>Ga0075424_100000179_pt1 | contig 43245 bp, 42 predicted proteins | sample SoiMethybrSBSTD3_FD_75301 | JGI IMG/M metagenome (GOLD analysis project Ga0075424, IMG submission 75301) | Bulk soil microbial communities from a Populus tree surrounding site in Tennessee, USA - Soil MetaG P. TD hybrid SBSTD3 | ecosystem: Environmental > Terrestrial > Soil > Tree plantation...
CAGATCGCGATCATGCAGCGGGATCTCGTGGACCGCCGGAAATGGATCTCTCAGGAGCGCTTTCTGCACGCCTTGAGCTATTGCATGCTCCTCCCTGGACCCGAGGCCCAGCAACTGGCGATTTACATCGGCTGGCTGCTGCATGGAACTTGGGGCGGAGTCGTAGCGGGCGCATTCTTCGTCCTTCCCTCGATCTTCATCGTCTGGGGCCTCTCCTGGACTTACGCGGCCTGCGGGAGCCTTCCGATGGTCGCCGCGATCTTCGCGGGCCTGAAACCCGCCGTCGTCGGGCTCGTGATCGCGGCAGTGCTCCGGATCGGAGCCCGAGCCCTCCGGCCGCGCGGCTTGGTCGCGATCGCGGCCGGAGCGTTCCTCGGGATCTTTCTGCTGCACATCCCGTTCCCCTGGATCGTGGTGGGCGCCGGCGTCCTGGGCTTTCTGGCGGGTCGGATCTGGGCTCCCGCATTGGCCGACGGTCAGAGTGGCGCGATGGAGCCGAAGGAAACCGACCCCGTTTCGGAACAGAGTCGCTCTCGAATCAAAAAGGCGCGGGGCTCGTGGCCGCGCTTTGCCAGAATCACGTTGGCCGGTCTCCTGTTGTGGGCCGGGCCCTTCCTCGCTCTCGGCCTCTGGCGCGGATGGTCCAGTCTCCACGTGCGTCAGTACCGTTTCTTCACGCAGGCGGCGCTCGTGACCTTCGGCGGTGCTTATGCCGTTCTCGCCTACGTGATCCAGGCCGCCGTTCAGTCGTTTCACTGGATCACCCACACGCAAGCCATCGACGGACTTGGCCTGGCCGAGACGACGCCCGGCCCTTTGATCATGGTGCTCCAGTTCGTGGGGTTCGTGTCGGGGTGGAACCGCCCCGAAGGCATGAGCCGCCTCGCGAGTGCGAGCATCGGAGCCCTGGTGACGACCTACGTGACTTTTCTGCCGTGTTTCCTCTTCATCTTCCTGGGAGCTCCCTACATCGAGAGCCTGCGGGGAAATCGGAATCTGACTTCAGCGCTCTCCGGAATTACCGCGGCCGTCGTCGGCGTCATCCTCAACCTCGCGGTGGTCTTCGGCAGCGCCGTTCTTTTCCCGGCCGGACTGCAACACAGGCCGGACTGGTTTGCTCTTGTGTTGACGACGATTTCATTTGTCGCTCTCTCCTTCTTGAAGTTGGACGCGGTCTGGGTCGTCCTGGCCGGGGCCGCCATCGGTCTTCTCCGCGTGCTGCTGAAACAGTAGGTTCAAAGACAAGACCGTCGGGGTGCTACGATGCGCGCCGGCCCGACCTAATCTCACAGCCCGCTCTTGCCGCACGCGATAGACAGCCCTTTCGCCGACCATCTGCCTGACGACAGAGAGGCGCGGGCGGGTCTGACGCCGCCGGCCTGGGCAATCCGGGCTCCAACTCCGTAGAGAATGATTATCACGTTGACTGCACTTCGACTGCTGGCTGTCTACGGCGCGAGCGCGGCGGCCGTACTCTGGCTGGTTCATCGCTACGTAATGTCGCTGCGATTGGCGCCGGCCCTGATCCTGGCCGTGACGCCGGCGCTGCTGACGGGAAAGGCGCTCATTACCGGAGGGGTGTACGCGCCGCTCGACATCGCGTATCAGTCCTATCCGCTGCTCTCGCATCGAGACGAGATGGGAATTACGACGCGCAACGGGCTCCTGATCGACGTGGTGACGTCGTACATCCCGTCGCAGAAGGCCGTGAGGGATTCTGTCAAGAACGGACGGCTCCCGCTCTGGAACCGGTTCCACATGGCGGGAGAGCCGCTGCTGGCCTTCCAGCAGCCCGCGGTCCTCTTTCCGGGAACGTGGCTGGGCTTCCTCCTGCCCCTGGCGCAGGCGTGGACTTTCGACATGTGCCTGCGCACCTTCTTCGCGCTCCTGGCCGCGTACCTCTTCTTCCGGGATCTGCGCCTGGGAAGTGCGGCGTCGTACCTCGGCGCGTTCGCGTGGGCGTTTTCGGATCACCTCGTGTTCTGGATGGGCTATTCCGTCGGAGCCGCAGTAGCCTTTTTCCCGCTGCTCCTGCTCGGGCTGCGCCGGCTGGTGTCCTGGGCGGACTTTAGCTCCGCCGCTCTCACCGTCGCCGCGCTGTGCCTGATGATCACGGCGGGTCATCCGGAGACCGTGCTGCACGCCGTCGCGGGCGCCGGCCTCTATTTCCTGTTCGAGCTCGCTATTGCCGGGCGCGGACGTCGGCTTCGGCCGATCCTCCTCTCGTTCGTCGCGGGCGCGTTTGCCCTGGGCCTGTGCGCGGTCCAGCTTCTCCCGTTTCGCGAACTCCTTCCGCACACGCAGCAGGCCGTGAGTCGCTCCTCGTTCTATTCGCAACAGAGGAAGTCCGTCGACCTCGACCTGAGTCTGTATCGAAGCGGGCGGAACTTCCTGCCGTATGCGACGGGTCTCGGGGAGCTTCGGCCCGCCACGGGCACGATCAACATCCCGGCGGCGTACGCCGGAGCGCTCGTGCTTCCTCTCGCGCTGGTGGGCCTCCTCTCGCGACGGCGCGAGAAGTGGGGCTTCGTCATCCTGCTGGTGTTCGGCCTCGCGCTCTGGGCCAGGCTTGGCGGTGTCACCGATCTGGTTTCGCGGCTTCCTCTCTTCGACATCGCCGTCAACGACTACCTCGTGTTCCTGGCGGCATTCGGGCTATCCGCCCTGGCGGCGCTGGGGACCGAAGAGCTGATCGAGGGGCGCCGCGTCGCGGCCTTCGTGATCTGCGGGCTCGCCTCGATCGCCATCTTCGTCTGGATGAACCAGTCTCTCCGGCCTCACTTCGTGGAAATGGTCGCCAAACCCCACCGGCTCGACTGGCAGATGCCGGCGCAGACGGCAGCCATCGCGCTGGCCGTCCTCCTCGTCGCGTTTCGCCGGCGGCTCTCCGGCGCGACCGTCGCCGCCGGGCTCTGCCTGATCCTGGCGGCGGAGCGCGGCGTGGAGGCGATCGGGACGTATCCGACCTGGGAGAACAAGGCCTTCTTCCCGCCGCTGCGTGTCTTCGACGGAATACGCCGCGATGCGCCTGAGAGGACCGCGCCCTACGGCTTTCTCCTCGTCCCGAACGTCTCGGCGCTGTACGAGATCGAGGACGTGAGGGGATACGGACCAATGACGCTGCTGCCGCTGGCCGAGACGTATCCGCTCTGGTGCGTCGATCAACCCGTCTGGTTCAACCGGGTCGACGACGTCGGTCGTCCCTTCCTCACCTTTCTCAACGTGCGGTATGCGCTCGTCCCGAGCTCGATCGCGGCTTCCGGAGGATGGAGAACCCTCGGCGAAGGAGACGGCATTCGCGTCATGGAAAACCCCGCGGCGCTGCCGCGCGCCTTCATGCCCGTGGCCGTGCGATTCGAGCCGAACGGCCGGAGCCGAGTGGAGGCGCTGGGGAGAATCGTCGATTACGGCGCCGAAGGCATCGTCGGGGCCGCGGGTCCCTCCGGCCTGATCGAGAACGGCGGTGGAGAGGTGCGGGTCACGAGCTATTCCGGACAGGAGATGTCGCTTCGCATCCGAGCTGCGAGCCCGTCGATTGTGGGCACGTCGATTCCCGCCTGGCCCGGGTGGAAGCTGAAGATCGACGGACAGACCGCTCCGCTTCTCTCGTACAACCACGCATTCGTGGGGTTCCGGATCACCGAGGGGGAGCACGAGGCGCGTCTCTACTATCTGCCCGACGGATTCCTCCGGGGCGCGGCGATTAGCGGGGCAACGATTCTTTTGGGAGCGGTGCTCGTGTGGCGGCGCCGGCGCGCGGCGAAGTGGCTTCCGGTTTCCGCGCGATGAGCAGCAGGATGTCGTAGAGGTTGATGTAGATCGGGGCGTCGAGTCGTCCGCCGAGCGTTGCGATCTCGTAGAGAACGTCCCGCCGCCGGCGACCCGTGACGAAGATCGAGTGCATCATCGCCTTGTAGCTGCGCGAGTGCCCGACGTGGCGGGCGTGACAGACCTCGAGGCCGGCGCGCCGCACCGCGTCCGACAGCGTCTCTTTCGAGAAATAGAAGAGATGTGTCGGGGGATGGATCTGCCTCCAGCGGTCCTTGCGAAGGCGCGCGAGGAGGCTCCCGACGTCTCCCGTGGTCATTGCCAGGACGCCGCCGGGCTTCAGGGCTCGGGCAGCCTTCTCGATGTACCGCACCGGGCGGGAGAGATGCTCGACCGTGTCCCACATGCAGACGACGTCGTAGCGTTCGGGCTCCTCGGGCAGGTCCAGAAAATCGCCGCCGGTCACGTCCGCGCCGATCACGTCGCGGATGTGGGCCGCTCCTTCGGGGCTGATCTCGAGGCCTCGGACCTGCCATACGTCCCGCGCGACGTCTAGAAAGAAGCCGTACGCCGCGCCGATCTCGAGGAGTGAACCGCCGGGGGTGAAGCGCTTGAGCTCGCGCACGCGTCTTCGAAAGTTGCGCTTGAGAACCGCCTCGTCTCCGGCATAGTCGAGGTACTCGCCGCCCCGGAAGTAGCTGTCGCCGTAGAGAGCTTCCGTCTCGACCGGGCCGGGGAAATAGACGAGACGACAGCTCGGGCACCGAACGATTCCGCACCGGGGATAGAAGGGCTCCGGGGCTCCGTCCCGCCCGCAGAGCTCACACGCCATCGTCGATGGCTGGGGCCGTCTCCGGGGTCTCGGGTCGGGGAGCGTCGATGCCGAGGCGGGTTCGAACCAGGTACAGGGGCCGGCGCTTGACCTCCTCGAAAATCTTGCCGAGATAGACGCCGATCACTCCCATCAGAACGAGCTGGATTCCGCCGACGATCGAGACGAGGATCGCGAGCGACGTCCAGCCCGGCAGGACGTGGCCCGTCACGAACCGCGCGTAGAGGGCAAAGCCCGCGTAGAGAAAGCCCAGCAGCGCCAGGACGATGCCCGCGTAGACCGCCAGGTGCAGTGGCGCCGCGGAGAAGGAGACGAGGGCGTCGACCGCCAGCTTGAGCATTCGCGCCGGTGAGTACTTCGTCTCGCCGGCCTGCCGATTCGGCGCATCGAAAGGGATCGTGGCCGAGCGGTAACCCGTCCAGACAGTCAGGCCGCGCAGGAAGCGCGCCCTCTCGCGAATACCCCGGAGAGCGTCGGCGACCTTCCGGTCGATCAGACGAAAGTCGGCGGCGTTGCTCGGGAGGTCGACGCGGCTCAAACCGCGAAAGATCCGGTAGAACGCCGCCGCCGTCGCTCGCTTGGGCCAGCTCGAGTCGGCCGTTGTTCGCCGGACGGTGTGGACGACCTCGAAGCCGTCCAGCCAGCGCGAGATCAGCTGCGGGATCAGCGAAGGTGGATGCTGCAGATCCGCGTCCATCAAGACGATCGCGTCTCCGGATGCGTGGTCGATGCCCGCCGTCAGGGCGATCTGATGGCCGAAGTTGCGCGAGAGCGACAGCAGCCGGACCCGCTCGTTTACGCCCCGCAACCTGCGGATCTCCTCCACGGAGGCGTCCGTGCTCCCGTCGTCCACGAAGAGAATCTCGTAATCCATCGAGACGGATTCGAGCTGGGGCACCAGGGCCGCGTAGAGCTGCGGAATGTTGCCCGCTTCGTTGAAGACCGGAAGCACGATCGAGATCTTCATCGGGTCAGCCGATTATACGGACCCGGCTGGCCTTCCTACTGCTTGCCGATCGACCTGGTCATCTCCTCGAGCCGCAGGCGGGAGAGGGATTCCATCGGAAGCGACGTGAAGAGACCGAGCCTTCGGTAGATCTCGACCCCGACCCGTTTGACGGCCTGGCGTTTCTCCTCGTCGCCGCGCGCCACGGAGTCGGGATCCTCGGACCCCCAGTGCGCGACGATGGGCTGCCCGGGCCAGACCGGGCACGATTCCCGGGCCTTGTCGCAAACGGTGATCACGAAATCGAATCTGACGTTGCGAAACTCCTCCCACGACTTGCTTCGGGCTCCGCTCGCGTCGATGTGGTAGCCGTCCCGAAGCAGCTCGATGACGCGGGGGTTGACGCGTCCCCTGGGGTTCGCGCCCGCGCTGCAGGCATCGAATCGGACCGGGTCCAGCCGCTTCAGGAAGTACTCGGCCAGGATGCTGCGGGCTGAGTTGCCTGTGCAGAGAAAGAGGATTTTGAAACGCTTCGGGGAAGGCGGGCTAGACATGATCGTTCCTTTCGGCGGGAACCTCGGGTATCAGGCGGACGGCAAGAAGCACGAAGGCGATTGTCCCGAGCGTCTCGCCGACGATGAACCCGGGAGCATCCGAGGGCCGGATTCCGGTGAAGGTGTTCGTCAGAGTCCGGGCGACGGTCACGGCGGGATTCGCAAAGGAAGTCGACGAGGTGAACCAGTAGGCGGAAGCGATGTATGCCCCGACGGCGATGGCGAGACCCGTCGGGCCCCGTCGAGAAGCGAAGAAGACGACGGCGAGAAGCCCGAAGGTCGCTACGAACTCGGCGAGGACCTGACCGGGCCCGGGTCTCGCGTGCGAAGCAACCGTGAAAACAGGTTCCCCGAACATTCCGTGCGCGATCGCGACACCCGCCACCGCGCCGAGCATCTGAGCGATCACGTAGGCCGGCACCTCTCTCCAGGGTCGCGCACCGAGAAACGCCGCCGTCACCGTCACGGCCGGGTTGAACTGCGCATCCGACAGGTGTCCAAAAGCCAGGATCAACGCGACGAGGCCCGCTCCGGTCGCGAGGCTGTTCCCGAGAAGTGCCAGGGCCGCCGAGCCGCCCGACAAGCGCTCGGCCATGATCCCGGACCCGACCACGACAGCGAGGAGAAAGAGCGTTCCCAGGCCGTCCATCGCCGCTCGCCGCAGGAGTGTCCCGGCGTCGGCGACGGACGCGGCCCGGGGAGCGAAACCCGTACGCCTTACTGAGCGCAGCAAGCCGACCTTGCCTCGCGCGAGACTTCTTCGAGGTCTTCGAGGACCGTGTAAATCTCCCAGCGATTGCCGTCCGGATCCGTCAGCCAGAACTTGTCCTGCAGCGCGTAGCAGCAGGCTTCTCGCTTCTCCTCGTCGGAGACGATGCCGCGCTCCTTGAGCTCCGAGCGCCAGCGCTTGACCTCGTCGCCGGAATCGACACGGATCCCGAGGTGCGAAAGAGCCCCGCCCGCGACACCTTTCGCCAGGCCGGGCTGGAGGGCGAGGTGGATCTCGGGGGAATCACCGACGAACTTGGCGTAGTCGTGCTTGAGCTTCCTCGGTTCGCCGAATACCCCGGTGTAGAAGGCGACGGACTTCGCGAGATCCGAAACGTTCAGCGACACGTGCACTGCCGATGGCATGGATTCCTCCAGTTCGATGGATCGAGAAACTTCGATCAGTCATCGCAATTTTTTTAGACCGCCTTCGCGAGGATCTCGGCGAGGCTCGCGATCGCGGCTTCGTTCCGGGAGTAGTAGATCCAGCGTCCCCGCTTCTCCGCGTTGACGAGGCCCGCCCTACGAAGAAGGCCCATGTGGTGCGACACGGCGGCCTGCGAGAGCCCCACAGCGGCCTCCACGTCGCAGGCGCAGAGGCCGCGTTCGTCGCGGGCGATGAGCTCGCAGCAGGAGCGCCCCTTGGCCTTGAGGAGCTCCAGGATCCGCAGGCGGGTGGGGTCCGCGAGCGCCTTGAACACGGTCACTGCGTCCACGGGTTTCGGGCTCACGACAGCCTCGTGTGCATGAAGATCGCCGACTTCGGGCAGGCCGACTGGAACTCGACCGACGCGAGCAGCGCCGCCGGCGCCTGCGAGCGGTCCAGCCGGCTGAAGCCGAAGCGGGGGAAGAATCGATCGGCGGTTTCCGTCAGGAGATAGACGTCGCGGGAACCACGGTCCTTCGCGAGGCGCAGCGCCTCCGACGTCAGCCTGCGCCCCAGATCCCGTCCACGCTCGGCGGGGGAGACCACCAGGGAGCGAAGCAGCGCCGCCTCCCCGTAGACCTCCAGCGCGACGCAACCGACGATCTCCGAGTCTCGTTCGGCAACCATCGCGTCGGCGAGATGTTCGCGAAAGCCGTCGAGCGGCAACTGGGCGTCCCGAAGCAGCGCTTCGGCGCGGGGCAGGTCGTTGGCTCTCGCGGAACGAATGACGACCAGATCCATAGATCGATAAACATAGAACTGTTCCGGAGCCGGTGTCAAGCCTCCTTCGGGGGATCGCGCAGTCGAGAGATCGTGCCGGGCCAGATATCCGGAATAACCGGCTTCCACCCGCGACTTTGAACTCTCAAATGGCGACGCCGAGGAAGGTTGCGGGCCTGGCCGCTCTTCTGGGGTTCGTCGCTTGTAACGCCTGGTCGTCCGGGCTTCTACGGTCTGCGTGCTGTTCGCCGTCCTGCGACCCGTGCCCGATCCTCTACTCAAAGAGTGCTCCAGCCAACTCGTCTCAGAAGGTGGACATCGCCGGCGGCGCCCTCCCGGCGAGCTTCATCTTGGTCTCTTTCCCGACGCCGCCGTGGCTCACCAGGCCTCTCGCCCAGATACCGGGTTTCCTTCCGCACGAATTCCACAGACCCATGCGGAACTGATCGGTCTTCCTGTCTCGAACTCTCATATCAACAACCAGACAGGAGAAGACCAATGAAGAGAATCTTGGGAACCCTGACGCTGGCCCTGATCATCGCGGCGTCCGCCCTGGCCTCGATGGGCTCGCGGTCGATCAGCGCCGATGACTGCTGCGATCCGACGTGCGATCCGGCCTGCGACCCCGCGCCGGCCTGCAGTCCCGGCTAGTTTCGTCTCTCTCGAGGCGCCGGGCGCTTGCCCGGCGCCTCTCTTTTTCCCCGGAACGCTTCCTGCAGATACGATCGGGCGATGCGCCTGCCGTTCGATCCGCCTCTGGCGCCCATGCTTTCCAGCGCGGCGGATGCCCTGCCCGGAGGGGAAGGGTGGCAGTTCGAGCCCAAGTGGGACGGATTTCGAACGGTCGTGTTCCGCGACGGAGACGAGATCCTGCTGCAGAGCCGCGACGAGAAGCCGATGAATCGCTACTTCCCGGAGCTGCTGGCTCCGCTCGCCAAAGAGCTTCCTCCGCGCTGCGTCCTCGACGGCGAGGTCGTCATCGTGGGCTCCGGGGGACTCGACTTCGAGGCGCTCCTTCTTCGCATCCATCCGGCGGCGTCGCGCGTCAAGCTTCTGGCCGAGCAGACTCCGTCGTCCTTCGTGGCCTGGGATCTTCTCGCCCTGGGCGACGAGGATCTGCGCGAGACGCCGCTCGCCGCGCGGCGGGAGCGGCTCGAGCAGCTCTTGTCCGGCGCAAAGCCGCCCGTGCACCTCTCTCCCGCCACGCGGGACCGGGCGCTCGCCGAAGACTGGTTTCGCCGCTTCGAGGGCGCCGGCCTCGACGGGGTGATGGCCAAGCGGTTGGACGAGCCGTATCGGCCCGGCGAGCGCACCATGATCAAGGTCAAGCACAAGCGAACGGCCGACTGCGTGGTCGCGGGCTTTCGCTGGCACAAGAACGGCGCCGGCACGATGGTCGGCTCGCTGCTCCTGGGCCTCTATGACGACGAAGGAACTCTGCATCACGTCGGCGTCACGGCGGCGTTCACCAGCGCCGTGCGCAAGCAGCTCGTCGAGGAGCTCGGGCCGTTGCGGGAAAACGCCCTCCGGAATCATCCCTGGCGCGGCTGGGCCGAGGCTCAGGAAGAGGCCAACGCGAAGGGACAGCGCATGCCGGGAGCCTCGTCCCGCTGGAATCGCGGCAAGGATCTGAGCTGGGAGCCGCTGAGGCCCGAGCGCGTCTGCGAGGTCGCCTACGACCACATGCAGGGAGATCGATTCCGGCACGCCGCGCATTTCGTTCGCTGGCGGCCGGACAAGCGGCCTCAGGACTGCAGGTACGAGCAGCTGGAAGTCACTCCCGCTTACGAGCTGGAGCGAGTCTTCGGGGCGGGCGGCCGGCGAGCGGCGGACCGGAATTCCTCCCACGGATCGTAGTCGGGATCGGGCGGTTCCGGGGCCGGGCGCTCCTCCTCCGGAACGTGGCGCAGGTTCACGCGGATGCGAGTCCACGTGCTGGAACGGCCGCGCATGGAGTCCACGAGCACGTCGTCCGGCTCGAGACGCGCCGCGGCCTCGGGATGGCGCTCCTTCCAGCGCTCGAGCCCGGCGAGCGCGTCCTTCTTGTGTTTGGCGTTCGCCACTACGACGAGAGGCTGCGTGGACTGACGGCGCCCGCTTCCACCGGATCCCTTCTTTCGTGATGGAGCCACGCGCGGCGGCTCGCCTTCCTGCTTTCGATAGTGCGGAGGCCAGGGAGCGTCGCCCAGTCCCGCCTTCTCCTGCTCCGCGGACAGCTCGAGCAATCCGTCGAGAGATCCCGCCGCCTCGTCCATTCCCGCCGCGGCGTCGCCGCGCTCGGCCAGCCGCGCCGGAGCCGTGACGAGGGTGAAAGCCGCCGGATCGCACTCGGGCACTTCGTCCCACTCCAGGGGCATCGAAACGCGAGCGTCCGGAGTAGCCCGAACCGACCAGGCCGACGCCACCGTGCGGTCTTTGGCGTTCTGGTTGTAGTCGAGGAAGACGCCGTGGCGTTCCTCCTTCCACCATTTGCTCGTCGCAAGATCCGGCACGCGCTGCTCCACCTCACGCGCGAGCGCCAGGGCCGCGCGTCGAACCTGGTCGAAGCTCCATAGCCGTTCGAGGCGCACGTTGACGTGCATGCCGCGCGATCCCGAGGTCTTGGGCCAGCCGCGCAGGCCACGTTCCTCGAGCACGTCGCGCACGACCATGCCCACCCGCCGCACGTCGTCCCAGGCCACTCCCGGTCCCGGATCCAGGTCCACGCGGAGCTCGTCCGGATGCTCGAGGTCGTCGGCGCGCACCGGGTGAGGGTTCAAATCGATGCAGCCCAGGTTCACGATCCAGAGAAGCTGCGCCGCGTCCCGAGCCACGACCTCCCGGGCGGTGCGGCCGGACGGGAAACGCAGCTCGACGGTCTCGATCCAGTCGGGATGCGGCTCGGGCGCGCGCTTCTGGTAGAAGGGCTCGCCCTCGGCGCCCTGCACATAGCGTTTGAGGACGATCGGCCTCGCCTTGATCCCTCGCAGCGCCGCGTCCGAGACCGTCAGGTAATACTTCGCCAGGTCCAGCTTCGTGTAGCCGATCTTCGGGAAGAACACCTTTTCGGGGTTCGTGATCGTGACATCGCGGCTCGCCGCCTCCAGGGTGGTCACGGAAGTCTTCGCCATCGGCGTCAGTGCGGAACACTCTCGGCGACCGGCGGCGCCGGCTCGGACGGTTTGACCGCGGGCCAATCCCGGCGCCAGGCATCGGCGCCAGTCTCGCTCGTGTACGCGATGCGGACCGGCATGACGCCCAAGCGGTCGTAGAGCCGTGCCTCGGCACGAATGGGCCACCAGTCGTACAGGAAGATCTCCATCGGCCTCCACATCGCGACCCAGCCCCCGATCACGAGGCTCTCGCGGAGAAGAGCGCCGAATCCTTCGCCGAACGACTTGCCGACGACTTTCCCTGTCAGGAGCGACACGGCCAGACACGCGATTCCGATCGCGAGGCTGGTCCGGCCCCTCCGGAAGAGCTGGCGCAGCCGTGTCCTCGTCTCCTCGGCACGGTGGCGGAAAAACTCGTGGACCGCGTCGCGCAGGAGCGGGGCCTCGTCGGGAAGTCCCGCCGGCCGGTCGAGATAGACCAGAAGCGCCAGGGAGGCTTTCGGCGGCGCTTCCTGGGCCCAGTCGACGATGAACTCCTCGGCCTTGGGGTCGAGGTCCCTCTCGCGGAACGGAGACGGGTCCATGGCGTTGAAGAGCTGCCGGAGCTCGGTCACGTGGACTTCGATCTGCTCGCAGTCCGGAGTAATCGCATCTCCGGCAGATTTGGGTTCAGCGGCCACGACCGACTTCACGAGGACGGTGCGCCGCGAACTTCGGCGTCGGAGATGGGCTGGAGCTTCGCTTCGGCACGCGCCGCGTCGGGAGAGGTGATCGCACCCGCCGCGAAGCGCTGCGCCGAGCGCGCCACTTCTCGGCCCAGCGCGCGGAGCTGCTCGGCGACGCCCGAATCCAGCACCTGTCCCTTCTCGAAAACCCGCCACGCCTGTGGAATCGGAATGACGAGCGGAACGGCCCAGCCACGAAGCGCACGGACGCAGAACTCCATCGTGTTCACGGCCTGGAGGCCCTGCGTGCCGCCGGCGGTGCTGATGAGGCCCACGACCTTGTCGGTCAGAAAGGCGGGCTGCCGGTCGCTCAGGAGCTGGAACCAGTCGATCGCGTTCTTGAAGGAGCCGCTGATCGTTCCCTGGTAGAGCGGGCTGCTCCAGAGCATCCCGTGGCACGCGAAGACCGAGTCGCACAGAGACTGCGCCGGAGGAGGCGGCGGCAGTTCCGGCGCGTACAGTGGGAGATGGAGCGTCCCAACATCGAAAAGCTCCGTCGCGGCGCCGGCCTCCGCGGCGCCTTCGATTGCAACCCTCAAGGCGGCGAGGCTCGTGGAGTGCCGCGAAAGGGACCCTCCCAGGCCCACGATCCGGACCGTCATCGCACCCTCCCGCGGGAGTCCATCCAGCCGACGATACAGCGACCGAAAGGGCCGCGTCCCTGTCACACATTCGCCTAAGCCCGCATCCAAAGAGGCCGAGGAGGGTTCCGGCACGATGTACCACTCCGGCGAGCGGGAGGTGCAGCGCCGTGCGGGTGTTCTGGAAGCCGCCGATCGTGTCCGCGCGGGCGTCCGGCGGGCACTGACCGGCCACGCGACGGCCTTTCTGGCGAAGCAGAGCTTCGCCGTCGCCGCGTCCACCGCGGGCTCGCCCGGTTCCGCGGGGCGTCGCGATTCTCGAGCTGGCTCTTCCGCATCGCGACCAACTCCGCGCTGATGGTGCGCCGCCGCGAGAAACGGCACCGCACGCAGTCTCTCGAGGAGTACCTGCCGCGCTTCGACAGGGACGGCCGCCACGCCCGCGACGTGGATCACGGGGAGGCGGCCCGGGCGGAGGAGATCCTGGATCGCCGCCGCCTCTCGGAGGCCGCGAACGATGCGCTGCGCCGCCTGCCCCGGGCGTACCGCGCGGCCTTCGTCCTGCGCGACCTCGAAGAGATGCCGACCGAGCAGGTCGCCAGGGTCCTGCGCGTCTCGGCCGCCGCAGTGCGGCAGCGCGTTCACCGGGCGCGCCTGATGCTGCGTGGATACCTCAGCCATCTCGTAGGGGTGGAACCATGACGGAACGGACCTGTCGCCAGGGCGTGCGGCTGCTCGCCGAATACGTCGATGGCGTGCTTCCGCGCCACGCGCGCCTCTCGCTGGAACGGCACGTCGGGATCTGCCGCCGTTGCCGCGGCTTCGTCCGGTCCTACGCGGCGACGCCCCGGATCCTGCGCACGGCGACTCAGTCGCACATGCCGGCCGCGGTCCGTCGAAGCCTCCGGGCGCGTCTCGAGCGCGAGCGGTCGGCTCGCCGCCGCTCGCCCGCAGCGCGCCGGTAGCGGTCGCCTAGGTTCTCCGGATCCTCGGGATCTCGAACGTCGGGTCCAGGCGCCAACGATTCTCGGATCGGATCAATCGGGCCAGCGCGATGGCGGGGTCCGCGACGGAGGATTTGAGGCCGAGGACGCAGGCTTCCTCGATTCTCGATGTGGCCGTGCCGCCGTCGATCGTCGTCGTGGGGGAGCAGGGACGTTCCCAGTACCGGAGCGTCACGAACGCGGCGTCGCCGGATACGGGTGCCGCCAGTGCGACGCCGCGAGGCAGGCAGATCTCCTCTCCGAGGCGGTCGATCGCATAGCCTCGTTCGACGAGCACACGCTCGGCGGTGGCTCCGCTCGGGGATTCGACGGAGACGCCGAGGCCGGTGACGATCCCGAATCCGAAGACCTCGCGATTGTGGAGCCTCCGCTTCTCGCGGTGGTACTCCTGTTCGGCGGTGAGCGTCGCGGCATCGAGCATCTGGCCCGAGAAGTAGCGAGGCCTGGTCAGACCGTCGCAGCCGCCGTCGGGGGGCGCTCCGATCGTCGCGAGAGCCGCGGCCGCCCGCCGCCCGGCGACGCGCCCCCTCTCCGGGATCTGGCCGGCCCGGTAGAGGAGACTCTCCGAAAGGAAGGCGAACATTTCGAGGATCGTCACGCCGGGGTCGGAGTCGTTCACGTCGGTCCATTCCGGCGTATGGGAGTCCAACGTCCGCCGGAAGTCGGCGGCGATCGAGCTCCACGTCTGCTCGTCGGGCGAGGTCGCAACTCCCGGAATGGGATGCAGCTGCGCCTCGACCTCCTCGACGTACACGCCCGGAGCCATGTATTCGGGCATCGTCGCCTCCGACGGCGGATGATAGCCCTCTCGAGGTGCGGTTGGCGGCTCAGCGCTCCATGGCCGCTTCGGCTTCGAGGCTCTCTCGATCGCGGGAGAGAGTCAGGACGGCGAGAACCTTGCCCCCGGCCCTGTACGTCACCTTGAAATTGCGGGCCTCGAGGCTCCCGTCGATCTCGGTCGAGTCCCAGCGCTCGGCGTGTCCGACGTAGTTGAGGGCGAGGTCGTAGTGCTGGCTCCAGAAGAACGGCACCGAGCGGAAGGGCTCGCGGCGCCCGACGAGGTTGCGGCCGGCGGCCTGTCCCTGGCGCTCGGCGACGACCCAATGCTCGATGCGGACGAGCGCGCCGGTCCGCGGATCCGGGGACCGCGCGGCGTCGCCGGCGGCGAAAATCCCTTTCGCGCCGGTCTCGAGGAACGCGTCCACGACGATTCCGTTCTCGACTCGGAGGCCGGCGCGTTCGGCCAGGGCCGTCGACGGGCGAACGCCGACGCCGAAGACGACGAGCTCGGCGGGCAGAGATTCTCCGTCGCCGAGCGTTACACGGTCAGAGGAGATCGACGCCGGCGTCTGCTCGAAGTGAAAGACCACGCCGTGCGACTCGTGAAGCTTTCGGACGAAGTCGCCGACCTCCGGGCCGAGTATCCGCTCGAGAGGCCTCTTGTCCTTCGAAACGACGTGAACGTCGAGCCCGCGCTCGCGCAGCGACGCCGCGACCTCGAGGCCGATGAAGCTCGAGCCCACCACGACCGCGCGACGCGCGGCGCCGGCGCCCGCGATGATCGCCCGGCTGTCGGCGAGCGTGCGCAGGACGTGCACGTGGGGGAGTGTCGAGCCTGGAAGGTCCAGCCGCACGGGCTCGGCGCCCGTCGCCAGGAGCAGAGCGCCGAACGGCAACGACCGGCCGTCGGAAAGCCGGACCTTCCGCGCCGTCACGTCGACCTCGCTCGCGGCGACTCCCGTGACGAGGTCGATCCTCTGCTCCGAGTAGAACTCGGTCGGGCGAAGCGGGATCCAGTCTTCGGGCGCTTTGCCGGCGAGGTAGTCCTTCGACAGATTCGGCCGGTCCACCGGCGGCGTGGCCTCGGCCCCGACGAGGGTCAGCGGTCCGGCGTACCCTTCGCGCCGCGCGGTCTGCGCGGCGAGGAGCCCGGCGGGGCCGGCGCCGACGATGACAATCGACTCGGGACCGTTCGCGGGCGGCGTGGGGCGAGCCGGCGCGGTGCGTTTCCCGCCGACGCGGACTCGGTCCCCGTCGCGGATCACCTCCCAGCAGGCGACCGGTGTCAGCGCGGGAGGCCTGAGGTCCTCGCCGGTCCGGAGGCTGAAACAGGCGTGGTGCCACGGGCAGCGGACGGTGTCTCCGACGACGAGCCCCTCCGCGAGCGGTCCGCCGTAGTGGGTGCACGTCGCACCGATCGCGAAGACCTCATTGCCGCGTCGAACCAGGATCGCCGCTTCTTCGCCGACGTGGCCCAGAAGAGCTCCACCGTCGGGAATCGTGGAGAGAGAAACGCCGGCGGCCAGGTCCGGGCCGGCCGGACTCCCGGTGTCAGCGCCCATCGAAACCTCCACGATGCACGGCACGTGCCGGGTCGCGCCTCCTGCGACCCACGCTTGCACGGGCCTTGCAACGACGCGATCTCGATGAAGAGGTCATTCGCGCGCCGGGTAATCATCGGGATTCTGGCCCTCGCGGCCTTCGTGAGTCACGCGAGGGCCGAGAGGGTTCTCGCCGTGACCGTCCTGGGCAGCGACGATGATCCACGCGCGCGCGCCGTCGAGGAAGCCGTCGCGTTCTGGAACCGGTCCCTCGAAGAAGTCGGCGCGGGCGTGCGTTTCGGCGCTGTGCGCTTCGCCGGCGACCGTGCCGCGGATCGCGTGCTCCGGGAGTTCAAGCGCGGCGATATCGACATCCGAAACGACGATGCCCTGCCCGGACTGCTCGACCCGATCGACGGAGACGTCGTCGTGGCACTGACCGATGCCGACATCATGTCTTTCGGCACCCCGTGGAGCCGGCGCGCGAAGGGATTCGTGGGGCTTCGGAGAGGCGACAAACCGCCGATCTCCTTGCCCAACGTCGCGAGGAACGCCGCGGCGCACGAGCTCGGGCACGTGCTCGGGCTCGACCACAACGCTGACCCCGCGATGCTCATGTGCGGACGGCCGGCCTCATGCCGCCCGGATGCCTTCGCCTCCGAGACGCCCCGGTTCTTCCCGCTGACGGACGCCGAGAAGAGACGCCTCCGCTCGCTCTGGCCGCGGTAGGCTGCCGGGATGGCGGGCTCGGACGCGGCCGCAGCCCGGCGGCCGCGCGTGGTGATCGTGGGCGGAGGGTTCGGAGGCACGCACGCGGCCCATGCCCTGCGCTCGGCTCCGGTAGACGTCCTCATCCTCGACCGCACCAACCATTCGCTCTTTCATCCGCTGCTCTACCAGGTTGCCACGGCGGGCCTGTCCGCGGACGAGATCGCAATCCCGATCCGCACGATCTTCGAGTCGCAGAAGAACGTCGAGGTGCAGATGGCCGAGGTCACCGGTGTGGATGTCGGCCGGCGTGTCGTCCTCGCGGGCACGCTGGAGATCCCGTACGACTACCTGGTCGTGGCCACGGGCAGCCGCTACAACTACTTCGGCCACGACGACTGGGAAAGCCGGGCCGCGTCGCTGAAGACGGTGGCCGACGCGGCGCGGATCCGGCAGCGTGTACTGGCGGCCTTCGAGGAGGCCGAGCACGAGAGCGACCCGAGCCGGAGGGAGGCGCTGCTGACGTTCGTGCTGGTTGGCGGCGGGCCCACCGGCGTCGAGATGGCGGGCGCGCTGGCGGAGCTGTCCCGCCGCTCCCTGGTCCGCGAGTTCCGAAGGATCGATACGCGAACCACGCGCATCCTCCTGCTGGAGGCCGGGCCGAGGATCCTGGCGGCATTCCCGCAGAAGCTGGCGGAGAAAGCCCGCGCGCACCTGGAAGAGATAGGAGTGACCGTGCGCCTCGGCGCCGCGGTGACGTCGGTGGATCCGGACGGCGTCACCGTCAACGGTTCGGAGAAGATCGCCTCCGCCAATGTCATCTGGACCGCCGGCGTGCGGGGGACGCCGCTCGGCGCTTCCCTGGGCGCGCCGCTCGACCGTCTGGGGCGCGTTCGCGTCGAGCCGGACCTCTCGATCCCGGGGCATCCGGAAGTTTTCGTCGTCGGAGATCTCATGGTCCTGGACCAGGGAGGAAAACCGTTTTCGCCGGGCCTGGCGCCGGTGGCGATCCAGCAGGGTGAGTATGTGGGACGCCGCATCGCCTCGCTGGCAACCGGGGGAAAAGGCGACGGGCCGTTTCGCTACCGTGACAAGGGCAACCTCGCGACCGTGGGCCGCGGCTTCGCGATCGCGGAGCTTCCCGGGATCAAAGCGAGCGGGATGCTTGCGTGGCTCCTGTGGGGAGGCGTCCACATCGCCTACCTCGCCAGCCTCTGGAACCGATTCCAGGTGCTGGCGACGTGGCTATGGGACTACTTCACGTACCAGCGCACCGTCCGCGTCCTCACGCCCGACGGTTTGAGGAGCGTCGACGATGCGCGCTCGGAAACCCGGCCTACCGCGTCAGGGTGACGTTTCCCCCGGCCTTCACATCCAGAGGCCCCGAAGGCGAACCCTGCGACAAGTCCTTGTGAAACTCGCCGACCTGAAACTGGAGTCCCGAAGCGGTGGCGGTTCCGGTCACCGCGCCCCCGGTGCAGCCCGCCATGTTGACCGAGCCGTGCAGCATGTTGTTGCCGTCGATCGTCCCTTTAAAGGCCCCGTAGATGCCGCAGCCGGGGGCGCGGAACGCGCCGGTCACTTGGTATCCCTGCTGCGTCAGCTGAGCCGAGGCGGTGGACCCCGTGCAGAGCGAGGGCGTGTCGGAGCTATATGTTCCCGCCCAGTCGCCGCTGACGTTGACGGTGGCGTTCCCCATGGGTGGAGACGTGACGTTATTCGAGTCGCTGCACGCGAACGCTGCAAGCGCGAGGGCGGCAACAGCGACTCCGATCAGGATCGACCGGCGGTCGGGCAGTCGCATGACGGATACCCCCTTCGAAAAAAACTCTTACCACGCCTGATCGAGAAAGGCGCAAGAATTTCCCGAACTCTCACTTTTGCGCCACGAATGGGCGTGGAACAGCGGCGAACGTTTTTCTTGACTTACGCCTCTTTTGCGCCTAGTCTGAGCCGTCAAAGGCCGATGGGCTGGCCCGCCCTGGCCAGCGGGCAGCCGCGGTGGTCCCTCGGCCTTAGTTATTTCTGGTTTTAGTGGATTAGTCCTTATTTCGTTAGGAAGAGTATGAATCTCACCAAACGGCAGAAGGAAATCCTGGATTTCATCCGAAAATACCGCCGCGAAAACGGTATCTCGCCGACGCAGCGCGAGATCCGCGAAACGTTCCAGCTTTCCTCGTTCGGCACCGTACAGAAACACCTGAAGCGTCTCGAGGAAAAAGGAGCGCTGTCGCGCGAGTGGAATCGCAGCCGAGGCATCGCGCCGAAGGAGGGAGGAGAGTCGTCGCGAGGCGTACCGCTTCTCGGACTCGTCGCCGCCGGCCGCCCGATCGAGCCGTTCCCCAACGAGGAGGCGATCGAGGTGCCGGCGACGCTCCTCGGAAAGGGTGAGCACTTCGTGCTGCGAGTGCGCGGCGAATCGATGATCGAGGACGGAATCCTCGACGGGGATTTCGTGGTCGTCGCGCGGCGGGAGAAGGCCGAGAGCGGCCAGACAGTCGTCGCGCTCGTGCGCGGCGAGGCCACGCTCAAGCGTTACTACGCCGAAGGGGCGCGGATCCGGCTCCAGCCCGCCAACTCGGCCATGCGCCCGCTGATGGTGGACGCCCGGGACGTCACGATCCAGGGCGTCGTCACGGGGCTGATTCGGGACTACGGCCGGGCCCCCCGATAGCGGCTGTCTCGTCGTCTCCTGTAGAATTTGCCCGCGGCGACGTACCCAAGTGGTTAAGGGAGAGGTCTGCAAAACCTTTATTCGGCGGTTCGAATCCGCCCGTCGCCTCCAGAAAACGGCGTCCGGGCGAGCGGCATGCGCGAACTCATCGAAAGGCTCTTAGGCGTCCCAGGAGATCCCCGGCTCCCTCGCCGGAGTGGCGGAATTGGTAGACGCACGGGACTTAAAATCCCGAGGGCCGAAAGGCCCGTGCCGGTTCGACTCCGGCCTCCGGCACCATCACGGCAGCCATGAGCGGCGCGGCGGCGGAGACGGTCACAGACTTCCAGCAGCGGCTGGGCTACTCCTTTCGCGACCGGACCCTGCTCGAACGGGCCCTGACCCACAAGTCCTTCTCCAACGAGAACCGGGAAAACCGGTCCCCCAACAACGAGCGCCTCGAGTTCCTCGGCGATGCCGTGCTGGGGTTCGTGGTCGGCGAGCTGATCTACCGGTCTTTTCCGAACCTCCAGGAGGGGGCGCTCTCGAAGATCAAGGCCCACCTCGTCTCGGCCAACATGCTGGCCGCCAAGGCGCGGAGCCTCGAAATCGGCAGGTTCCTGCGTATGGGAGCGGGGGAGGCGCGGTCCGGCGGCGCCGAGAAGCTCTCGCTCCTCGCCGACGCGTTCGAGGCGGTCGTCGCGGCGATCTACCTGGACGGGGGATTGTCGGCCACGGACGTCTTCGTGCGCAAGGTCTTCGAACCCGAGGTCGCCGTCATCAACATCGGCGACCTGTCGTTCCACGACTACAAGACCACTCTCCAGGAGGCGGCGCAGAGCCTGGGCCTTCCGCTTCCGGAGTACCGCGTGATCGAGGAAACCGGTCCGGATCACGAGAAAGCTTTCGTGGTGGAGCTCTTCTGGGACGGGGACGCGTTTGCGAGGGGCAACGGGCCCTCCAAGCGCGAGGCCCAGCGGAAAGCGGCGAAGGAAGCGCTCAAGAAACTGGGACGATTACCGGCTTGACTGTGTCGCGCGCGAGCGCGACTGTCATCCCGAAGAGCGGAGCGACGAGACAGCCGACCACCGAAGGCAAGCCCCCGGCAGTAGGCAACGTCGCGCGAAGCGCGGCGTTCATCCCGGACTCGTGGAGCCCGGCCTTTAGGGAGCTCTTTCCAGCCTCTTCAGGAATTCGTCCGGGCCCTCGAAGCCGACGAGCCTCAGCCCTTCCTGCTCCTTGCCCGCGGCGTCCAGGAAGACGACGGTGGGCACGCCCAGAATCCGGTGCTTCTCGGCCAGGGCCACGGTCTCGGGGGAGGCCGTCCGGGTCATGTCCGCCTTGAAGAGCGCGCGGCGCGACAGGGCTTCCCGAACGCGGGCGTCGGAGAACGTCTTGTGGTCGAGCTCGATGCAGGGCACGCACCACGACGCCGTGAAGTCGACGATCGCGGGACGGCCAAGGGTCGCGACGAGCTGCGGATCGTAGCTGCCCCATGCGGGTCCGGCCCCCGGTGCGCCGCGCGGAGCGAAGAACACGGCAGCGGCGACGAACAGGGCCGCGACGGCACCGCGGACTCCCCGTGAAAGGGGGCTGCGGAAAAAGAGCAGCCCGAGCGCGCCGATCACGAGCACGGCGGGCAGGAGCCACGTGCCGAACGGAGCCGGCAACGCCGTTCTCAGGAAGTACGCCGCCATCGCCAGGAGCACCCATCCGAAGATCTTCTTCACACCTTCCATCCACGCTCCCGCGCGCGGGAGAGCGGCGATCTTTCCCGAGAAAGCCGCCAGGAACAGGAACGGGAATCCGAGCCCCAGCGAAAGGACGAAGAAGAGCAGGAATCCGAGTCCCGCGTTCTGGGTCGTGGCGACGAAGGCCAGCAGCGCCAGGATCGCCGGACCGACGCACGGGGCGGCGACGACGCCCACCAGAAGTCCCATCCCGTACGCGCCGAGGACTCCCTGGCGCGCGCCCGCCTTCTGCATCAGGAAGGTCGGCATGCGCAGGTCGTAGAGCCCGAACATCGACAGCGCCAGCGCCACAAGCGCGAGCGCGACGAGGCCGAGAACCCATCCCGACTGGAGCGCCGCGCCGAAGAGCTTGCCCGACAGCGCCGCAGCCACGCCGAGGGCGGAATACATCGTCGCCATGCCCAGCACGTAGACCGCGGCCAGCAGGAACGGGCGGCGGGTTTGTCCCTGCGACTGGCCTCCGAAGAAGCTGACGGTCAGCGGGATCACCGGGTACACGCACGGCGTGAGGTTCAGCGCCAGCCCGGCCCCGAAGAGGATGAGGAGAACCGCGAAGAGTCCCTTTCGCGCGAGCAGGTCGCCGAAATCCCTGGAAGCTCCGGCAGCCGCCGTGGTCCGAGGCTGGACGCGCCGCGCTTCCGAGAGGGGAACCGCGCCGCCCGAGAGCGACGTCGATCCGGATTGCGCCGCGGCGGAAGGAGGGCCGGCTTTGAAGGGCACCGACGCCGGCGCCAGGCACTGCGTGTCGTTGCACGCCTGGAACTCAACGGACCCGGTCACGGCCGGCGGCATCGCCATCCAGGAGACCGGAACTTCCATCGTGAATTCGCCGGCGTAGACCGAAAGAGGCTTGTCGGAGAAGGAAAACTTCTCGAGCTTGCCCTCGGGATAGCGGGGCTCGCCGAACGTCACGCCTTCGACCGGATTGAGCTTCAGAGTGGTCGGGATGAGGTAGTCCTCGGACGGCTTGTGGCTGTTGGTGTGCCAGCCCTGCGCGAGCTTCGCGCGAACGGTGAGTGTCCCCTTGCCCTGTTCGGCGCCGGCGGCCAGCGCCGCATCGGCGGTCAGCAGCGTCGCCGGGTCGGGAGGGCCCGCGGCGACGAGGGCGCGCGCGGCGAGACCGAAGAGCAGTGCGGCCGCGGTACGTCTCATGGCGCCGGCGCCGCGCCTTCGAGCCGCGCGATGTAGCCCTCCACCTGCGCGCGGTAGGGCGAGCTGGGATGGTCCTTCAGGAATTTCTTGTAGAGAGCCAGCGCCTCTGCGGGCTTCTTCTCGGCCAGGGGCAGCTGCGCGCGGAAGAGATCCGCGCGTTCCTTCTGCGCAGGATCCTTCGTCGTGGCGGCCAGCTTGTCGATCGCTTCGCGCGAGGCGCGCGTGTCGCCGAGCTCGAGCTCCACCTCCGCCAGACCCTCGAGCGCATTTTCGCGAACGCCGGGCTGCGGATTCGGAGCCACGGAAGCGCGCTGCAAGCGGGGCAGGGCGGCGGACGGATCCGAGCGTGCATAGAGCTCGCGGCCGGTTGTATAGGCCTCCTCGGCCGAAAGAGTGGGGATGTTTTGCGCGTCGATCTTCTTGACGAACTGCCGGTAGCGGTCCAGATCCGCGTGGACGTGCTGGTAGAACTCCGGCGCGGTTTTGAAACCCTGCATCAGGAAAACGAGGCGGCCTTCCGGCGACGTGATGAGGACTGAGGGGACGTCCTTGACCTTGTAACGCTCCGCCACCGGCGCCGCGTCGTTGGATCCCAGCATCACCTTGACGGGCACCATGCCGATCAAGAGCGCTTCGAAATCGAACGCGGGATACAGGAGGCCTTGCATGCGCTGGCATGCGCTGCAGTTGGGAGCGTCGAACTCGTAATAGACGAGCTTCTTCTCCGCGGCCGCCTTCGCCTGCGCTTCTCTCCAGTCCTTCGCCCAGTCGGCGTTGCCGGGGCTGCGGACCGCGCGCGTGGCGTCAGGGGGCATCGCGTGCTCCTGCGCGAATGCCCCCGCAGCGAGCACAGCGGTTAGAAACGCCGCAGCGGCGGCAGAACGACGGATTTTTGGATGCATGCGTTGCGCGGAAACGCCTTTCCGGCGGCGGGAATTCCCGGGCCGCCCCTTATGATGACGGGCGATGATGCTGCCAATCTGTTCACGGAGCAAGCGCCGCGTGACGCTGATCGCAGGTCTGTCGCTGGCGCTCGCCGGACCGCTCGTCGCCCAGGACTGGCCCCAGTGGGGAGGCGGACCGGGGCACGCGGGTTCGACGGCCGCCGTGGCCCAGCCTCTCCAGAAAATTCTCGCCAACATCGTCTACGACCCCTTCGTCGAGGCGGAGAAGGCGGAGGCCAACGACAACCTCGACGTGCACTACGCGGTTCCGCTCGTGGAAGGAAACGACGTCTACATGACTTTCAAGACGGGCTCCTATGTTCCGTGCAATCCGCCCGGGAGCGGTGTGCCCGTTCCGTGCGGCAGCACGGCCTGGGACTCGCAGATCTGGAACGTCAAGAAGCTGACCTGGCAATCCGGCGTCCTCACAGAGGTCTGGACGTTTCAGAGCGACTGGAAGCCGGAGCCTGTCGACCTGGCTGTCTGGGAGCCCGTGTTCCTGCCGGTGCTTGCGGGCGGATATCTCTACGTTCCGGGTTTGGGCGGCACGGTGTTTCGCGTGTCGAAGTCCAGCGGCTCGGGCGTCGAGCGCATTAATCCGTTCTCCAACATCGATCCCGCGCTTTTCGTGGCGGGAGGTCTCGCGGCGGGCGGCGACGGCAGCATCGCGTACAACGTCGTCGGTCTCGCGGACGACGCGGCAGGGCAGGACGTGACCGGCGCCTGGCTCGTCCGCATCGCGCCCGACCACACGCCGTCGAGTGTGGCCTTCTCCATGCTCGTTCCCGGCGCGCCCGCGCCGACGGACCTGTGTGAAGGAAGCTTCCTCCCGGAAGAGCTTCCGTGGCCCCCGTCGCCGGCGGCGATTCCGCCTCCGACACCCTGCGGCTCGCAGCGGCCGGGTTTGAACGTCGTTCCGGCGATCGCGGCCGATGGCACGATCTACACGGTCAGCCGTGCGCACTTCAACGAGCGCTACGGGTACGTCGTCGCTGTGCGGCCGGATCTGACGAGCCCGTGGGCGGCGTCGCTGCGCGGAGTCCTCGCCGACGGCTGCGGCGTATCGATCCCGCCCACCGGTACCCCCGGCGGTTGTCGCGCGGGCGCGACCCCGGGCGTGGATCCCCAGACCAATGCGGCGCCCGCCGGCCGTGTGACGGACCGGTCCACGTCATCGCCTATGGTGCTGCCCGACGGCGCACTGCTCTACGGGTCGTACACGCGGTACAACGGCTCGCGCGGCCACCTCTTCAAGTTCAGCCCGCTCGGTGACGTGCTGGCGACGTACCCGTTCGGCTGGGACATCACGCCGGCCGTCCGGCCTCGCGGAGGAAGCTACTCGGTCGTCCTGAAGGAAAACCACTACCCGGCCGGTTCCTACTGCGGCGACCCGAACGTCTGTCCGCCCCCCGAGGCCGAGTACTTCGTCGTTTCGCTCGACCCCAGCCTCACGCAGGAGTGGTCCTTCCAGAACACGACCGACGAGGAATGCCACCGGCTTCCCGACGAGACCGTCGAGTGCGTGCCCGCCGGCGAAATCGGATTCGAGTGGTGCGTCAACCAGCCCGCCGTCGATGGCTCGGGCGTCACGCACGTCAACTCCGAAGACGGCTACCTCTACGCGATCCGACCGGACGGCACGCTCGAAAACCGGCTGTTCCTCGACACGGCGCTCGGCGCGGCATACACGCCGCTCTCGATCGGGGCCAATGGCATCGTCTACACACAGAACAACGGCCACCTCTTCGCCGTCGGCCGCGCGCCCGTGCCGCGCGAGACACCGGAACTGCCGGACCCCGGGACGCGGGAGACACGGGTCCTCGAGAGGCCTTGAGAGCACGTTGCCCCTGGAGGGCGGATTCCGTTAGACTCCGCGGTCCGGTTTGCGCCCTCGGATGCCCAGGTAGCTCAGTCGGTAGAGCAAGGGACTGAAAATCCCTGTGTCGGCGGTTCAATTCCGTCCCTGGGCACCATCTACTGGAACCGATGATTCTCAAAGTGGCAAAGCTCGGCGTGAAAGTCCTGCGCCAGGTCTCCAAGGACGTGGACCCGCGCGCGGTGGCGCGCGGAGACTACGAGCCCTTCCTGTCGGACCTCGAGGACACGATGCGCGAGTACGACGGCACCGGGATCGCCGCGCCGCAGGTCTTCACGCCGCTGCGCGTCTTTCTCTACGAGGTGCATCCCGAGACGCGCAAGCGCAAGGAGCCGGACGTGCCGCTGACCGCCCTCTTCAACGCGACGTACGAGGGCGTGGGCGAGACGACGGAAGAAGATTCCGAGGGGTGCCTGTCCGTGCCGTTTCTCTGGGGCGGAGTCGTGCCGCGGTTCTCGACGATTCGCGTGCGGGCGCTCGATCGCTCAGGCAAGCGCCTCGATTTCGAGGCGTCGGGTTACCACGCGCGGGTCCTCCAGCACGAGATCGATCACCTCGACGGTTTGGTGTATCTCGACCGCATGCCCGACATGAAGAGCCTCGCGTACACCGTCAAGTTCGGCTAGCAACAGTTGAAATAGAATCGGGGCGATGGCTCTGTTCGGTGGCAAAGGCTCGCTGCCCGCGCATCAGGGGCCGCCCGCGGGAGGCCCGCAGGGCGCGGACTTCCTGGTCACGCGCCTGGAAGAGATGGTCGGCTGGGCGCGGAAGAACTCGCTCTGGCCCTTTCCCTTCGCCACCGCCTGCTGCGGCATCGAGTTCATGTCGGTCGCGGCGCCGCACTACGACATCGCCCGGTTCGGCTCGGAGGTCATGCGTTTCTCGCCGCGCCAGGCGGATCTCCTGATCGTCGCCGGCACGGTCACCGACAAGCTCGCCCCGGTCCTTCGCAAGATCTACGACCAGATGCCCGAGCCCAAGTGGGTCGTCTCGATGGGTGTCTGCGCCTCCTCGGGCGGCTTCTACCGCGCGTACCACGTCACCCAGGGAATCGACGAGATCGTTCCCGTCGACGTCTACGTCCCGGGCTGCCCTCCCACGCCAGAGCAGCTGATCCACGCGATCCTGCGGCTGCGCGAGAAGATCACGTCGGGCGAGAAGTCCCGCGACAGCCGTTCGGCCAGGTTCGCGGCGGGCGGAGCCTGACGGCGTGACAGTCGCCGAGGCCGGGATCCTGTCTCCCGCCGCGGAGAAGCTGCGCGAGCGAGTCGCCGCGTCGCCCGCCGGCCCTCGGGCCGAGGTCCTGGATCTGGACCTGCCGACCGTCGAAGTCGGTCCCGAAGACTGGCTGGCGCTCGCGCGCTTTCTTCGGGACGATCCGGGCTGCCGCTACGAACTCTTCATCGACCTCTGCGGCGTCGACAACCTGAAGCGCCGCGGGCCCAAATCCCGGTTCGAGACCGTCGTCCACCTCCACTCCTTCGTCAAGAACGAGCACGTGCGCGTGCGGGTCGTCCTGCCGGACACGCCCGACGCGAAGCCGACGCTTCCCAGTGTCGAGAGCGTGTGGCCGGCCGCCGACTGGTTCGAGCGCGAGGCGTACGACCTCTACGGCTTCCAGTTCACCGGCCACCCGAATCTGCACCGCATTCTCTGCCACGACGCGTTCGTGGGCCACGCCCTGCGAAAGGACTATGCGCCGGGCCAGAGGTGGTTCTACGCCGAAGAGGACCTGCGCTTCCCCGAGTGGGCCAAAGAAACGGATGTGCGGGCCGGCCACTTCGAGACACAGACGATCTCGATCGGGCCGTCCCACCCCGCGACGCACGGGATCATCCACATCGTCGCGCGCCTCGACGGCGAGAGGATCGTCCGCGCCGAAACGATCATCGGGTATCTGCACCGTTGCTTCGAGAAGATGGCCGAGAAGCACCACTGGAACCAGGTCATCCCGTACACGGACCGCCTCAACTACGTCTCGTCCATGATCAACGGCGTCGGCTATGTCCGCACCGTCGAGAAGATGCTGGGTCTGACGATTCCCGACCGGGGCCGGCTGGTCCGCACGATCCTCTCCGAGTTTTCCCGGATCATGGATCACTGCGTGTGCATCGGCGCCAACCTCGTGGACATCGGCGCGCTGACGAACTTCACCTATCTCTACCAGAACCGCGAGAACATCTACAGCCTGCTCGAGGCCTGCTGCGGCGCGCGGCTCACGGTGTCCTACGTCCGGGTGGGCGGCCTCGCGATCGACATCCCCGACGACTTCGACGCGCGGTGCCGCGGGTTGCTCGAGTCCATCCCACCCTTCCTCGAGGACGTCGACAAGCTCGTCAGCAACAACCGCATCGTCCGCAACCGGTTCTCCGGCACGGGGCTGGTGAGCCGCGATCAGGCGGTGGCCTGGGGCCTGACCGGGCCGATGCTGCGCGCCTCGGGTGTGCCGTACGACGTCCGCCGGGCGCGGCCCTACGACTTCTACGACAAGTTCGACTGGGACGTCCCGATCGCTCAGGACGGCGACAACTTCGCCCGCTACCTCGTTCGCATGGAGGAGATGCGCCAGTCTCTGAAGATCATCCGCCAGGCGCTCGACGTTCTGCCGAAGTCGGGTCCCGTGAATTCCGACGACTGGCACGTCGTGCTGCCGCCGAAGGACGCCGTCTACCACGACATGGAATCGCTGATCTATCACTTCAAGCTCGTCATGGAAGGCATCCGCGTGCCGCCCGGCGAGCGCTACGAATGGATCGAAGGCGGAACCGGCGAGCTCGGTTTCTACGCCGTCTCCGACGGTCGTGGCGGTCCGTACCGTCTCAAGGTGCGGCCACCGTGCTTCCCCAACATGGCCGCGTTCGAAAAGATGATCGTCGGCGGGACCGTGTCGGACGCCGTGGCCTCCCTCGGGACGCTCAACATCATCGCGGGGGAGCTGGACCGGTGAGCGGCGTCGTCGACGTTTCGAGGAAGTACCCCGACAAGCTGACGCTCCTGCAGCGTCTCTACATCCCGGAGATTCTCCGCGGGATGGCCGTCACCTTGGGGCACCTCGTCCGCAACCTGGCGAACTACAAAGGCTTGCCGACGATTTTTTATCCCGAGCAGAAGCGCAACTACTCCGGCCGCTTCCGCGGCAAGCACATCCTCAAGACGCGCGAGGACGGGTCGCTCAAGTGCGTGGCCTGCTACATGTGCCAGCAGGCGTGCCCGGCCGAGTGCATCACGATCGTCGCGGGAGAGCACCCGAAGATCGCCTACGAGAAGTATCCCGTGGTCTTCGACATCGACATGATGCGCTGCGTCTTTTGCGGGTTCTGCGTCGACGCCTGCCCGAAAGACGCGATCTGGATGACACGCAATTACGAGATGGCGTTCTTCACACGGGAGGACGCGATCTTCTCGATCGACCGCCTGCGCGAGAGGCCCGAGGAGATCCTTCAGCACGGCTACGGCTATCGTCCGTACTACCCGGGCGACGGCACGAATCCCCCGTCCGACGCGTCCCGATTGCCCGTCGTGCCGGGAGGGGGGGAGAGGCCGCGGTTGCGCTCCGAAGGCGTTCCGCTGCCCGACCGCGACCCGGGCCCCGGGCCCCTCAACGCCCCTTCGCAGGCACAGAGGCCGTTCTCCGCGTAAGGCTGCCGCGTGCCGGGAAGCGACACGGTGGCATGAAGTCGGAGTACCGGGACCTCTTCGACGCGCGCGGCGCGCACTACAACCTGGCGAACCGCCAGTTTCCGGAGGCACGGGCCGAGGAAGCCCACGCGTTGCTCGCGCACCTGAGTCTTTCCTCTGGAGCGACCTGGCTCGATCTGGGAGCGGGAGGGGGATTCCTCGCCGAGCGCGCGGCGCTGGAGGGGCACGCCGGGCCCGCCGTGGGCTGCGACGAGTCGATGGCGTTTCTGGCGGGAGCCTCGGCGTACGCGCTTCGCACGATCGCGTCCTTCCGACGCCTGCCGTATCCCGACGGCGCCTTCGCGGCGGCGGCCTCGCTCGCAGCCATGCACCACGCCGAAGAACCCGGGCGCGTTCTGTCGGAGATGCTGCGCGTGACCTCTCGGGGAGGCCGTGTTGCGGTCGGCGACGTCGCCGCGGGATCCTCCGCCGCCCGGTTTCTGAACGGCTTCCTGGACCGTCACACGACCAGCGGACACGCGGGGCGATTCTACGAGGCCGAGGCATGGGCGGGAATGCTGACGAGGGCCGGAGGGAGCCAGGTCCGCGCCGAGACCGTCGAGCTCCACTGGAGGTTCTCCGGAACCGGAGACGCGCGGGCGTTTGCCCGAGAGCTCTTCGGGCTCGTGCCGGAAACGACCGATGCCGAGCTCGACTCCGCCCTGGCTGAGCTGGAATTGTGCGGGGATGAGGGCGGCTGGCGCCTGCCCTGGAAGATGGTGTTCGCTTCGGCCGAGCGGGTCTGAGGTGCGACGCCTTTTCGCGCGCGCCTCCTCGTCGGCCGTATCGCGGTGGACCGCGTCGCGGAAGCGCGACCGGGTGACCGCGCTGACGGGGATCCCGGCGTCCGACTGGCAGCGGATCGCGCAGGCCTTTCCGGATTTGCCTCCGGATCCCGGCCCGCGCGCGGCGGCGAACCGGGAGAAGCTTCATCGTCTGGCGTCGCGCGCCCTGGCGACGGGCCGGTGGAAGACCCGGCTCGACGGAGAGGCACCGGACCCGGCGCCGGCGATTTACGTGTCGGCGCACATCGGCGCACTCCAGGCGCTGCGTTATGCGCTCCGCGCGCGCGGTATCCCGGCGGCCTCGGTCATCGGGCGATTCAACCTCGATCGCACGATCCCGGCCCGCACGGACCCCATCTTCGACCGGCGTTTCCCGATGGAGTTTCCCCACGCGCTCGCGTCGACGCATCCCCACCGGCTGCGGAGCGCGTTGAAGCGGGGGAGCCTCATCGTGGCCGCCGACATGCCGGAGCGGGAGTCGCGTCCGGCGGCGATCCTCGGCGGCAGGGTCGCCCTGGATCTGCGTCCCTTCCGGCTCGGCCGCGCCGCCCGGGTTGCGTGCCGCGCGGCGTTCCTGACGCTGCCGCCGGAAGGCTGGACGCTCACGATCTCTGCGCCTCTGCCCACAGGCGACGACGCTGCAGCCGACGCCTTCGGACGCATCTTCGCCGGCGTTGCGGCGAAGGCTCCGCTCGATCTGGACGGCCTGGTCTACCGGTCGCTCGGGGAGTCCGCGCGATGAGCCTTCTCGACACGCTGCGGGAGCGCGTGCGCGCCGGCAAAGACCGGTCGGCCCTGTCGGCGAGTCGCCGGACGCTCACGTACGGCGAGCTCCTCTATGCTGTTCACCGCCGCGCCGATACGTTCGAGGACGGTCTCGTCGTGCTCGACGGGAGCGACCCCATCGCGTTTCTCGAAGGCCTCTTCGCGGCGCGGCTGCGGAATCTGCTCGCGATCGCCCATGCCGCGTCCTCCCCGGAGGCCCTGCGGTCAGCGCGCGAAGCGGAAGTGCGCCGGAGCCCTTGGAAGAACGGCGCCGCAGCCGTCTTCTTCTCGTCGGGCAGCGTCGGACCGGCCCGAGCCGTTCCGCTCTCGGAGGAGAACCTGCTCGCAGCGGCGCTCGCATTCTCGTCGTGGGGCGAGGTCGGCCCGGACGACTGCGTCGCAGTCGGAGCCTCGCCGGCGCAGGTCTTCGGCCTGGTTCGCGGAGCGTTGAACGCGCTCCTCGTCGGGGCCGAGGTCTCCTTCTTCGTTCCCCGGAAAGATCCGCTCGCCGACGCCGCGGCCCTCGCCGCTTCGGTCGTCGTGCTCCCGTCGGCCCTGGCCCCGCTCGCGGCCCGGCACGCGTCGCGGCCGCCCCTGCGAGGCCTGCGCTGCGGGGGCGGTCCCGTGCCGGAGGGCGTCGCGCGCGCGATCGAGGAGAGGAGGGGCGTGCCCGTGCGTTCGGGATATGGCCTGACGGAGTCGGCCGGCCTCGCGTCGCGGCAGCGGAGCGACCGGCCCCGGCGGCCCGGCTCGTCCGGCTCTCCGGCGCCCGGAATGCGCGTCTCGATCGTGGGCGAGGACGGAGAGGAGCGCGCCGCGGGCGAAGCCGGAGAGATCCGCCTCGAGGGCCCGGCCGTCTTCTCGGGCTATCTCTCGGAGGCCGATGCGTCACCCTTCGACCACGAAGGAAGACTCCGGACGGGGGACATCGGCGCATTCGACGAGGCCGGAGAGCTCTGCGTGCGCGGACGAGTGGCGTTCTCGCTGTCGTCGGGCGGGCGCGTGCTCTGCGCCGAAGAAGTCGAGGCCGCCATCGCCGAGCATCCGGGAGTCGAGGAAGTCGCAGCGGCGCCGTTCGAGCGCGCGTTCGGCGTCCTCGTCGTCACCGAGGATTCCTCCGACGCGCTGCTCGACCGCCTGCGGGCGCACGTCGAGCGGCGACTGCCGGCGTTCGCGCGGCCCCGGCGCATCGTGCGTGTGGACGACTTGCCGAGGACTGGAGAAGGAAAGGTGGATCGGGCCGCGGCGTCCCGGTGGCTGACGGAGCGCGCCTAGGCGTCGACGATCAGTTCGTCGGAGGATGCCCGTCGGTGCGGTGCACCGACTCGACGGTGTTCTTGATCTCGTCGTCGGAAAGACCCTTCTCCTTCAGATCGGCGGCCAGCCGGGCCTCGGAGAGACAGATGCCACACCCGGCGGCGTGCGTGCTCACGAAGCAGGTCAGCAGGGTCTTGTGCTGGAACATCGGGCTCTCGGCGCACTCGCAGAAGCAGTGCAGCCGGTCGAGCGTGGCAGGGTACTTGCGCGCGATCTCGTAGCCCTTCTTCACCTCGGCGTCGTGACCCTTGGTGAACTTGGCCGGATCGAGTGTCTGCCGACGCTCCTTGCAGGCCGTGCAGGAGTTGGTGGGCTCCGGTGTCGCTTTCGGCTTGGAGGTCGAACCGAGCAGCGGAAACGCGAGAATCAGGACGACGAGCCAGCCAATCGCTCTTGGGCGCATGCCCCTTCAACCGCCCTTTCGAACCGGTTCTTCCCGGGTCCGGACTTTGCCCGTCATCCCGAGCGCAGCGAGGGATCCCGTGCGCTAAGGGATCGAGGCATATCGAGTCCGGGATCCCTCGGCGCTGTGCGCCTCGGGATGACGAGGCCGTGGCGCTAGGCGTGCGGCCTCGTCACTTGAGGCTCTCCATGATCTCGTCGAGCGCCTTCCGATCGGGGCGCAGGCGCGCGTCGGGGATCTTGACGATCGGGTGGCCGGTCACGCCGGAGAGCTCGAGGAAGTCCTTCTTCGCGGGCTCGACGTAGATCAGGCCCGTCAGGAACTCCTGCTTCTCCTGTGCCTCCTGGAGAAGGCCCATCGCCTGGCGCTTGTCGGTGGCGTCGTAGTCGGCGCGGAGCTTGCGCAAGCGGATGTGCGAGCCGTCGTGCAGCGTGACGTCCTGCGTCGTGCCGGGGTCGTAGTCCACCGAGATCTCCTCGTAATAGGGAATGAATCCGATCTCGTGGATCGGGATCTCGTGGTCCTTGGCCCACTTGTACGACTTCGTCGAGGTGTCGTGGTTGTTGAACGTGACACACGGCGAGATGACGTCCAGAAGCGCCGTCCCGCGGTGGGCCAGCGCTCCCTTGAGCAATCCGACGAGCTGCTTCATGTCGCCGGAGAACGAGCGCGCCACGTATCCGCACCCGAGCTCGATCGCCATCGCGCACAGGTCGATTGCCGGAAGATCGTTGACGACGCCGGTCTTCAGCTTCGAGCCCGCGTCCGCGGTCGCCGAAAACTGCCCCTTGGTCAGGCCGTACACGCCGTTGTTCTCGACGATGTAGACCATCGGGACGTTGCGGCGGAGCAGGTGCACGAACTGGCCGGCGCCGATCGAAGCGGTGTCTCCGTCGCCGGAGACGCCGATCGAGACGAGCTCGGGGTTGACCATCGCCGCGCCGGTCGCGACGGCGGGCATGCGGCCGTGCACGGCGTTGAAACCGTGGCCGCGGTCCGCGAAGTACGCCGTCGTCTTGGAGGAACAGCCGATTCCCGACATCTTCGCGACCTTGTACGGAGGCACCGACATCTCGTAGAGGGCCTGGGTGATCTGGCGCGTGATGACGTCGTGGCCGCAGCCCACGCACAGCGTCGACTTCAGCCCGCCGTATTCCTTGACGGTCAGTCCGACGCGGTTGCTCGGAGGGGTTTTCGGCTCGGTCGTACTCGCCGTGGAGGACATCACTTTTTCTCCCCGGCTTCCACACCCTCGACGACCGTTTCGGCGTCGAGAGGGAAGCCGTCGTAGTGGCGAATGGAGGAAAGCTTCTGCGCGTCGGGGCCGACTTCCAGACGCAGCAGGTCGAACATCTGGCCGTCGCGGTTCTGGTCCACGACGTACACGCGGTCGTGCCCGGCGATGAACGCGGCCGTTTCCGGGGTGAACGGCAGGGCGCGCAACCTCAGGTAGTCGGTCTGGATGCCCTTGCGGGTGAGCAGGCTGCGGGCCTCCTCGACGGCGAAGTCCGAGGAGCCGTAGGCGATGATCCCGACGCGCGAGCCCGTGCCGTCGGAGACGACGGGCTTGGGAACGAAGCGCTTCGCGGTCTCGAACTTCCGCGCGAGGCGGTCCATGTTGTTCTTGTAGTCGTCGCCGCGCTCGGTGTACGTCGCACGTTCGGAGTGGCCCGATCCGCGCGTGAAGAACGTCGCCGCAGGGGAGTCCACGAAGCCCGGAAGTGTGCGGTACGGAATCCCGTCTCCGTCTACATCGCGGTAGCGGGCGAATTCCTTGAACTTCGCGACGTGCTCCTCGAGCTCCTCTTTCGTACGCAGCACCTTTCCGCGATCGAGAGGCTTATCGACGTACGGGAACGGGTCCGCCATCCAGTTGTTCATCCCCAGATCGAGGTCCGTCATCAGGAAGACCGGTGTCTGGAACCGCTCGGCGAGGTCGAACGCCTCCATCGCCATCGAGTAGCACTCCTGCACCGAGCCCGGGAGGAGCAGGATGTGCTTGGCGTCTCCGTGGGAAAGGTAGTACGTGGACGTGATGTCCCCCTGCATCGTTCGCGTGGGGAGACCCGTCGACGGGCCCACGCGCTGGACGTCGACGATCACCGCCGGGACCTCGGCGTAGTAGCCCAGGCCCGTGAACTCCGACATCAGCGAGATGCCCGGGCCCGACGTCGTGGTCATGGCCCGCGCACCCGCCCAGCCGGCGCCCAGCACCATTCCCAGCGCCGCGAGCTCGTCCTCGGCCTGCACGATCGCGACGGTGGGCTTGCCCGTCTCGGGATCGAGACGGTACCGCCCGGCGTAGTCGATCAGGGCCTCGGCCAGCGAGGACGAGGGCGTGATCGGGTACCACGACAGGAACTGGACGCCGGCCATCATGCACCCGATCGCGGCGGCCGCGTTGCCCTCGATGATGATCTTGCCGGCCGTCGCGTTCATGCGCTCGAGCCGGAAGGGATCCCGCTTGGTCAGGTTCTTCTCGGCCCACTCCAGGCCGCCACGGATCGCCTTCATGTTGACTTCGACGGCCGCGGCCTTGCTCTTGAACTGCTTGGCCACGGCCTTCTCGACCTCCGCCATGTCGAGGCCGAGCAGCCACGCCGCCACGCCGACGTAGATCATGTTGATCGCGAGGCGGCGCAGCTTCCCGTCGTGCACCAGCTCCAGGACCAGCTTCTGGAAGGGGACCGGGTAGAAGTAGACGTCGTCGCGGAGCCCGTCGAGCTTCAGGCTTTCCTCGTAGATCACCGCGGCCCCCGGCGCGACCGTCCGGACGTCCTCGTGGGCCGTCTCGGGGTTCATGCAGATCAAGACGCCGATGTCGCGGCGCCGCGCGATGAAACCCTCGCGGGAGGCGCGGATCGTGAACCAGGTCGGGAGGCCCTGGATGTTGGACGGGAACAGGTTTTTCCCCGAAACGGGGATGCCCATCTGGAAGATGGTACGCATCAGAATGTTGTTCGAAGACTGGCTGCCGGATCCGTTCGCCGTGGCGACGTGGATCGAGAAGTCGTTGATCACCGGGGGGCGGCCCGGGGTCTCCGGGCGTTTCTCTTCGAGGACGGCGGTGGACATGCGTCTCCTACGGTTTCGGTCGCGGACGTTTCGCCCGCAGGGCTCCCGATGATACCAAAGGAGATACGGACGATCCGTGCGCGCCGTCGGTAGGTAGAATGCGCGCCCGGAGGGTTCGTGCATGCGCCTGGTCCGCCGTTTCGCCGTGATCTCGTTGCTCGTCTCGCTGCCCGCGGCGGCCGAGGGGCAGCGGCCGATCCGTTTCGAAGAGCTCGCGAAGATCCGGCGGCTCGGGTCCTTTTCCGTGTCGCCCGACGGACGGCAGATTGCCTACGCGGTGTCGATCCCCGACGTCGCCGCCAACACCTCGCGCTCGAGCATCTGGATCGTGGCCGCTTCCGGAGGCGAGCCCCGCCGCCTGACCGCCGGGGACAAGAAGGACTTCGATCCTTACTTCTCGCCCGACGGCCGGACTCTGGCGTTTCTCTCGGATCGGGACGGAGAACCCCAGATCTGGAAGCTGGATCTTTCGGGCGGAGATCCCGTCAAGGCGACGACGTTTCCGACGGGAGTCGACGCCTTCACGTGGTCTCCCGACGGCAAGTGGTTCGTCATCTCCTCGGACGTCTATCCCGACTGCGCGGATACGGCCTGCCTGGAACAGACCCTCAAGTCGCGCAACGAGGCGAAGGTCAAGGGGCGGATCGCGGAGCGTCTCCTGTTCCGGCACTGGGACACCTGGAAGGACGGAACGCGCACGCACATCTGGAAGGTCCCGGCCGCCGGCGGCGGCGCGGCGGTGGACCTCACACCCGGCGACCACGACGCCCCGCCCTTCTCCGTCGGCGGAGGCAGCGACTGGGACGTCTCTCCCGACTCGACGGAGCTCGTCTACGCCTCCAACCCGGACAAGGACGAGGCGCTCTCGACCAACGCGGATCTCTTCGTGGTGTCTCTCGCGGGAGGTGCATCCGGGAAGAATCGGACGGCGTCCAATCCGGCGTTCGACGGGTCGCCGCTCTACTCGCCCGACGGCAGGTGGATCGCCTATCGCGCGCAGAAGCGCCCGGGCTTCGAGTCCGACCGGTTCCGGCTGATGGTCCTGGACCGCGCCAGCGGGCAGATCCGAAGCCTGACAGACGACTTCGACTTCTGGGTCGAGGCGTTCCGTTGGACGCCCGACTCGAAGTCGCTGATCTTTTCGGCCGAGGTGCGCGGCCGCGACACGCTGTACCGTGTCCCGGCGGGTGGCGGCGTCCCGGTGCCGCTCTGGACCGGCGGGCACGTGGCGGATCTCCAGGTCGTGGCGGGACGCGTCTTCTACGCAGCCAATGCGCTGACGCGGGCCAGCGAGATCGGCAGCGTCGGGCTCGACGGAAAGACGGCGGGCTGGCTGACGCACACCAACGACGCGCTCTTCCGCGAGCTTGCGTTGGGCGACGTCTCCGAGCGCTTCACGGACTCCTCGGACGGCCGGAAGCTCCAGGCCTGGGTCGTCAAGCCGCCGTTCTTCGATCCGTCGAAGAAGTATCCCGCGGTCCTGTTCATCCACGGGGGTCCGCAGCAGGCCTGGACCGACTCCTGGTCCTATCGGTGGAATCCGCAGGTCTGGGCGGCCTACGGCTACGTCGTCTACGCGGCCAATCCGCGCGGCTCGACGGGATTCGGGCAGGATTTCGTCGACGGGATCAGCGGCGACTGGGGAGGCCAGGTCTACGACGACCTGATGCGCCAGGCCGACGACCTCGCGTCGTTGCCCTACGTGGACAAGACGAAGATCGGTGCGGCAGGCGCGTCCTATGGCGGCTACATGGTCAACTGGATCGCCGGCCACACGCAGCGGTTCGCGGCGCTCGTCTCGCACGATGGCACATTCGACCTGGCCTCCGCCAACCTCGAGACCGAAGAGCTCTGGTTTCCGAAGTGGGAGTTCCGCGGCTGGCCGTGGACGTCGGACCTGTACCGAAAGTGGAACCCGATGGAATCGGCCGGGAACTTCAAGACGCCGACGCTTGTCATCACGAGCGAGAAGGACTACCGCGTGCCGTTCGGCCAGGGCCTGATGATGTTCACCGCGCTCCAGGTCCAGAACGTTCCCTCGAAGCTGCTGACGTTCCCGGACGAAGGCCACTGGGTCCTGAAGCCCGGCAACTCCTGCCTCTGGCACAACACGGTCATGGACTGGCTGCACCGGTACCTGGGGGGCGCCGAGGCCGATCCCGCGGGCCTCGCGCTGGCCTACAGCGTCACGAAATAACCGGAACGGGTCCCCGCTCGCGGCGGTTTTCGTCGTCGATCAGGCGCTGCCGCGCTGCGAGGATGCCGGAGCGCCCGAGGTATCCGATCAGCCGCTTTCCGTCGGCGCGGTCCACGACCGGCAGTCGGCCGATGTCGCGGTCCAGCATGCGGGCAGCGGCGTCGCGGAGCAGCTCGTCCTCGTAGGCCACGACGGGGTTTCGCGTGCCCGCGTCGAGAACGTTTCCAGCGCCGCTCGGGTCCGCGTCGAGAGCCCGCATGAGGTCGCTGCGCGTGATGATGCCGGTCAAGCGACCCTCTCCGTCGAGGATCGGCGTGCCCTGCCGTCGGGCCAGGTTCGCATCACGCCGCAGGCGCTCGGTGAAGTCGCCCACTGTCGTCGCGGCGGAGATCGTGGGCACGTTCCGCTCCATGACTTCGCCGACCCGGTGGATGTCGAAAGGATCCACCGAGTACTCCCACGACAGGTGATGTCCGCGGCGGGCGATCTTCTCGGTCAGGATCTGGATGACGTTTCCGGGCCAGCGTCTTCGCCCTGCCTTCGGTCGAGGAACCGTTCGGTCTGACCGTGCTGGAGGCGGCCCAGCGCCACGTGGCCGCGATCGTGTCCCGCAACGCCGGCGTCACGGAAGTCGTTCGCAGCGTCGTCACGATCGACCCGGGCGACGCCGACGCGCTCGCGCGCCGCATCGTCTATCTCCTGGATTCCCCGGTGACGCGCTGGCTGCTGGGGCGCCACGCGGCCGAGGAGGTCCGGACCCTGAGCTGGAAAAGGGCCGCCGGCCGCTGCCTCGACGTTTACCGCGAGCTCAGTTGAGCCGGCGCCCTCAGTCCGCCGGCACGCAGCGCCCCGCCGCCCAGGTCCGCAGCGCCTCGACACGCTCGGCGCGCACGACCGACAGCGGGCGCGTCGACCGGATCGCGACCAGGATCGCCTGCGTGTCGAGCGGGAAGCGGCCGCTGCGCGCCTCGTACAACGCCGAGACGATGGCCTGCTCGATCTCGGCGCCGGAGAAGCCCTCCGAGGCCGCCGCCAGCGCGGCGGTGTCGAAGCGGGACGGATCCTCCTTGCGGCGCGAGAGGTGCAGGCGGAAGATGTCCGCCCGCGCCGCGGCGGACGGCAGGTCCACGAAGAACACCTCGTCCATGCGGCCCTTGCGCATCAGCTCGGGCGGCAGCTCCTCGACGGCGTTCGCCGTGGCGACCAGGAAGACCCGCGACGCGCGCTCCTGCATCCACGTCAGGAGAGCCCCGATCAGCCGCTTGGAGACGCCTCCGTCGGACTCGGAGGACCGCGCCGCCGTGAAGGCCTTCTCGATCTCGTCGATCCACAGGACGCACGGCGCCATGCGCTCGACGCGGCGCAGCGCCTCGCGCAGGTTGCGCTCGGACTCACCGATGTACGGCGCCAGCAGCTTCCCGGCGTCGAGAGTCAGGAGCGGAAGCCCCCACGCCGCCGCGACCGCCTTGGCCGCGAGGCTCTTTCCGCAGCCCTGGACGCCGATGAGGAGGATGCCCTTGGGCGGATCAAGAGGCTCTCCCTCGCCTTCGGGCAGGAGGCCGATCCGGCGCGTCGCGATCCACTTCTTCAGTTTCGCGAGGCCTCCGATCTGGTCCAGCCCCTCCGACGCGGGAAGGAAGTCGAGCAGCCCGCCTCCCTCGACGAGATCCTTCTTGGTCTCCCGGATCTTCGACCGGTCCTCCGCCGTCAGCGCGTTGTCCTCGGCCACCGTCCGGGCCAGCGCGCGCTCGGCCTCGAACATCGTCAGCCCCTGGAGGTCCGAGACGATGCCCCGCGCGTCGGCGGGAGTCAGCGTGACGCGGACGCCTCGATCGCGCGTCAGGCGCCGTGTGGTCCGCTGGAGCAGCTCGGACAGTTCGGCAGGGCCCGGGAGCGCGAACTCGAAGCGGACCTGGAGGTCCTCGAGCTCGGGCTTGGCCGGCAGCGAGGCTGCCACGAGGACGATCGTGCGCGCGGTTCCCGCGAATTCCTGCGCGGTCTCCCGCAGCAGCCGGAGCGTGGCGGGAGCTTCCAGATGCGGCATCGGGTCCTTCAGCAGCCACGTGCCGTCGCCGGAGGCGCGGCGGATCGCGCGAAGCGTCCAGGCCAGATCGACCGACTTCTCGGAGTCCTGGGGGTGACACGGCGCGAGACCGCTCGCCGCGCTCCAGCTCCAGTAGGGGATGGAAAGAGAGCTCGAGACTTCGCGCAGGAGCGCTTCGAAACGCTGCTCCTCGACGGTCTCACACAGGATCAGGGGGTGGCGGGACCGCAGCAGCAGGGCGAGGTCTCGCTCGGCGACGTCCAACCTGGACGTAGTGTAGCCCAGCGCTCCCGGAATAGACTTCGGGCAATGCCTCCCAAGCGGGTCGTTTCGCTGTGCCCGTCCATCACCGAGACGATCGTGGCCATCGGCGGGCTGAAGTCGCTCGCCGCGGTCACCCGCTACTGCACCCGGCCCAACGGAATGCTCTGGGGACTTCCGCGCGTCGGCGGGACGAAGAGTCCGGACATCCCGCGCATCCTGGACTTAAAGCCGGATCTGGTCTTCGCCAACGCCGAGGAGAATCGGCGCGAGGACGTCGAAGCGCTGCGAACCGAGGGCATCGAGGTGGACGTCACGCTGCCCAAAAGCGTGGACGAGGTACCGCCCGCGATCCGACAGTGGGGAGCCAGGCTCCAGGTCGGCGAAGAAGCCGAGACGCTCGCCGTTCGCGTCGAAGGAGCGATCGCGGAGATCCGCAACCTGCCGCCGCCGGTTCCGTTTCGCTACGCGTACTGGATCTGGAAGGACCCCTGGATGACGATCTCCGACGACACGTACGTCGCCGACCTGATCCGGCTGGCGGGGGGCGAGAACGTATACGGGCAGGCTCGCCAGCGCTATCCGACGACGACGCCTGGCGAGGCGATGGCGCGCAATCCCGCGCTGCACTTCTTTCCCAGCGAGCCGTTCCCGTTCTCGGCGGAGCGGCACGATGCGATGGCGGCGCAGGTCTTCGGGCCCGGTAGCCGGCGCCTCTTCGTCAACGGCGACGACTATTGCTGGCACGGGGTGCGCACTCTGGAAGGGCTGAAGGCGGTCCGCATCCTAATAAAATTAGACAGTAGACTTGATTAGCCTAATAAGTATTAGGCTAAGTCCTGCTGGAGGCTTATGATGCTCTTGCTCGTACCTGTCTGGCTGGCGACTGCCGCGGTTTCTGCAGGTCCAAACCCTCCCGCCGAAGCCGTGACCGTGATCCACGCCGGAGTGCTGATCGACGGGACGTCGGCGGCGCCCCGGCGCGACCAGGCGATCGTCATCCGCGGAAACCGGATCGCGACGGTCGGGGCCTGGTCGCCGGCGTCGGTGCCCGCGGGTGCGACGGTCGTGGATCTCTCGGCGGCGACGGTCCTCCCGGGAATGGTCGATGCGCACACCCACGTGATGCTCGATCCGAAGGAAGACAGCTACGACATGCAGATCCTCAAGGAATCGACCGCGTTTCGCGCGGCGCGCGCGACGGCGCTGGCGGGCCGCATGCTCGAGCAGGGATTCACCACGATCCGGGACGTCGAGACGGAGGGAGCCGGCTATGCCGACGTCGGAGTCAAGAAGGCGATCGAGAAGGGCTACGTCGAGGGCCCGCGGATGCTGGTCTCCACGCGCGCGATCTCCTCGACGGGGGGGTACGCGCTCGACGGCTACTCGCCGGACCACCACCTGCCCACGGGCGCGCAGCTCGTGGACGGCCCGGTCGAGGCGCGTAAGGCGGCGCGCGAGCAGCTCGCCAACGGCGCCGACTGGATCAAGGTCTACGCCAACCACCGCTCGTGGGTCGACGCGAAGGGAAATCTGGTTTCCCAGCCGACCCTGACGCTCGAGGAAATCCAGGCAATCGTGGATGAGGCTCACGGACAGGGCAAGAAGGTCGCCTGCCACGCGTACAACGGGATCGGGATGCGGCGGGCGCTCGACGGCCGCTGCGACTCGATCGAGCACGGCCTGGACCTGACCGACCAGGACGTCGCCCAGATGGTCCGGCAGGGAACGTGGTTGTGCCCGACGATGATGCCGTACTACTACGAGCAGGAGCCCGAAGGCACGCCGGGCGGGATCCGCGACCGCAAACGGGTCGAGGTGCACGGGCCGTCGCTCAAGAAGGCATACAACGCAGGCGTGAAGATCGTCTTCGGCACCGACGCCGGAAGCTTTTCCTGGTCCGAACCTCTGGCGCGCGAGTTCGTCCTGATGGTCGAAGCCGGCATGACGCCGATGGCCGCGATCCAGGCGGCGACCTCGCGCGCGGCCGAGATGCTGGGCATGGCGGGCCAGATCGGCGTCATCGCACCGGGCGCGTACGCCGATGTCGTCGCGGTGCAGGGCGATCCGCTCACGGACGTGAAGGCCCTGGGACAGGTGTCCTTCGTGATGAAGGACGGCCGGGTTTACAAGAGCGAGAGACCGGGGCGGCCTCCGAGCTAGCCGCCCCGTCTCTGGTCTTGGAGGGAACGCTCAGCGGTTGTCGAAGTCTCGGGAAATCGAAGCGGCTACCGGGGGGTTGATCGCCACGAAGACACCGCTCAGTACCCAGGCGCGCTGGCTCGGACCGAAGCGTGGGGCGAGCAAACCGTCGTTGATCTCGCGAGTCACCGCAAAGCGGTTCCACTTCGTCGCGGGAATGTAGAGGCGCTCGTTGGACAGGCCATCGGACGTGCCCTCGAGGTCTCCCTCCTCGCCGGAGATCACACCGTCGCCGTTCTGATCCACCCGGGCCACCTCCGCCGCGTAGGCCTTGAAGATGCGCTCGTTCAGATTCGTCGTGTTGGGCGCGAAGGATTTGATGCGCACATAGACGTCGAGGAGGATCTCGTTGCCGAGGTTGCTGGGGACGAAGCGCAGGCGGAACTCCTTGTGCTCCTCGTCGCCCGGCTCGGGGCAGTCAAGAGCGTCCGGACTGTTCTCCTGAAGGCGATCGGGATCTCGCGGGTCGTTCGGGTTGTCCCCGTAGACTCTCGGGTCGTTGCCGCCCGTGGGTCCGGGACCGGTCGGCCCCGTGCCGTGCGGCCCTGACCCGGGCACCACAGAGGTCAAGAACGCGACCTTGCCATCGGCAAAGCTGGATCCGAGCCCGCCCGTGAACGGGAGCTCGTAGGCCGGGAAGACCCAGTTGGTGTACTCGTTGAACTCCCAGTACGAATGGCAATCGCTCTGCTGGAGGCAATTGTAGGCGCCCATCGAGAGCGCGACCGCCACGGTGTTGCCTTGCTGGTCGGGAAAGTGATCGGTCGCCTTCGGGAACCGGACCGCATTGCCGTCGGTCGTGAAGATCCTGCCGGGCTCGTTGTGTCCGATTCCCATCTGCTTGATCGCGTCGGCGTCGGCCCGCGTGATCTTGCCGAACTTCGCATGGCCGTCGGGCCGGGGGGTGTCCACGTTGGGCACGATCACGTCGTGGAGCTGCCAACCCTCGTACCATCCCGACTCGTTGTTGATCACGAAGAGGCCCGAAATATCGGTGAAAAAGTCGTTGAAGGACCCCACGTCGTTGGGATCCGTCGGCAGGCCCGGCTTGGGCTCGAGCTCCAGGCGCACCGCGCCGATCGTCGCCTTCCCCCGGTTGGCGCAGTTGGCCGCAGTCGGCACGACTCCGGTGTTGACGTCGGGAATCCGGGACGTGAAGACGTTGGGCTCGAAGCCGGTGGTGTCGAGGAGGTAATACCCGAACGCCAGGCTGGGGGAGTCGGCTTCGGCGAAGACGCGCAACGGGCCGTAGGTGACGGGTCGATTCCCCAGCTGATCCAGCCGGTCCTTGAGCGGAGGCGGCAGGTTCTTGATGTCATCGCGTTCGACCAGGGCAGGAGGGGGTTGGCTGAGGGACTGCGCCGTGGCGCTTCGGTTGGCGGGCCCCATGACGCAAACCGCGAGAACGAGAGTCATTGGAATGCATCGCAATCGGGTCATCGTCTCCTCCGTTCGTTGCGCGGAAAGGAAATGATTCCGCGTGGGAGACGAGCGCATTCAAAAGGAATGCCCCCCGCCAAAATCCTAAGGCGGTGTTAATCCGGCGAGGCGCTCGCCGTCTTGACCCAGACTTGAGAAGAGACGCCGCGACGAGCGCGCGAACCTACGAACCGCCCCGGTTCAGCAGGTCCAGGAATTCTTCGCGCACCGATTGCGTGTTGAAGATGCCGCGGATCGCCGACGTCACCGTCAGCGC
>Ga0075424_100000180_pt1 | contig 43235 bp, 32 predicted proteins | sample SoiMethybrSBSTD3_FD_75301 | JGI IMG/M metagenome (GOLD analysis project Ga0075424, IMG submission 75301) | Bulk soil microbial communities from a Populus tree surrounding site in Tennessee, USA - Soil MetaG P. TD hybrid SBSTD3 | ecosystem: Environmental > Terrestrial > Soil > Tree plantation...
CAGGTGAGTGCCAAAGTTGGCAAAGATATTGGCGCATGCCCGCCCAAATCCGTCGCCGTAGGCGAGCAACATGACGACTGTGGCGATGCCCCAGGCCATGCCGAGCATAGTAAGCGCAGTACGGCGCCGGTTATAACGCATCGCACCGTAGGCTTCCTGCAGCAGATCGCGCATCATCAGTTATTCCTGCCGGAGGGCTTCGACGGGTTGCAGAATCGCGGCTTTGCGCGCCGGGTAAAGACCGGCCGCAATTCCTGCCAGCGTAAGGCTGCCGATCGCCAGCAGCGCTGACATCGGCACGAGCTTGGGAGGATCAAATCCTTGGGGGCCGCGGACTCCACCGAGTAGCGCCATAAGACCCGCGGCCAGCCCCATGCCAATAAGTCCGCTGCCCAAAGTGAGCAGCAGACCTTCCAGAAAAAAATGAAAAAGAATGCTACGGTTCGTGGCACCTAGGGCTTTGCGCAGCCCGATCTCGTGAGTACGTTCGCTGACGGAAACGAGCATGATGTTGATCACACCGATCGCTCCCAGCGCCAACGTGACCATGCCTACCGCTCCCAGGAAAACGTTCATCACGTCAAAGATCGTGCCGATCAACTTCGATTCCTGGATGGAGTCCCACTCGTCAAAGGCATACTGATAGTTCGGATCAAAGCCGTGATTGTGAGCAATGACCTTGTGAGCTTCATCCTTAGCGAGCAGGTGCTCGGAGGTCACGCGCGGCTGATACTCGATGAAGGAAATGGCGTTCTGGTGGTTCTCTCCCTTGATCGGGAAATTCGTGGCCATGACCTGAAAGGGAATGTAGCCACGCATGTTGAGCCAATTGTTGTCGCCCCGGCCGAGGTGTGGAATGCTCCCCACAATCTCGAAACGGATTCCATTGAGAAGCACAATTGAGCCCACCGAGGGCCGACCGGGAAAGAGGTTTTTGCGGAGTTCGTCCCCGAGTACCATTACGTTCCGTCGCTGCAGTCCGTCCAGTTCATTCAGCCAGCGGCCTTCTTTGAGAGGGAGATAGCTGATCTCATTCAGTTGGGGTTCCACACCGAGGATCTCCCCGCTCGCATTCGAGAATTCACTCACCTCGCGAAGGTCGCCGCGAGAAATAACAGGGCAGGCATTGCGAACGTGCGGTGCGTTGCGAATGTCGAGATAGTCCCGATAAGTAAGCAAGTAGGGACGGGAGGAATTCATGTCTCCAGCGATGGCGGGCGCGGTGGCCGGGAAAAGAAACATGATATCCCGGCCGAATTCGGATAATTCGCGTTTGTTGCCGGAACGGAAGCCCTCGCCCACACCGACCAACAGGAGCAAAGATCCCACTCCCCAGGCAATTCCGAACATGGTCAGGAACGAACGCAGCTTATGCGCCCAGAGGTTGCGCAAAATCTGCGTGAAGATGTCGGAGAGTATCTGCATGATCGGAAGACTTCCTGGGAATGAACCCCTGGCCCGGTGACCCGTCAGTGTTGAGATGCTGATTCCGTCGTCAAGGAAAAGGCGACAGATTGAAATTTATCAAGTTTAGACACCAACACAGGAACAAATGGCCAAAAACAATTCATTGCTCGAGCACACATTCCTTGGGCTCTTTGTCTTCGCGCAGGCCCATGAAGACCGGCGCGCGGAGCTTAGGGCCGCCTTCGTCAGTGGAGTGGGTCCATTCGGTAAATTCGATCTCAGCGACTAAATCGGGCTTGACCCAGTGGACTTTCTTCAGCGCCTCGACCTTGCCGAAAAATGGTTTTTGATCGGTCTCGATAGCTTTGAGCTTCTTCCACATAGCCGCCAGCATGTTGTGATCGAAGCCGCTGCCGGCTTGACCGACGTGGATCAGGTTGCCGTTCTTGTCGTACAGGCCCAGTACAACGGAGCCGAAATACGGACGAGTGCCTTCGGGTTCGGTGTAGCCGGCGATTACCGCTTCGAGGCGGTGCTTGATTTTCACCTTCAGCCATTCACGGCTGCGCCGTGGTTCGTACAGGCTGTCGCGTCGTTTGGCGAGAATTCCTTCCAGGCCCTTGCTGCGGGCGACTTCGAAGAGGCCTTTGCCGTTCGAAACGAAATCATCCGAAAGCCGTATGGTGTCGCTAGGGGTGACAAGCAAGTCTGCGAGTGCGGCCTTACGGCGCTCAAGGGCCACGCGTCGGAGGTCATAGCCGTCGAGGTAAAGGAGGTCGAAGGCGTAATACAGAACCTGGATATCCGGTTGTGCGGCGACGCGGCGGCCGCGTTCGCGGAATCCGGTGCGTTGTTGCATGAGACTGAACGAAGAGCGGCCGTCTTCGTCAAGGGCGACGATCTCGCCGTCGAGAATGGCGGTCTTGGCTTTCACGAATTTCGGCAGGTCGTGCAGATCGGGATATTGCGCGGTGAGGTCATTGTGATTGCGCGAAACCAAACGCGCCTGGCCTTTTTCGATGAAGGCAACGGCTCGGTATCCATCCCACTTGATTTCGAAGAGCCACTCGGGACTGTCGAACGGTTCGTCGATGGCAGTGGCGAGCATGGTCTGGATCGTCGCGGGCATGGGGGCTTCGTAGGCGCCGGGAAGGGCCTTTACCACAGAGGGCAACGAGGACACGGAGAGTTTTCGGGCGGGCAGTGATTTGATCTTTTTGGCGGGTGGTGCAGCCCGTTTTGCTACGCGGACTTTTTCAGCTTGCTCGTTTTTTTTTCCTCGAGCATTCTTTCGGATTTCGCCGATCGCTGGGGTGTGGTCTTGGCTTTCTTCTGTTTGCTCTCGGCAGATTTTTGCTGGTCGAATTTTGCAATCGCGTCGGCGAGCCACGCCGCTTTGACCTTGCCACGTCCGCCGCTGGGGCGGCTACGCCACTCAGCGGAGGCTTCGTCGCCCGCGATCTCATCCATCGTGCGCTTGGTCAGCACGGAGCTGTCATATTGATCGATGTCGTAGTCTTCTTCCTCGTGCTCGTCGTGCTTCTTGATCAGGAGCCATTCGTTGCCCTTGCTTCCGGACTTGCGAGAGCGGATGTGGACGAGGGCGAAGTCGCCGTTGAGACGTTTCCCCTTCAAGCGAAATTTGAGGTCGCCTTTGCCCAGCATGGCGTTGGCTTCGGCATCGGTGCCGGGGACGTACTTGCCGTCCACGGCGACGGGGGAGAGGGGTTGCCAGGTGCCAACGTCCCAGACCATCACGGAGCCGGCGCCATAGTTGTCGGCGGGTATGTTGCCTTCGAAGTCGAAGTAAGAAACCGGGTGATCTTCGACCTGCATGGCGAGACGCTTATCGGCAGGGTCAAGGGAAGGACCTTTCGGGACAGCCCAGGACTTCAGAACTCCGTCGAGTTCCAAGCGGAAGTCATAGTGCAGACGAGAGGCGCGGTGCATCTGCACGACGAAGCGGTGGCCGGATTTCTTCTCAACCTTGGGCGGCGGCTCGGGAGTGGCCTCGAAGCGGCGTTTGCGTTTGTATTCGTCGAGGGACATGAGGGATATTCTAGCGGCATCTTCGATGCTTCGACTACAGTCTGGATGATGGCGGGGCCGGAACGGTTGGTCAGGGCTCAGGGCTCAGGGCTCAGGTGTTAGGTCTTTGGTCAGCTCTGCAGAGAGATCGGACCGTGGGACTGTGAATTGTTCGCCGCCCGATCTGTTTATGAAGCGAGAATATCCAGAGACACCGCTGGTGGGAGTCGGAGCCATCCTCATTGAGGGTGGCCGCGTCGTGCTGGTCAAGCGCGGACACGCGCCCCTGTTGGGGAAGTGGTCGATTCCCGGAGGTGTGCTTGAAGTCGGTGAGACTCTGCGTAAAGCGGTGGTGCGTGAGGTGCTCGAGGAAACGGGCTTAACCATCGAACCTGGAGAACTGCTGGGGGTCTTTGAACGGATGGTGCCCGATGAACAGGGGCGCATGCGATATCACTACCTTTTGATTGATTTCCTGTGTCGGCGTGTTGCGGGGGAGTTGGCGGCCGGCGACGACGCGGAAGAAGCGCGATGGTTTTCGAGAGAGGAATTAAGAGCTCTCGAGTTAGCGCGTGAGACTGAAGAAGTCATTTTGAAGGGGTTTGCGATGAGCGGCGGAACTCCTCCTCCGGAGAGATCGTGATGGCGCGATCGATAACTGAAGGGAAACACAACCTCCCTCCGCTGCGAACTCCCTTCATTGTTCTCCGGTCGGGATGACAGATGTGTGAACCCTACGTGTCATTCGTGGAAATGTGAATGACCCGACCAGTAAAGAGCCTTTGACAAGCGATCGTGTTTGAACGAGCCGGAGCAGGCGGCATCGGTGAACCGTTTGGTGAGCCGATTAACCATCGGGTTAGCGAAATCCAGGCATCTCACAACGCCTGCGACCCCCGGTAGACACGGGTCTTTCCAAGAATTCCTTCGATAGCAAGTACTTGCCTCGTTGCCGCGAAAACAGATCCTCATAAAAATCAATTGGCATGCTGCTTGCGATATATCCAGGCGACGAAAGTCAGAAACGGTTGTGGGGTGGAGAGAGAAGACGCATCAGCCACAGATTGTGATGTGCGACCACCAACAATCTCAACCGGAGGAGGATCTATGAAACGGCATGCCCTGAGTATCGTGAGCCTGCTGAGCCTGGTTCTGTTGGGGTCGGCAGTCGCACAGACAATCCAAGTTCGCGCTGATGTTCCGTTCAACTTCTCGGTGGGAAGCACGGCACTTCCAGCGGGCGCCTATGACGTCAGCGACATTGCGAGGAACGGCCATACCTTGCTCATCAAAGCTCGAGACGGCAGCGCGAGCACGATCGTGAACAGCAACTCGGCGATTCGGATGAGCGGCGAGAAGGCCAAACTGGTTTTCCATCGCTATGGTTCTCAGTACTTCCTTACAGAGATCTGGAGCCAGGGATCAAGCTTGGGAAATCAGCTGCCAAAGTGCAGCCGCGAAAAGGAGCTCGCTAAGGAATTGGCGATGGGACACCCGGAAACAGTCGAAATTCTGGCCAGACTCAATTAGGCGCTGGCCGAACCGATTAGAGGGGGCACACCTGCCGGGTGTGCCCTTTGTTTTGAGCCGCCTTTTACGGAGTCTTAGAGCCAACCTCGATCAGGCGCTTGGTGATCAGAACCATTCCCAGAATCTGGGTCCACTCAGAAACCACATTGCCAATCACTTGACCCCAGCGGCTGTTGGCGTCCATGAGCGCGAAAACGACGATCCATGCGGTGCCGGTCAGTACGAGAAAAATTGTGAGGGAGTGCTCGAGCACGATTTCGCGCACCCTGGAAGGGAGCATTCCTTCGGGTTGCTTGCTCTCTGGGGATCCCTTCTCATACAGGTGTTTGGTCATAAGCACCGTGACCACGATACCGGTCCAATCAGCGATGGCATTTCCGAAGAAGGCGCCCAAGTGAGTCGAAGGGTCAGAGGCGATGTAAAGCACGATCCATAGCAGGACGATGGAGGATGCGGCGAGGCTGAGAGAGTGTTTTTGGAGGAAGTCTTTGGAACCGCGGGTACGCTTCATGACGGAATGCTCTCGCAAGCGCGCAGGCTCATACCAAAATCGAACTTAAGATGCATTCCTCAGGGATTTCGGAGAGAAATCGCAAGCGAGTGAAGCACGAGGGACACAAAGAAACCAAGGACACCGTGCTTTAGGTTTCGTGCCGCTTTGTCTTTCATAGTGGCTTTCGTTTCCGCGGAGCAAATTACTGCAGACGCAAAACGGCCCGCGCACTGTGAGCACGCGGGCCGCCGGTGGTACTGTTGGGATTGACCAAGAGGTGGTCACTCTACGTGGCCTCTTCGGCAACTCCGGGTCCCGGCACGACGTAATGCCGGGCGGATCGCAACCCTAACTCACCGGTAGTGTGCGGGCTGTAGCCTCCCGAAGGAACAGAGTGTTCTCCAGGAAGCCCCGCTTAGAGCGACCGCTCTAAGTCGCAGCCACCTCACCTGGTCTTTTGGTACTACTGCCATCTGAACTTGTCATCAGACCACCTCCTTTCCGGTGTAAACGCAGACTAGTACGACGAGCCGGTCGGCGTCAACCGGCACGAAAGTGTGTGAGTCCTGAAAGGTACGGGGCATCTCTACAAACAATCCTCTATCGACGACTAAGGTATTTTCGACGGCGGCATGAGGTAAGCACTTGCTGACACGAAACGATTCATCTGTGAGAAGTTAGGAGGAGCCGGTGGTGGGCCGATGGCGTTGGACGACACGCGCGAAGAGACTCTGATGGACATCCTGACCCGCACGCAGTTCCGGGTGGCCATCCTGGTGGGTTCGGGGCTAAAAAATACGGACATCGCACAATTGATCAACACCACCGAAGGGGTGGTGAAGAATTTTATTCGGGATATTTTTGCGCGCGCGGGAGTTTCCAACCGGGTCGAACTCGCGCTCCGCTACACCAGCGAACTGGAGTCGGGTGCCTATGACCAAGAGCGGCTCGACCAAGAGATCGCGGAATTGCAAGCCCAGGCGGAGCGCCTGCGGGATGCAAGCTAGCCGATCCTATTCATAAATCGATACCTCATCGGCAGTCCACGTCTACAGGAAAACCTGTACTAACGGCACTGTACCTACGGCACCGTACCTGTCAGATATTTGCCCAGCCCGCCGGCTCTTGTTAAATCGAGTTTACAGATCGCAATCCAAAGGTTCTGGGGCGTTGCCAGAAAGGAGGCTTTTTTGGGCGCAACCGGCGCGGTCTACTCCATAAGCAAGGAAGAACGGTTTTGCAAGCAATCCCCCTGCTGTTGTCGCACACGCTATTGCTTTTCCAGATCGGGCTATCGCCGCGAGTCAAAATGCAGCCACCGACGGGCCCAGAGCAGAGTCCACACGGTTCTGTAAAGATCCCCTGCCAGAATTGCCATACACCCCAGGGTTGGAAGCCACTCCGCAACGTGCTTGAGTTCGATCACCGCAAGACTGGTTTCGCGCTGCGGGGGATGCACAAAAGCGTGGGCTGTCAGGACTGCCACGCCGACCTGGTTTTCACCAACGTTGGAAATCAGTGCCAGGACTGCCACGCCGATATCCACCGGCGAAAAAACACCGCACAGTGCGATCTGTGTCATCGGGACAGCGGGTGGCAGGTGTCCATCCACAACATCAGCGAACACCAGGACCGCTTTCCCCTGATTGGGGCGCACGCGGCCGTGGACTGCTATTCCTGTCACAAGGTCGGTACGGTCGGGCCGTTCAATCGTCAGGGCTTGTCGACCGAATGCTCAAGCTGTCACATGGATGATTTTCGCAAAGCTAAATCTCCGAACCATCGGGCACAAGGGTTTTCGACCGATTGCCTGCAGTGCCACAGCATTATGGACAACTGGTTGACTGCAACGACTCGAGCGTTGCAGGTGCGGAAGTAGTCGAAGAAGTACTCGACGTCGGCGGAATCACCGTCAAGCAAAGGGCAGAACATGAAGATCATGGCACGGCTTTGCGTGCTGATGCTGAGCGTGTCTCCAAGCCTGGCTCGGAACACAGAATCGCATTCTGCGGAAATTCAGAACGTGAGAGTGTTGTCGGACGGCGGCAATCTCAGGGTCGAAGTGAAGCTCAGCGGGGCGGTCAATCCCAAGGTGGTACAGGTGACCAATCCGGACCGCCTGGTTCTAGAACTTCCGAATACCTTGACTGGAGGAGTGCGGCAACACATCGCGGTGAATCAGGATGGGGTGAAAGGCGTACGCATAGGGCAGAGTACGTCCTTGACCCGGCTGGTACTTGATCTGGACCACAGCCACCCGTATGGGCTGGCAACCGACGGTGACACGATCGCGCTCACGGTGTTGCCGGTGATGGCCAACGCGGAGCCAGGATTGCCCGTACCGGCTGGAACTTCATCAGCCCCGACTTCGGACTCGCCTACGCTGATCGCAAGCGCGGCTGGCCTTGGGGGATCGCCAAACCCCGGGATGCCGGCGGCGCTGCGTGTTGCCAGTAAACGCACGCGCATGGGGTTCAAAGTGAAGTACGTGGCCGAAGGCGTTGTGTACCTGGCAGGCGGACGAACTCTGGGGCTTGAGGAAGGCATGAGGCTCTCGATACGGGAATCGCGTAAAGGTGCTACTCGTTTCATCGCCGCTGACGACGACAGTCCCGTGGTCGGGGAACTCCTTGTGAAGTCGGTTGCCGACACCTCCTCTGTGGCAGAAGTTCACGGGGCGCGGCGGGACATCAAGCCCGGGGACTGGGCCTACCTCTCGGTGGAAGAGACGGACGCTTTAGCTGCCAAGCTCGCATTCCATCCCATATTGAAAGAGCGTCCACAGAAAGAAAGTTTTACAGAAGGTTCGACTACGCAAACGGAAGCCAAAGAGGAAAGTAGAGGCACAGGCGAACCGGAGAGCCGCATTCGTGGACGGATCGGATTCGACTACAGCGGGCTCAGTGCGGGTGGTTCGTCGATTGGCAGCAGCTCGACGCTGGGGGTGGTGGCCCGGGCGGACATGACGCGAATCGGCGGCACGCACTGGAATCTGAACGGATACTGGCGCGGCCGCATGACGCGCCGAACCCGGACCGGCGAAGATACGCTGCAAGACATGCTGAACAAGACGTATACGATGCAGCTGACGTACAACAATCCGGGTTCGAATTGGGTGGCAGGTTTCGGACGACTCTATCTGCCCTGGGCGAGCAGCCTCGACACTATCGATGGCGGATACGTTGGCCGAAGGGTTGCGTCAGGTCTCACAGTGGGAGCATTTGCAGGGTCGACTCCGGACCCGACTTCGTGGCATTACAACCCCGACCGTCGAATTGGTGGAACGTTCGTCAACTTTGAGGGTGGAAGTGAAAACCTTCGCTACACAAGTACGACCGGCGTGGCCCTGAACACGATCAAGTGGCAGCTCGATCGTCCGTTTCTGTTTTTGGAAAATGGGGTTGCGTACAAGAACTCGGTCTCGGTCTATCACGATCTCATCGTGGATGCGCCCCAAGGGCTGACGACTAACGGAATCAATCCGGGAGCGGGCGTCAGTCGGAGCTACTTGACGGTGCACCTGCAACCCTATCGTCGGGTTTCGTTTGACATCTACCACAACTATTTCCGGGACGTACCGACGGCTTCCACGGCGCTTGTCGGGACGGGACTCGTTGACAAGTTGCTGTATCAAGGCGTGAGCTTTGGAGTTCGGGTGGAACCGGTGCGGCATTTTTTCCTATACACCACGCTCGGACAGAGTTCGAAAACCGGCGACACGAATCGTACGTTGAATCAGATGTACGGCTTCACGTGGGATGAGATTGGACGAACCGGGCTCCGGACAGACCTCCGCTATTCGAAGTTCGCGAGTTCGTTCGGGCAGGGTGACTATAAGGTGCTGACTCTTTCCCGACACCTGGGTGATCGCATGATGTGGGATGCGCAGTTCGGAATGCAGAATCTGGTTTCGTCGTTTACGGTGAATAACAGTTCGAAGTTTGTGGACTCATCGCTCGATATGAACGTGACCAACCACCTGTTTTTCCAGAGCGGATACACCGTGGTTCGTGGCGCGCAGATGAACTACAACCAGTGGTATACGAGCCTTGGGTATCGTTTTGATTCGAAGCCTACGGAAAAGTGAGAGTGAGCTTTCAAGGCAAAGAGGCTCGTACCCGCAGCGAACGCCAGAAAGCACCGTAAAAAGCTCTTAACCGCCAAGCTCGCCAAGGTTACGCAAAGTGCGCGAAGAGGGCCTGGAGAGACCTGCTGCTGCGGTTGCAGTTTTCTCTTGGCGTACTTTGCGGGTTTCTTCGCCTTGGCGGTTAAGAGCTTGTGTCGTGATTTGTAAAAAGTTCGCACATTCTTAAGCCGAGAGGACGTCGGAAAGAGTCTCGCAGCGGGGTACGTCTGCGACCGCTAGGGCGAAAACTCCCGGCAGTACATGTCCGAAGGCTATCTGGATGATTGTCCCGTCGCGTTCCTACACTAGAACTCTCCCCAAGGAAAGTCTGTTCTCCCCAAGTTGCTGAGCTATCAGGCTTTCCACCGGTAGGCACCGGGCTGTGGCAGGCCCAGATGGGCCAGCACCCGGCAAGCGAACTCACGCGCCATCACATCGAGGCTGCCGGGTCGGTTGTAGAAGGTCGGAATCAGCGGAAAGACCGTAGCACCCGCGTCGGCGGCACGGTACATGTTTCGGATGTGGACTTTATTGAGCGGCGTTTCGCGCACGCAAAGAATCAAAGGACGTGCCTCTTTGAGAGCGACGTCGGCGGCGCGCTCGATCAGATGCGAGGCGATGCCGTTAGCGATGCGGGCGAGCGTTCCAACGCTGCAGGGTAAGACGACCATCCCATCACTGGGATAGGAACCGCTCGCGACGTTGGCACCGATGTCAGAGTTCGATTGCTGACGAATTTTTCGGGAGGACCTGCCGAGCATCTGGGCGACGAGGTTGTTGCGTCCCTTGATAGCGAGTTCTTCGGCGAGAACGCGCAGGGCGCTGTCAGAGGCGATGAAGTTCACGATCTTAATGCGTGCATCGCGCTCGACCGCGAGCAGCAGGTGCTTAAGGAAGATGGAGCCGCTCGCGCCGGTGGTGGCGATGGTCAGGTTTTGAGGATCGCGCGGCAAACTGGCCCCTCCGCTGTCGAACGTCGAGCATAGGGACGGGTTGTTAGCGAAGTCAAGGTGGAGGGGAGCCCGCCGTTCGGGCCCAGGTTAGCGTCCAAAAAACGGACGCGAACCTGGGGCACCAGCTCACGACATCGGGCGGGAAGCCAGCGCTATCAGCAAGGTGCTGGTGATGTGGCGTAGTTCGGAAAGTAAAGGGATGGGGAACGCTGCTTATTTGCGATCGCGACGGTCGGCGGCGCAGTTGCACGCGCTGGAGGGAGTGGAGCGCGAGATTCGCGCGAACGATCCGAACGGGCGGCGGAAGTATCTCAAAGATTTCAGCGCTGCGTATCGCTCCTATCAGGCAGTTCTTGATTCCACACAAGTGCATGAAGCCGTTCGCGGGGCCGACCTGGTCCTGATTGGCGACTATCACGCCCTGCCGGCTTGCCAGCGGTTTACAGCTTCACTGTTGGAGCAGCGTGCGCTCGCGGGGGACCGGCCAGTAGTACTGGGCGTGGAAACCATCTTTGCGCGCGACCAGCACATTCTCGAAGAGTGGTGGCGCCGCGAAATCGACGAGCACGAATTTCGTCAGCGCATGCGTTTCCAACTGGATTGGGGATATGACTGGGCTCCGTTTTACGAACTATTGGTGACGGCGCGCGAACATGGGGAAGCCATCTATGGCCTGGATTGCATGCCGAGAGAGGATCTGCGCAAGATCGGTGCCCGTGACCGGCACGCGGTGAACAAGCTTCTCGAGATTCGGCAGAAGCATCCGGGTGCGGCCATACTGGTCCTGTTTGGCGAGTCACACCTGGCACCGGGGCACTTGCCTCGCGTCCTGCGCGAAGTGATGCCGACGGAAAAGGTCCTCACCGTGTTACAGAACGTCGACGCTCTTTATTGGCGGGCGGCAGGAGAGCGAGAAGACCGGGTGGAGGCGGTGCGCGTTACGGACGACGTCCTCTGCGTGTTCAATTCCACTCCACTGGAGAAATATGAGAACTACCGGCTATGCCTGGATCGCTGGCGGCAGGAAGACTCGGACACTCCCGACCTGGCTCCGACGGTCTACAACTTGATTGACGGGCTGGTTCGCTTCCTCAAGATCAATCGCTATTCGGAGCACAACACAACGCAACCGAAGTTTTTAGTCGATCTGTTGCCGGAAGTGTATTTCCGTTCCTCAGATGCCTTGCTACACCGCCTGCTTTCGCGCAAAGGCGTGAGCGAAGAGGAGCGCGCGGCGATGCTGCGTCGGGTGGAAGAGCGGGGATGCGCGTATCTGCCGCAAGTGAATGCGTTCTATATGCACGAGCTGCAGATGATGTATGCAGCGGAGGAGGCAGCCCGGTTCTTGCACCATGCTTGCCGGGGATTGCCCGTGCGGGTGGCGGCACGTGAAGAGGCGGCGGATGAACCGGCGGACTTCTTCTATGGCCGGATCATCGAGAACGCGCTGGCGTATTTTGGCTCACGTGTGTTGTGCCCCGAACGCCCGGCATTGCGGGAAAAGGATTTGCACGATCTCAGCGATCAGACTCGTGAGGACGTGGAACGGCAAACCGGGTTACCGTTCGGGGAAGCCATCCGCACCCTGAACTTCCTGCTGTTGCATCGGGTGCTCGAATTGAATCCGAAGCAGTGCGAAGAGGTGCGTGGATCGCTGGATGAAGGAATTCGCAGCAGCGGTGCAAAGTTTGAATATCTCACCTTGCAACTTGGCTACCTGCTGGGTTGCGATCTCTACGATGCCTACCTTGAAGGCGGAGTCACTCCCGGTTACGTGCGCGGTTTGTTGCTCGCACACGTGGAAGAGCCAGGTGCAGCGCGGAGTTTGTACTTCGACCTGGTGCACCGGCTGCGCGGCTATCGCCGCAAGGGGAAGATGAGCTCCTAGCACTTGGCATTGAGCACCTGGCATTTGGCCCAAAACCGTGGTGGGCACTTAGGTGCCGCGATTTCTGTGCGCATCGAACCAAGCGATCACGCGTTTCTCGAACTCCTCTCTGGATGTGCTGATAGCTCCGCAGTGGTCGGCGTGTGGGACTTCCCATAAAACAATTCTTGGATTGCGCACGGCGATGCGCTCACTGTGACGCACGGGAATATTGTTGTCGTCTTTTCCGTGGATGAGCAGAATCGGAACCTCGCTAGTGCTGGCAATGGCCTCTGGAGAGACCTGTCGAAGGTCAAGGCCGTATTTCCAAAGGCCGTAAGCAAAGGCGAGTTCGATAGCGGGACGAACTAATGTCCTTCCCAGCCACGGTCCGGTATGAAAAAACTGGCCGACCCGATCGTAGGCGATTTCGTGGAAGTTGGAAAATGGAGATTCGACCACGACGGCGCAGAAGTGTGACTCCCGGGTTGCCTGCAGGAGTTGGGCGGCGCCCATCGATTCTCCCAGACCGTAGATGCATGCAGGCTGCACACGCTTGGTCAGCCATTCGAACCACTGCTGAATGTCATCGCGCTCAAGGAGGCCATAGGTTGCGACGGTGCCCCCGCTTACACCGTGCGCTCGCGCGTCGGGCAGAAGAATGGTGTAGTGATGTTCCAACAACATTTCGGCGTAACCCATCATGCCAATGCGGTTGTCACTCAGCCCGAGCAGCAGGACGACAGTGTTGCCATTCGGAGAGTGAGAAGTGAGGAGCCAGGCACGAAGAGTGACCTGGTCTCGTGCAAGGAGAAAGGTATCTTGCACCGTCGCGTGCTGACGCTCAGCCATCTCGTAAACTTGGCCTTGATCAGATGAAGTGAGCGGACGACGCATCGGATGGAGCGCACCATCGCACAGGAGAACACCGGCGACTGCGGTTGCAGCGAGATATCCAATAACCGTGAAAAGGATTGCGCGGCGCGTTCGCACGCTGGAGAATACGGAACAAGCCACAGGAGAGTTCCGTCGTTGGATTTCTGACGACGTCCGAAACAAAAAATCCCCATCCTGATTTTCCCAACGCGCGGAAACTTAGGATGGGGCACGTTCCCATGGTTTAGCGTCTGATCTAAGGGCTTACTTCCAGCAACAAGTGATCTTTGAAATTCACCGCTAGTGTGGCGGGTTTTTTGGCGGCGGCATCCACTTTACCGAGGTCTTTGCCTTCGGCGTAGTCGGTGACGTGATAAGTCCCGGGCTTCAGGCCGCGGAGTTCCACTTCTCCCGTCCACATGGCGTCATGTTGCGGAGCAAAGAAAGCGTAGTAAATCTTGCCGTCTTTCTCGATGGCATAGGCCTCGGGCGTGTCGTAGCCGTAGACGTACAGGTTCAAGAAGTTACCCTTCGAAAGCATCTTGTTGTTGTAGAGCGCGATCCACTTTTTCCAGACTTCGTCTTTGTGCTGCGTGAGGTTGACGGGTTCGAAGTGCGGGCCTTGCTCGGGCCAAACGAACTTGGTGCCTACAACCCCTCCCGTTCCGATCGTAGAGGCGAAGTCCTCGCCATGTTCGCGCCAGTGGCTGCCGACGCGGTCCATCGTAGAGAGCTCGACGTGATCGCCGTAAACGGCCGAGTCGGGACCGAGCAGTGCTTTGTACATCTTGATGCGGCGGCGGACTTGCACCGCGCCGACGGGGTCGGCGGTGACGGCTTGGTCCATATAGGGGAGCCAGGCTAACGACGGAGGCGTGCCGCAAGGGCAGCTTTGCGTGACGCTGTTGGGTTTCAGCGCCCGCGTGGTCTGGTAAATGACTTTGTAGACATCAGCAACAGCGTTCACGGAATCTTGCGGCGATTTGTGGTGGTGCGCCGGGTTGTAGCACATGGGGACAGAGTAGATATTGTCGAGCTTGGAGCCGTCGTATCCCCAGTCCCCAATGAATTTTTCAGTGAGTTGCTTGTAATAGGCCTGAACTTCCGGGACTGCGGGACAGAGGGCGGCGAGGTCGCGCGTCATACGCCCGTGCTTGCCGTCCTTCGTTTGAATAAGCCAGTCGGGATGTTCCTTCACAACTTTCGAGACGATGTACTTGTGCGATTCCCATTTGCCCTGACCGTCTTCGGCACCGAGAGGAAGCCACCATAGCTGCACGAGCAGGCCCTGCTTGTGAAAGTCGTCGGTCATCTTCTTGATGGAGTCGCCCGGGAAGGTGTCCGTCCGGGCGTTCCAGTCGCCATAGGTGTCAAACCAGCGGTCGTCGAGGGTCGCCCACTTGATGCCGAGTTCTTTGAGTTTAGGGATCGTGCCTTCCATTTTTGCAGGGGTGACGTTGAACTCGTAGCCCCATCCGCACCAACTGATGTTGTAGGCCTCGCTGGAAGGCTTGGGAATGTTCCAGCCTTCTTTCTGAAGGACGCTTGACCAGAGGCGAAGCGGTTCGTAAAAGTCTCCTGCATAAACCGCGACGAAGCTGCGGGGGGTGAAATAGCTTTCGCCGGGTTTCAAGGATTGTGCCGGGAGCATCAGACTTGCGTTGACGCGCTGATCGGAGTCGACTTTTACTGGCATTGAGAGCGTGAGAGGAAGAGTCTCAACGTGGCCCACGGCCTCACCGACAGTCGCCGTCCAAAAGGCAACCACAGGAATGCCGCCGCCATAGCCACCTTTCACGGCTTCGCCCATAGCATTTGGTTGAGCGGAGGTGCGGGTGAGATGACGCACGTCGTCCTCGCCCCAGTTGTAGCTCGACCCCTGAAAAGACCACAGGTCGTACGGTTGCGCCTTAGCATCGACGAGTTTGGCGCTGAAGCGGTGTTGCTGCTCGGTGAAGCGATCCACAGCGATATCGGCTGAGCCGACATTCTTGTACTCCGCACTCGAGAGCATGAGGTTGGGGAAGTCGTCGTAAGCCTCAACGGTGAGCGTGCGCTGGAGGGCTGGGCCGACGGGATTCAGCAGATGTGCAGGAATTTCAATGTGCTTGCCGCGGCCGAGCTTGCCGGTGGCTTCCTGGACCTTGGCCTGATCGAAGTCGAGCACGAAGTGGACTTCCTTGCCGGCCACTACGGGATAGTCACTGTCGCTGGGCTGGCCTTGCTTGGGATCATCAAGCGTCAGGCGCTTGCCATCACGCAGTAAGAACGCCTGAGTGGAGCCTCCAGGGGAGACTTCGAACGCGGCAGTCGAAGTAGTTACGACCAGCGGGCCGCCAGGTTTGATTTCGACTTGAATATCAGAAGGACGGGTAGGTGCGGGTTTGGCCTTTTCCCCTGTCTGCGTCCGGTTGCAGCTGATCAGGAAAAGGGCCACTGCTGGCAGGAATGAGAACGTGAGAATGCGAAGAAGCCTGGAATTCATTTTGCCCCCTTGCTTCCTGCTTGCGATTTAAATTGACTGAACAGAAGTTCGGCGTTTTTATGATAGACCTTCTCGAGTACCGAGCCGGGAAGGTAGAGGCCGCTGATTTCAAAGCGTCCCTGGCCGGGCGCTCCCCAGTAGTCGAAGTACTCGTCGGCAGTTTCGAGAAAACGGAAATTATTGCGGTACAACTCTTCGGTCAAGCTGTTGTCCGTGCCGAACATCACACGATCTTGGTATTTGAGAAAGAGTTCGCGGGCGCGGCGTGGCTGGCGTCCGAGTTCAGCCTCGCGAGCGCCGAACTCGACCATTGCGTTGGGATGTTCATCCAGCATCTTGGAAACCCAGTCAAGGTTTTCCGGCCAGCCCATGTGCAATGAAACGAAACTCGTTTTCGGATGTTTGGCGAAAACGCGATTGCGAGCCTCAAGCAAGGACTCTAACGATGGGTAGTCGTGACCGTAAAAGCTCCAGTCGGGATGTTCGATCAGTTCTTCATAGCGTTCGTTCGTGTTGTCGATGGGATGGAAGAACGCTTCCGGGTCGCCGCTGTGAATGAAAACGGGAATGCCAAGGCGGCCGCATTCCGACCAGATGGGGTCGAGTCGAGGGTCATCGATGGCAATCAGTTTGCCGGACTTGTCGCGAACTCCCAGACCCAAGTCCTTTAGCAGTTTTAGACCGCGGGCGCCGCGGGAGACGGCGTCGTCGATCTGCTTGACCATCCCTTGGCTGAAGTTGGGATCGTCGATTTTGCTCCAGTCGATTTGAGTGAACACCATGAACCGGCCGGGATAGGGCCTGACCATCTCGTCGATGACGCCCTGGAGTTTGTCGCCCCACATGCCGGTAAGAATGACGATCGTCTTGACGTTGGTGGCATCCATGATTTTGACCACTTGTTCAGGAGGCATGTGGTCCTCGATGCTCGCGGCGTCGTTGACGTGGTTGTGAACGTCGATGACGTAGAACTTCGCCTTATCGATGTGATGGACGGGCACATGGAGCATGGAGACAGGCTTGAAGTCTCGGAGAAGGACAGTCTTCTTTTGTTCCGCGTCGGCGGCGGATTTGTAGCCGATCTGGGCCTGTTGAGAGGGGACAGGGCCGGAAGCGAGAACCGAGAATAGGAAAGTTGCGACCAATAATCGTCTCATGATGATCCCTTGGTCTTTCGAAAACTTTCTATTACTTGCGCCTGCAAAGTGCGGTTTCCAAAAGCACTTGGACGCTTTCTGCCGTTGCGAGGCGAGGCATAAGCCTTTCGTCGAATACCCTCGACTTCACCCACGCCTTTTGGGGTACTTGAGTACTGCCTTCTCGCGGTAATTCGGCAGGTACGGTGGGCCCAATTCCCCGATGATCACAACCACCTGACTCGGGAGCAAAATTCTCCTTCAGGCTTCCAGCGGGCGAACGACTGGTGTAGCTCACGAACAGTTTTGTTGCGCCCAGCCCTGCTGCCACATTGCTAAACAGCCACGCGATTTGGTCCTTGACAACCGCGATAGAACGAAAGTAAAAGTAAGCTTTCGTAACTATACAGCATACGCTCGCCGGTATGCCTCCGGAAAAATTAGGGGGTCCTATGCCACGTGTATTGCGGAACGTATTCTCCTGCTGGTGCCTTTTCATGCTGCTGGCTCCCGCCGCTCTCGCCCAGGCCAGCTACACCTCTCAGGTTCGAGGCATTGTCACCGATCAGACCGGCGCCGTAGTGCAGGGCGCACAGGTCACCATCACCAACGAAGGTACGGGCATCGCGACCACAACAAAGACCGATGATCGCGGACTCTATACCTTTACAGGACTACGGCCGGCGTCGTACACGATCAAGGTCGAGGCGCAGGGGTTTCAGGCAACCGAGCGCAAGCAGGTCGTGTTACAGGTCGATCAGCAGACCTCGATGGACTTCTCGCTGAAGCCGCCGGGCGTGCTGGCGACGATTGAGGTAACGGCGGCCACCCCGCAGCTCGACACAGAGAGCGCCGCGATAGGGACGGATGTCACGAATGAATACGTGCGCGACATTCCTCTCTATAACCGCAGCCTGTTCGGCTTGGCTTTCTTGGCCGGGGGCGTGACCGAGACGACCGGGTCAGGAATTAACGACAACTATCCTACCGGCACCAACTTCGTTTCAAACGGTCAGCGGAACGCGACGGCGCAGATCACGCTGGACGGTAGTCCGATCAGCGCGCCGGAGCAGGGCGAAGGCGGCAACTCGAACGTTTACTACCAGCCCTCGGTGGAAATCGTGCAGGAGTTCAAGGTTCAGAACAACAGCTTTTCTGCAGAGTATGGCAACAACGGCGGAACCCTCGTGAACATCGTTCTAAAGCAGGGCACCAACCAATTCCACGGAAGTGGATGGTGGTACGGACAGCGCTCCAACTTCGACGCCCGGGACTATTTCAATACCGGCGATAAGCCTGATCACGTCCGCGATCAGTACGGTTTCGCAGTGGGCGGCCCAATTATCAAGAATCGTACATTCTTCTTTGTTGATTTTGAGAAAGTTCGGCAACGCGATCCCGTCAACATTGAGGGTGTGGTGCCCACGGATCTGGAGCGTGCTGGCGATTTCTCGCAAAGTCCCGCGAACGCTAACGGCATCTTTGATCCCTGCCCCGGCAGAGTCGACACAGATCCTGCATGTCCCCACGCTCAATTTCCGGGCAACATAATTCCAAACACCCCCAGTCCTATCACAGGCAAACCCTATATTGATCCGATCGGTCAAGCGATCCTCAATCTTTACCCGCATGCGAATATTCCGGATGCCACTTTCCCCGATCCCAACTTCCGAACGGTCTTGCTGGCGAACGCGCCCGCCTGGCAATTCGATGTGAAAATTGATCACCAGATTAATGAGAAACACAAAATCGGTGGCCGTTACAGTCGGGGACACAATGAGTACACCGTTCCCACCATCGTCGGCAATGGGGACCAAGGCGATGGCGTCATCTACTTGACCACTGTGCAGAATGGCAACGTCGAGTACAACTGGGCGATCAAACCGACGGCACTTTGGACGAGCCGCTTCGCCGTCGATCGGGTACACGCGCCGGGCATCAGCAATCACTACCCCACGTTGAGCGATGTGGGCCTGCCCGCGATTCTGAATCAGAACGGTTTGGATCGAATCCCCGCCATTAACGTCGGGGATGATTTCCTGTCCATGTTCACACAATGCTGCGTGGACACCCACTTCGCGCACACTCTGTATAGCTACTCCTCCGGGCTGCAGTGGGTGATGGGGCCGCATTCGATCAAGTTCGGGGGCGAGCAGCGGGTATTCTTTAACAATTTCTTCCAACCGGACAATCCCACCTCAATCATCAATTTCGACCGAAATGTGACCACGGAGGATCCTAACGGGAACTTCGGCGCACAAGATGAGGGCAACCCCTTTGCGACGATGCTGCTTGGTTATCCAAGCCCCAGTGACTCGGTACTGCACGTCATTCCAGCGGTGGCGGACAAATCGGTCGACACAGCGTTTTACGTGCAGGATGACTGGAAGGTTACACCTAAACTGACCCTGAATCTTGGATTGCGCTACGAATGGAGCACTCCGTATTCGGAACGCTTCAATCAACTGCAGTTCAGCGATTTTAGCGGCGATCCGGGGGTCTCGCTTCCGGTGGATCGGAACCAGGATCCCGCCAATCCGCAATTCAACTTCGGCCAGATCGGGAATCTGATCGGCACGACAGTATTCGCAGGGTCCGGGCATCGTAACGGAAGAGTGGATCGGAACAATTTTGCCCCTCGCTTCGGCTTCGCTTACCAGTTAGGCAACAACACGGTGCTGCGCGGCGGGGCTGGAATTTTCTATGGCATGAATGTGGCCACGAACTATCAGTACGCGGGGCCATCGTTCTCCAAGTTTGCGACGCTGCATTTCACGACGGACAATTTCGAGACCCAATACGCGACACTTGCCAATCCTTTCCCGGCGGGGCTGGCGCCGCCACAGGGGCGAACCTACGGGAAGCTGGCAAATTGGGGCTTTGACAATGGCAGCGATCTGGACACGGGAGTCGTGAGGAACGCTGAGATCTTCCAGTGGAACCTGGGAGTTCAGCATTTGCTTCCCGGACAGATTGTGGTCGCCGCCGATTACTCCGCGAACCATAGCGTTCACCTGCCCTGGGCCGGAGCTTCGGTTTCGACGCGGGAGCGAAATTTTCTGCCCTCGAGCATTCGCAATGCAGTGGTGGAATCGCTGAATCCAACGCATGACCCAGACAGCAGCGCAGTCAGCGATTATCTGGGCGGCCAGGTTGCAAATCCCTTCCAGTGTTTCTTCACCACAGTGGCGTCGCCGGGATCGTGGTGTCCGGCGACTCCGATCTTCAATGCAGCCGACGTGGCCGATTCCCAGTATGTCGGCGACACGATCCCGCAGGTCAACCTATTGCGGCCTTACCCGCAATTTGACGGAGGATTTGCTGGCTTACCTCGCTTGATCGCCACTTCTTGGTACAACTCGCTGCAGATCCGATTCCAAAAGCGGGCCAGTCACTACCTCAGCTTCGAAGGTAACTACACTCTATCGAAATCGACAGATGATTCCGCAGCGGGACGCAATGCGTGGCTCACAAATCTGGAGTTCGACAATCCCCAATTGCTTGATGACTTGAAAGCAGAACATGGGATTAGCGCCAACGATGCCACTCATCGTCTAACAACGGCGATCATCTTTGACCTGCCCGTCGGACGAGGCCGATGGATCGGGGGCGGCATGAACAACATTGCGGATGCCATTGTGGGCGGCTGGTCGCTGGAGAGCTTCATCACTTTGCAATCGGGACAACCAATCGCGATTGTTATGGCTGACGGCGGGCGGTTGACTGATGGTAATCAGCGTCCCAACGTGACCTGCTCGCAGCTCAGGACCGGCATCAACTTTCATGAGGCGGCACGGACCGGGGCGCCTTATCTGAATGAGGCTTGTTTCCAGGATCCCGGCGATAACGTCGCGGGCAATGGCCCTCGACATTTCTCGAATCTGCGGGGCGATGGGATTCGCAATCTGGACATGTCGCTGACGAAAGAATTCAAGATCCGCGAGCGGGCACAGTTGCAGGTTCGTGCCGAGATGTTCAACTTGGCCAATCACCAGCGATTTGCTTTCCCCGACGTTGGGTTTGGGGCTGGAGGCTTCGGCCAGGTGACCGAAACCCGCAACAATTTCCGCCGCATGCAGTTTGGAGCACGGTTGCAGTTCTAAACGCAACGTGCCATCACGAATCGATTCGCGAGCGCGGTGGGCTGGTGTGCTGGGACTTTGTTCCCTTGCGCTGGTCGCCGCGCTCGCCGTTTCCCGCGAATTTCCTGCTGGACAAAACTGGACGCACTACGTCCGCATCGGTGCGTACGGCCTCAACAAGAACAGCGCCGAGAAGATTGTCAGCAATGCCACAGCCACCAAAGTATTCGGCATTGAGGTGGACAACGATATCCCTGGACGCTACGAGAGCTTCATTGATCCTACCGAAAAACTGAAAGCCATTCGCGCCGTTGCGGAGAAGGCGCACGCCGTCGGCAATCACGCCTTCGTCTACATCGCGGGGACGGAGTGCATTACGGCGAATGCAGATAAGACACCGCACACGCTTGCGAAAGAGCATCCTGATTGGTTGCAGCGGAAGGTTACGGGAGAACCCGCGATTTTTGGAGGCGGAACGGCATTCTGGATTAGAAAGGGCGACGAGGATGTATGGATCAGCCCGTATGCGGCCGAGTGGCGGAAGATCTACATGGAGCGCGTGCGCCAGATTGCCGGGACGGGAATTGATGGGATCTATATCGATATTCCGTATTGGATGACGCACTTCGACGGCTGGGAGGACTCCTGGGCGAGCTTTGATGACTATACCGTCGCTGCGTTCCGCAAGAAGACGGGCCTGGATGCGAAACGTGATTTGAAGATTGGAGACTTCTCTGACACGAACTTTCGCAAGTGGGTGGATTTTCGTATCGAGACCATTACGGATTTTCTGCGTGAGATTGACCAGACGGCCAAGTCGGTGAATCCGGAGATAAAAACGATCCCGGAAATCTATCCTGGAATTGAAGAAGAAGCGACGAGAGTGGGATCGGATGTCTACAGCCTCTACCCCGTGGTCGATGTGATCGCGCATGAATACGAGTTCGGCAGCGGCGGTCACATGGCGTCGGAACGCTCGCCGCACGACTGGTTCCGGTACCAGGTGGGAATGCACTCGTTCCGGGCGTTCGCGGAAGGTAGGGCTACCTGGATTCTGAACTACTCGTGGGATGGCGATAAGAAGGTCGACGCGCGCGAGGCCATGCAGAATCTCGCAATGTCGCAGATCATGGCCGGAGCAAATTTCTGGGATGCGCCGGGGCACTCAATGGCAGGGTCGAATGATCTGGCGACGCGGACGAAAATCTTTGGATGGATCGCGCAGCATGAGCAGACGTTCTATCGCCCGCGCACACCGATCCGGCCAGTGGGCGTGTATTTTTCGCCGCGCACCCGAGATTATGGAGCACGGGATTTTATTGCGTCCTATCGCGGGTGTCTGATTCTCCTCATGCAAAAGCATTGGGAGTTCCAGGTAGTGACGCCGCGGTCGCTGGCCTCGTTTGCGGGAGATACTCTGGTGCTGCCCGATGCGCGCGAGATGAATGCGGAAGAGCAAGCTGCGCTGAAGAAACTCGCAGCCTCGGGAAAGCGAATTGTGATCACAGGACAGAATGCTTCGGGGCTGGAGGCTTTCGCGAATGTGACGACGTTCCCGGATTGCCCGTGCCGCAAGTACGAGAATGGGTTAGATGCGAATCTGGAAAACGGCGATCCTGACAAGGCGGGGCAATTCCTGTCAGCCCTTCAGCACAGAAGCGAGATTGAAATTGCGGCTTCATCCCAGGTGGCAGCTTCCCTGGCGATGGTGGACGGGAAGGTGCAGGTGTTCCTGGCGAATTTCAGTGGGCTTCGGGGCGGCGTCAATCCGGTACCGACGACCCAGAAAGGGATTTTCGTTCGGCTGCGCGCACCGGCGAAGCGCGCCGAGTTCCTGCCGTTTCTTGGAGACAGTCAGACGATTCAGGCGGAACGCGAGGGCGATGACTTTATCTTCCGCTTGCCAGACGTGCAGCGTGGTGCGGTGCTATCGATTGAGAAGTAGTTAGAGCCTCGCCGTGGTCAGACGTCGACGCGGCCGACGCCCGGCCGGTCCCAAGACTTGAGCTTTCGTTCCAGGCGTCGCGCCATCCAGTTGCGCGTTGGCATCCAGCGACGTGAGTTTCGCAGTTGGGAGAACGCCCGGAGCATCCGCAAGCGATGCTGCACGTCGAAGGAACGAGTGTATTGCTGGATCACCTGAGGCATGCTCATCTGCAAGGCCGCGGAGAAGTTCTCACGCGCCATTTCGTTCAGGCGTGCGGGAGAGTGCAACAAGTCGACCAAGTGGCTTGCCAGGCTGTCGACATCGTTGGGAATGAAGTATTCCATAGATACCCGTTCGTGCTCGGCCAACTCCCGAAAATCCTCAATGTCGGAGGCTAGGATGGGCAAGCCATATTGGCAGGCAAGATGCGCCACGCCGCTCGACCCGGCCGATGAAGTGTAAGGCATCACCGCCATGCTGGCCGTTTGAAACAGTTCGGGAATGGCATCCTCTGGAACGTAGCCGATAAATCGAATCAGGCGATTGTGCCTGACACTTTCCGCTACTGATTTCACATAGCCAGGCGTCTTCGGATGGTCGCCGCCAGCGATCACCAGCTCGACGTTCGGGCACTGCTGGACGACCCGTTCGAACGCATCAATCAGAAGCTCCAGGCGCTTGTAAGTACCCCATTTCCCAAATGCAAGAATGCGATGGACGGGGTTCCCTCGTTTAGAGGGATCCGGCTGTTCGGGACAGCTGGCGAAAATACCATGGTGGCGGACTTTAACGGTCCCGCGACGGTACTTCTCTCGCAAGGTTCGATGATATGCGGGTAGCAGCACCGACATGGAATTTGCGCACAGCAACACGTGCGTAGCGACCCATCCGGCGATGCCGTAGAGTAGGGGCGACTTCACGCCTGCGTCCGCGAGGTTGACGGTCTCAAACAACTGATGCAGGGTGATGTGCGTGTAGCAGGAGCAGAGGCGAGTCAGGGCGGGCGTCGTCAGTCCAAAGAAGGCGGGCAGCGGGCTGCCGCCGAAGCTGGCGAAGCCGATGTTGTACCAGACAACGTCGGGTTTCAGCTGGCGAATTACACTGAGCAACTGAAGGGGGTTGTCGAGGCGGTTGAACCCCCAACATCGTATGATCTCAAAGCCTGGCAGTTCCGCATCGGGATGCGCGAGATGGTCGCCAAGAATGGTGAGTTTCAGACCATCGTGACGTCTCAGTTCGTTGGCGATGTGAAAGCCATATTCATTGAGCCCTTGGCGGCTGGGCGGAAATGCAGTCACCAGAGCGATCTTCATTGGGAACTCGGCCGGAGAATCAGCTCCCGGGAGAGTTTCCCCAGCAACTGCAAATAATAAAAACCGACGGCAGCTCCTGCCTTGCTCTTGCCGGCATGGCGGATGCCGAAATGATAGGGAATCTCGCGCGCGGAACGGATGCGACCGCGCACCAGGATCTCCAGCAGGAGCTTGAACCCCTTGGTCTCAAAGCTGATGCCCTCGATCGAACTGCGGCGGACGATGAAGAAGCCGGACATAGGATCTTTCACACGCAGGTCCCTACGCTGCAAGGGAAGCGTCACCCAAGTGCTCACGCGCGAAATCGCGCTGCGGATGGGATTCCAGTCACGCACGCCGTCCCTGGCCGCATAACGGCTTGCAATCGCGATGTCGCAACCTTCCTGAATCGCCGCAAGAAGTTTTGGAAGTAACTGCGGTGGATGTTGAAAGTCAGCGTCAATGACTCCCAGCAGATCGGCATCGGTGTGATGCCATCCATGGATAACAGCCCCGGCCAGTCCTCGCTCATTACGACGTGACAGCAGGTGAATGCGTGGATCGGCGCAGGCCCACGCCCGAACGATGTCAGCTGTTCCGTCAGTGCTGCCATCGTCAACAACGATGACTTCATAGCTGAGATTGAGGGGATCTAACGCATCTTGTACCTGTCGGATGAGGCTCTCAATATTTCCACCCTCATTCAGAGTAGGCACCACCAGGGCAAACTTTTCGTGGAGATTCGGCATGCTGATTTCGCTCGTATGCTGCAAAGTGAGCCTGAGATGACACTTATCGCAACGTGGGTTGTGCCCTACAGGAAGACCCTGATGTGTCCTGAATTTCTCATTGCCAGATTCGCGACTCGAAAGAGAATTATCGAGGTTGCAGGTGGGAGCCTTCTGCAATTCTTTGCACAATCAGACGCTGCGTTTCATCGACGCTGGAAGGACCTACTACAGCCAGGTGCGGAACGAATGCACGCAAACCAAGAAAGGCCCGCCGATATCCGCGCATGAAGTCGAGGGGATACTCCGGCTTTCTTGCGAAAGCCTCGTCTGGCGAGGCATCGAGGATGAACGGGAACTCGGGTGTTGGCGCGAGATGCAGCAGGAGGCGAATATAGACGCGGCTGATCCAGTGGTGCGGCCGAATCTGAACGAGTTGGTCATATACGTAACGATCGAAAATGACGAAGTCACAGCCGTCACGCCGCAGCTTCGCAACGACACGACGAAGGTTGAGAGTATCCAGCAAATAAAAGAACGCTCGGATCAGCATGAGGTACCAGGTCCGGACGTTCTTGTCGTTGCGGAGCGGCAGTTGTTTGGACGTGGGTTTGCGAAAGACTGACAGGCTTACACCGGCTCGTAGCTTCGAAAGTACGGCAACGTCATCCCAGAACGCTACGTAAATAACGCGATAGCTTTGCTCAGAGAGAAAGGTGGACAGAGCCGCGATCTGTGTCGTCTTACCCGCGCCGTCGATTCCGGAGAAGGTAATGATCTGTGCTTTATGGTTCCTCGGCAGCGCCAACTCGAAATCGCATCGAGGTGCGGCGATTGCCTCAAGCTCTCCCATTATGGCGCCCCCGGAGGCCGCGAGGGACTTCCCTTGGACAACGCCACCGCGGTGCCCACGGCTACACAAGCTCCGGCGACGAGCCCCATCTTGATCAGAAGGGACCGCCTCTCCCGCTGTTTGGCAGGTGCAATCGCCGAGCCTACAGGTCGCGACGCAGGCGCGCCCTTCGCAGGGGCGGCCTTTGCGCCAGCCGTACCTGCTGGCACAGCAGCAGGGTTCTGCGTTTGAGCTGCAGAATCATTCTGCTTTTGTTGAACTGGTGCCGCAGACGATGGTGCATCCGGGAGTTCAGCAACTGGAGCATTTGCAGTAGCCCCGTTTCCTGAATCTGGCGCTGGCGCCTGCTGACTATCATCGGCCGGTCGCGATGGCTCCGTTTGGGCTGGCTGCTGTGGATCCTGTGGAAATGGCTCCGCAGCCATCGAAACCGCGACAGACAATAGAACGACGAGCACTATCTTGAAGAGCCGACAGATTCCTTTGCTCATAGGACCCCGGTCCTCCTTGAAAATTGCTATCGATCATGGAACGCAAGGCCCTAAGCGGCCTGCGGCTGACTACCATCCGCCGCCTCCAGCGCGGATGGAAGGGTATTGAGAACGGAATTCGCCTGCGTCAATTCAAGAAGGACCTCGGTTTCTGGCGATGCTCCAGTCACGAACACTTCGCCATCGCTCCTTTCGGCGTGATCAACACACTCCAGCAAAAGATCAATCGATCCCGGATTGATTTGTGAAACGGACGAAAGATCGAAGATCAGTCGAGGCCGCCGTGAACTCTCCACGAACTCTTTAATCTCGCGCAGGAACGAGCGTTGCGCAGCCGGGTCATTCAGTTCCGGCAAACGCTTTATAGTGACGGGCGAACTAGTCATTTGGTCGTGCTCCCAAGGGTTAAGACTTTGAAAAACTTAAGCATCTTCACGGCCCTCTTCAGTTTCGGACAAGGGCAGATCAATGGCCGCTGAGAGGTTCAGCGGTCTCGCAGGGTTGGGTTGTGTATTCGAGATTCGCGCGAGAAGGCCGGCGGCGCCCAAGTCGAGTGCCACGCCCCGAGCCAGGTTTTCGAGCCGGGTTCCGTCCACTACCGATTCACGGACGTACAGACCGGGGGCAACGTATGTATTCGGCAGGATGCTGGCGTGGTCGAGTGTTGTCCCGAGATCTATCTCGCAATCTCTTTCGATCGACGAACAGCCCCGAATCGTGACGCCCGCCCTTACCTTCACACCGGGCCCGACGTAGCAAGGCGCTTCGATTTGCACGGTAGGATCGAGCGAGGCGGTCGGATCGATCCAGACATCCTCACGGGCCTGAATTCCGGATGGGCGAATCGCGCAACGCCCTTGTAACGCGTCTTCGACCAGTTGACGATAGCTGACCGTGGAAGAAAGGCGAATCACATATCCGAGGAAGTCGTAGCGGGATGATGGGCGATAGGGTTCGTTCGCAACTGGCTCGCTATCGGCGAGAACAGAATCGCGATCGAGCAAGCTGATGCCCAAGGGACCTTGCTGGTCGAATACGCGGGTGACACGGTGCTGACCCTGATAGTGAAACCGGACCAGGTCGCCGAGATCAATTTCGGCGTAGGAGCCCAGAACGATAAGGAGGATTCGTTCCACTCCCTCTCGGGCCCATTCAACCATAGTATGCATTCGCTTAGAGGGCTGCTCGGCGCGATCGACCACCGAGACGAGACCGACGCCCAGGCCCTGCACCATCCGGATCCAACGCTCGAGAACGGTCTGTCCCAGAACTGGCCACGCCGGAGCCCACAGGCTAGACCCCGGAGTGGCACCGTTGAGGTCGCCGCCCGCCGCTACTACTAGTGCTCCCATTTCCACGTAGTCTTCTCCCGATTACACGGCGGTCTCAGCCAGGCATTGGGTCGAAGACCCGAGGACCAGAAGTGCTTCAGCCTCTCGCGCAAGCGACGGTTCGATCTGAGCAGCTTCCGCACGCGCAGGCGAATGGGTTCGAGGACTGCTCGAGTCCGAGAGCGACTTCCCTGCGCTCGCCCTCTGGCGGGCCGTTGCATTCGACACGTGGAAGACAGGTTCGCGTCGGGGAAGAAGAAATTCGCGGATTCGCTGCTTAGCCTTATGAAGCTGTGACTTGGAATTGCCGACGGAGCAGCGCAGGAGTTTGGCGATTTCTCGATGTCCATAGCCCTTGATCTCGTGCAATTCAAAAATGGTGCGGTAGCCTTCCGGGAGCGCTTCGAGGGCGCGGGTGAGAGCAATCCGATCCAGAGAAGAACTCAGCCGGTCGTCACTCTTGCCGTGTTCTCTACGTACCGCCGGGCTGTCGTGTTCGGCGCCCTCATCGAGGGATACTTGACGTGGAGCCTGCTTGCGGAAGTGCATGAGCGCGGTGTTGACGGCAAGGCGATAGAGCCAGGTAGACAGAGCCGATTCGCCCCTAAAGGTCGAGAGCTTGCGGAAGACTTGAATAAAGACATCCTGCGTGAGGTCGTCCGCCTCGGCGGTGTTCTTGGTCATCCGCAGGCAGACTGCATACACTCGGTGCTTGTGCATGTGAAACAAGGAAGCAAATGCGTCAGCGTCACCGTCCAGCGCTCGACGTACAAGAGCCGCGTCCGAATTCTCGATTGCGATGGGGCCAGCGTCTGTATTCACGTTGGTTCTCCTCGTGGGCCTCTTGGCCATGCAACTGGAGCGTATGACGTTGGTCCAAGCCGTTGAATCCGGCTCAACTGGTATTCCGATCGATGCTTTCCTGTAGGGCGAGAAAGCGCTGTTCAGGCAGGATCAAAACTTTCGATAGCTCTTATGCAGCAATCGGTTGCACACTATGAGAAACATTTTTTGCAGTCATGAAATTTCTACGAAAAAACCGTCCCGCGCTCAGTGGATGGAATTTTGCAGATCAGTCTGCCGGCCCCGAAATCTACAGAATTCGTGGGATGGTCAGGCCATGATTCCGTGGCTAGGATTTGCCTCGGTGAACCGCAAAAGACCAACCTAATCGGGCGGGCGCTGGGCTGCCGACGAGCAGCTGGAGCCCGCCTCCTGCCTTTTCACAGTTTCTGCGACGACCGTTGAAATACCCAAAGGTGCATAAGGGCCTAGAACCTTTGAGTAAATCCTTTCCTGCGATCCCTTGAGATCGACTGAATTCACGCCTAAAATTTGCCGAACTAAGCCTACAAGCTGCTAGGGCTGAATCCATTCACGCAGGAGAGGTCTGTTTCCAATGAAGAAGTTGGCGCTTCTTTTCGCGCTGGCGTTCGCCGCCCGGGCATTCGCGGGCGTTTCCGTCACCGCTCCGGTTAATAACAGCAATGTGGCTAATACCGTGCAGTACGTTGCTAAAGCAACGACTGCATGCGCAAAAGGCGTTTCGGCGATAGGCATCTACACGGCCCCCAACGTGCTCGCGTACACCGTCAATGGGTCTTCGCTCAATACACTTCTTACGCTCAACGCCGGGACATACAACACCATAGTGCAGGCCTGGGACAATTGTGGTGGCGTGCAAAAAATGCCCATCACAATTTTTGTGAAGGGTAGTGCCGCCGAGGTTCAGGTCTCTGCCCCATCGAACAATGCGAAGGTGGCGACCCAGGTGCAATTTGTTGCTACCGCGCATAGTAGTTGCCCTCGGGGTGTGTCAGCGATGGGGATTTACACATCCCCGGGCGTTTTGTCTTACAAGGTTCAAGGCGCCAGCCTGAACACGGTTCTCACATTGAATCCGGGGAACTACAACACGGTCGTGCAGGAGTGGGACCATTGCGGGGGCTCGGCATCAACTCCCGTCTCCATCGCGGTTGCCGGAGTGAAATCGGGTGGCTCGGTACAGGTGTCGGCTCCATTGAGCAACAGTACCGTAAGCCCGACCGTGCAATTTGTGGCTTCCGCCACTACGAGTTGTCCCGCGGGTGTGTCCGCGATGGGGATCTACACGGCCCCGGGGGTGCTCGCCTACAAAGTCAACGGGAACAAGCTAAATACTATTCTGACCTTGGCGTCTGGCATCTATCACACCGTCGTGCAGGAGTGGGACCACTGTGGCGGTTCAGCGACCGCGCCAGTGGTGATCGCCGTCGGCTCGGCTGTCCCGGCGAACACGAAGGGGAAACAGTTCGTTAATCTGCATCAGAAGGGCGGTTGGACAGGATACGCTCTGCTTCCGCCGGTCTATGACATCTGTCCCTATTGCGTGTCAGGTGGTCCTCAAACGAAGTGGGCGATGACGAAAGGTGTCACATCACCCTCTCTGACGGGCAATGCGGCGCGCATGGATATCGGCGGGAGCACCGTCTATTCGGATGCGCTGTGGAACAACCACCTGGTCGGAGATTTTTCGTCACAGGGATTGCCGGACTTTGATCATTCCATTATTCCGAACGTGCACAACTTCACCTACGATGTGTACTTCTATGCCACCAACCTCGAAGCTTCGCAGGCGTTGGAGTTCGACATCAATCAGTTCGTGAATGGCAAGTCCTTCATTTGGGGACATGAGTGCCGAATCTCTGGAGGACATCAGTGGGATATCTGGGACAACCCAGGCATGAAATGGATTCCCACCGGCATTCCCTGCAATCCCAAGAACAATGCGTGGAACCATCTTGTCATTCAGGTGGAGCGGACGTCTGACAATCACCTCCTCTTCAAGTCGATCACCTTGAACGATCAGACTTCTACCTTGAACCACTATGAAAGTCCGACTCCGACGAATTGGTACGGCATTACGATTAACTATCAGCAGGACGGAAACTACAAGCAGCAGCCTTATTCCATTTGGTTGGATAAGCTGACATTTTCGTACTGGTGAGAGCAGCAATCGAAGTTGAATAGCAAGCAAGCGGCCTGATGCCTGGCTTTAACGCTGACGGAAGGCCGCTTTCCTCCCTCCTCCCGCACACTCCCCCAGAAGCACGATGCGTCGCGCTCGCTCGGGCAAGTTGTGTAGGTTTCCGAACTAATGTTTAAGGCCTAGGATTTATCGACTTTCCTAAGTATTCTTTTCTATGACCTTACGTAATCTAGTGTATTGACATACCTGCCAATTACGTTATAGGCGCAAAACCCCAATTTACCCAAGGACCCCATTCTGGATGAAGAATTTGCTGATTCTTCTTGCGCTACTCGTGTGTCTACTCGGATGCGGCGTTGATTCAAGAAATCCCGCTGCCCCGGATCTATCACCCATAGCTAATGCCAATAACACCACAACGACCATGTACGACATGCTTGCCTGGATGACAATGCGTTCAGATCTGGGAATGGATCATCACATGGCAGGCACTGCAAATCCTTTGTACACGCATGTGAAGTGGGATCGTTTCTTCTGGACAAAAACTGCGGGTGGCTACCCCTGGGACATTCAGCTTTACGACAAGAACTACATCTATCTGTGGGTTACCGAACTCGACTGGAAAAACCCGCGCAGCTTTAAGGCATTCAGGAGCGCGAAGGCGGGGAAATACAATCTTCCGCTGGTGCCACGATACGCGAGGGGCGGATATCCTGGTTCCACCATCAAGATTAGCGATTCGACTTACGAGATCCATTCCGACTGCAACAGCTTCGTGAGAAAGAGCCTGGGTCACGTAGTTAACGAAGTATGGGGACCCTACAAGGAGACACTTGGCGGGCAACTTCCCTCCAACCTGGCAACCCTGGTCATCAGCTATCGCTATAGCTGCGACGTGAATTACGCGAACTGCAGGAACAAAGAGGAATTTCACGTCGCCAAGCCTTACGGACTTGTGAAGTGGCAGCACCAGTCCCTAGGCGCCAACGGCACGTACAAACCTGCGGACAACGTGACGCTCTTCAACAAGATGGCATCGGGGCAAACCACGCCGATTACGGCGTGCTTCTAGAACTCGAATCTGTGGGAGAGACACGGGTCGAGACTACGCAGCGACCCGTGTCATCTCCGAAAGATGGGGTGGTCGGGCGGAAGAACGATGTCAGCCGTCTCCTCCATGTCGAAGGAGGGTCGCGCTTGCGATTCCTTCGCCACTTGGTGATCGTCGGCTGCCTCTTCCTGCCGGAGTTGCCACCGGTCAATATTGGCGTTCTCTGGGGGATGCACGAATATCACCTCCTTCCAAATTGACAAAGCTATCTCACGGATAACACAGGTCAAAGACAAGTCGGATCGGGTGATCCGTGTAGGTTCCCTTGTAAAAAGATGGCAGGAGATTCGCGCGCCTAGTGTATTGGCAATAAAACTCTCTCTTGTCCAAACCCCTTTCCCGGGATACGAGAGTGGACAACCTCATGATGGGTAAGCCTCATCCATGAGGCGGCGCTCTTGAGAGGGAAGGGGAATGATACTCACTACTAGCCATCTCGTCCGTAAAATAGGCTCAACCCGCAGGGCGTTACCAACGCACTTTCTTGCGAGAACGCTGCTGGTTGCGGCGTGCATTAGCGTGAGCTCCCTCCTCGTGATCGATGCCGTGGCACAGGACGCGCCACCGTCTTCTCCCGTGGGCGCTGGCGAAACGCCTCAGCAGAGTCCGCCACCGCGGGTGACACAAACACCGTCCATCGAGCAAGATTCCTCATCCCAACAACCCCCACCCGAACAACAAGCTTCACCGCAACAATCCGAGCCCGAAGCCGGACAGTTCGTATTCAAGAAACAAGTTGAGGAAGTGGTTCTGCGGGGTGTCGTGGTCGATCAGGAGAACAATCTGGTCTCGAACTTGAGACCGGACGCGTTCACCATTTACGAGGATGGCAAGCTGCAGAAGATGACGTCCTTTCATCAGGAGAATGCTCCGCTCGCGCTGGGGATTTTGATCGACAATTCAGGCTCAATGCTCCCGAAGCGTCAGAAAGTGAACGACGCCGCCCTGACTCTGGTTCGATCCAGCAACACGCAAGACGAAGTGTTCGTTGTGAATTTCGGAGAAGAATACTACCTCGACCAAGACTTCACGAGCGATGTTGGCAAGTTGAAGGCCGCCCTGGACCGCGTGGAAACGCGGGGGAGTACCGCACTTTACGATGCGATTGTCGCTTCCGCTAAACACATACGCCAAGACTCGACGATCCAGAAACGAGTTTTGTTGGTGGTGACCGACGGACGGGACAATGCGAGCGAAGAATCTCTTGAAGAAGCCGTGAGAGAACTGCAACGGCGCGATGGCCCGGTGGTATATGTGATCGGCTTCCTGGACCAGACCAAACAGGCGGGTGCGGCCATGCGCGCCCTGCAAACCATAGCCTCAAATACCGGTGGGGCCGCCTATTTTCCCAGAAACCTTGCTGAAGTGGATTCGATCACAAAAAACATCGCGTTCGACATCCGAAATCAGTATGTCATCGGCTATAAGTCTTCCAATCCTTCCGAAGGGCATGCCTTTCATACGATCGAGGTGCAGGCCCATGAGTCCAGTCGTCGCCAGCTTCGTGTGCGCACCAGAACGGGATATTTCAGCGAGTCTCCGGGGGCGCTTTAAGAATCGGGGAAAGAGATACGTTTCTCTGCGGCTTTCACGAGTAAGCTGACCGGGCAGCTTTGAAGCACGTCGCCGACCAACATAAAGTTTCCCTCTACCGAGCTTATCCCTTGATCGCCCGTAAAGATATTGGTCCAGCGCTTAGGTGACGTTTTGGGAAGCAAGACTCGAGTTTCTTTCCAGACCTTCTGTCCGACCGGCAAGGAATTCTCGTCCACGAGTCTGGCTGTGAAACGGGGAACGAGCAGCACGCACCACTCACCTCGATAACGGCGGGCGAACGCCAGTAGGCAATCCTTGTGCGGCCCCTCCACCGCCAGGGGAAGGTAATCCCCGCTGAGGACCAGCGCGGGATAGTCGCGGCGAAAATGCAGACCCTTTTGCGTCAGGTACAGCTTGATGCGTCCGTCCTGCCAGGCTTCGAAGAGTGTCGTCAGCGGTTCTTGCTCACTCTGCAACATGCCCAGAAATTCACTGCGCAGAGAGAAGTTGACGTCTCTGCGGTTGTCAGGATCCACCAGACGCAGGTCCCACAACTCGGTTCCCTGGAAAAAATCGGCGACACCAGGAGACGCAATCTTCACAGCCAGCTGCGAAAGGCTGTTGAGTGCGCCGTGATAAGCGATTTTTGTTGCGAATCGTTTGAAGTCGGGGAGAAATTCATTTTGCGGCGACTGTGTCAGGATTGAAGCAACGAAGTCGGTCAGGGCCTTCTCATGCTCGAGATTGGGAACGGTCCAGCGCGTATGCACCATCGCTTCCCGCACCGCCTTCACCATGAATTCCTGAATGCGGCGTATGTAGCATGCGCAATCCAACTCGGGCCCGGGCCAGGAGCCGATCAGGGTTTGATACAGCAACGTCTCCTCGTTGCGTTCCGGCGCGCGCACGCCGCGTACTACGCGGCATTTCGAATCATTCCATCGTGTCCAGTTCTCCAGGCAACGTTCCCATTCTTCCGGAAATTCGGAGAGAACGTTGATGCGCGCTCGCACGTCTTCGCCCCGCTTTGCGTCGTGCGACATGGTGGCATTTAAAGTGAAGGGCCATTTGGTGCGCCGATGGCGGAGGTACTCGTGAAATTTTTCGATTCCTTCCCCAGAGCACGCTGGATCCCCACCGACCTCGTTTAAAGAGATCAGCGCGTTATACACGTAAAGAGCGGAGTCTTCCACACCCTTGGCCGTGATCGGACCGGTAAACTGCTGCCAGGCCATGACAAAGGCGAGTCGTGATTCTCTTTGTTCGGGAAGCAAGTGCGATCCCGGCCGCAGGAGCAAGACCTCGAGCACAAAGCGGAAGTATTCGGGTTTGATCGCGGGGTTGCGGCGTTGTGCTTCGCGAACGGCATTTTCGATGGCGAGCCTGTCCTGAGACTTGACTTCAAAGCCGCGGATGTAAGTTCGGTAAAGAGTAAGGCACGCGGTGGTTTCTACCAGCGTTCTGGTCAGTTCGTCGCGCGAAAGTTCGCGGGCGTAGCGATCCTGCTCGGCGAGCACACTCAGGTAGCGGCCCAGGGTTCGCATCTCGACCGAAAGCAGACTATCCATGACCTGTTTTTTCTTCCTATAAGCGAGGTCGGGATAGTGGATATGTTCGTTGATAAACTTCGCGTACGATTCCTTGAGGTGGGGAAGCTTGGACGGATCCACAAAGAGGCCATTCAAGGCATTCAGGAAGTCGTATCCTGTCGTGCCGTGGACGGGCCACTCGGAGGGGGGATTTTCACCTTCCGACAAGATTTTTTCCACGACGACGTAAAAGTCCTTGGCGCGACCATTGTTTTGACCGCCATGGACACGCTCCTGCAAGCGTCGCAGATAAGCCAACGGATCGCGCAACCCGTCGATGTGATCGATGCGGAAGCCTGTCACCATTCCTTTGCTGGCTAGGCGAAGAACCACGGAATGCTCAGCTTCGAAGGTGACGGGATCTTCAATGCGAACTCCGACCAATTCGCTGATTGTAAAAAAGCGTCGATAGTTAATTTCCTCGTTGGCGGTGCGCCAGAATGCGAGTTCGTAGGCCTGCTCGGCCAGTATCTGGTCCATCAGCAAAAACGTGGACGCGACTCCTCGTTTGCCGTTGAACAACCGCACGTTCCCATCCACGAAGCGCTTGACTTCCGGCGTGCCGGTGTAAAGGCGCCAAAGCCGTTCTTTGATGGTCTCCCGATGCTGGCGGCTTTCCCCAGCAGTTTCCAAGGGCGCGCTCGCCGGGCTTGGGATTTGGGCAATCGCAGCAAGAACTCCCTCGAATTCCTGAAGGGCCGGCGAATTCGTGCCCAGCGTGCGTTGCAGGCGATCGAGTCGGTAGCCCAATGTTCTGCTGTAGGAGCGCACGGCGACCGGCAAGATGAAATCGAAGTAATTGAGAAAGAAGCCTGTCTGTCCGTACGAGAGCAGAATCTCCCGGCCCTCCAACACTTCCGCGTACGGCTTGCCCAGGATGGGCAACAGGACCCGATTTTCGAGCGAGCGACTGGGTGGGTGCCAATCCACATCGAAATGCGAAGCGAAAGAGGACCGAGGGCCGTCCTCGAGCAAGTCCATCCACCACGGGTTCTCACCGCTGGCCGCCATATGATTGGGAACGATGTCGAGCAATAAGCCCATGCCGTGCGCGTGCAGTTCGCGCACCATGTCGTCGAATTCTTCGTCGCTGCCTAATTCCGAGTTCAGATGGGATGGATCGGTGACATCATATCCGTGCGTACTTCCACGCTTAGCCTGTAGAAGTGGAGAGGCATAGAGATCGGTGATTCCCAGGCTGTGGAGGTACGGAATGAGCGCTTTCGCGTCGGAAAAGCGCAGGTTCGGATTGAATTGCAGGCGGTACGTGGAGACCGGGATTCGCGTGCCCGCCATCAGCTGACCCGAAAACCGAGAGTGTCAGCCAGGGAATCCATGTGATTCACCCATTCTTTGGCATTCTCGTCTCCCTGGGAGGCCTGCTCTCGCATGGAGCTGAGGGTTCCATCCAGGCGCTGCGCGGCCAGATTCTGTACCTTCCATAGATTTACCTTGAAGGGCATAGTCTGGGCTCGGTGAACTGCGCTTTCCAGTTGCTCCAACTGTGGCAGTTCGGTGGGGTTCCTCCAGAACGCATACGCTCGTTGCTCGGTCTGTTTACGAACGATGAACTCGAGATTCTGGGTGTCGATGGCGACCTGCATGTTGGCCGCCTCCTGTACGAGGGAACGGACACGGTCGGTCGCGTTGTCGTCCTTCTGCAGGGCCTCGCGAAGTTCACTGTTGATGGCAAATTGAGCGAGTGTGTGAAACAACGTTGGCTGGTCCACGCGCATATCCGCGAGGAACCTCATCAGAGGAGCGTGTTCGGCGTACTGCTGACGCAGGGCGTGTTCCGCCTGGGCGAGAGTGGCGCTGAGGATGATGTCGAGGATCCTGCGCTGGTCGTCGCGGAACAGCGATTTCAGAGAGTAGATGTTGTGATCGAAGCTGCGATCGAGCAGATGCAAGAGCTCCGGAGTGTCGGCCCTGGAAAAAGCTTCATGAAGCGCCTGGGAGGTGTTGCGGTATTCCTCTTCTCCCGTGAACTCTCGGACTCCACCCGTCACATTGTGATCGCCGAAATGAAGTACACCGAACGACAACAGCGAAGACTCCTGAGTGATGCGTGAGGTGAAACGTGCCCGGCCTGTGACGAGCCGTAATTTTCCAGTCTCGGCTCGGCTGTAATCGTCGCGGTCTACCACATAGCTGTAAATGACGGCATGGTCTCCGTACTCTTCGAACACGGAGCGGATTGCGTAATGAGCTGCCAGCTTGGGGAGATCGACGACCGCAGGTTTTACAAACTTCTCGTAAATTCGGGCGCCATCCTGGTGCTCAGGTATGTTGCTCTTTGCCTCCGCCAGTTTCTCCAGAAAAGCCGGCTCCAAGGTTGGATCGTTGAAGACATCCATGGCGAGCTGTAGCGCGCGCCCGGCGTATTCAATGACCTGAACCGTTTCGATTCCCGACAGTTCGTCAAAGAACCAGCCGCAGCTCGTGTACATCAGCATGGCATGTCGCTGAATTTCGAGCAGCTTCCAGACAGTAACGCGTTCAGTTTCGGAAAGCGCACGATGCGCGTGTTGTCCAAGGAATCGATCCATGTTTTCAAGAGATCGATCCAGTATCACGCTGATGTATTCATCACGCGCGGCCCACGGATCTTTCAGGAATGCACGGGCCTTCTCTTCGTATCGAGGTCCCAGCGTATCGCGTAACCAGTCGAGGGCGCTGCGCAGGGGAGCGCGCCAGTTCTGATTCCAATCATGGCCGCCGGCATTACATCCACAATTACTACGCCAGCGTTCGATACCATGGACACAACTCCAGGAGCTGTTTTCGAAAATTTCTACCTGATGGGTAGGGGGATTTTGGGCGAGGAATTCGCTGTAGTTTGTAATTTTTGCGAGGCCATTCGATTCGATGTGTTCCAACGCATAGGACAAGGCCATCTCCCCGAAGTGATGGTGGTGGCCGTAGCTTTCTCCATCGGTCGCGATATGCAGCAGTTGGTTCCAGTCGCGTTGTTCAGAGAATCCGCTCATGAGCCGGTTGGCAAACTGCTCGCCACCATCGAGCAAACCTTCAAAGGCCACCGCTCGCGAGATGGGGCCATCGTAAAAAAAGAGCGCGATCTTGCGGCGTGATGGTAGACGAAGAAGGTAAGGACGCGTTGGATCGATGCGATCTCCGCTTACGTCTTTCCAGATTCGAGAGCCCATCCTTCGGACGCGGCTCGCTTGCCGCGGCGCGAGAATGGTGAAGCTGATTCCAAACTCCGCCAACAGATCCAGCGTTTCCAGATCCACGGCTGTTTCCGGTAGCCACATGCCTTCGGGCCTACGCCCAAATCGATGCTCGAAATCCCTCAGGCCCCAGAGAATCTGTGTTCTCTTATCGCGGCCGTTGGCCAACGGCATGATGAGATGGTTATAGGCCTGCGCTATCGCGGAACCGTGGCCGGAGAAATGCTTCATGCTCTCCGCGTCCGCCTGAATTACAGAGGCGTAGACCTCAGTAGCATTCTCTTGCAGCCAAGAAAGCAGCGTGGGTCCGAAGTTGAAACTGATCTTGCTGTAGTTGTTGACGATTTTGGCGATGCGCCCCTCGCTGTCCATAATTCTGGAAGCAGCGTTGGGTGCATAACACTCAGCGGTAATCCGCTCGTTCCAATCGTGATAGGGGTGGGCGGAATCCTGCAACTCGACATACTCAAGGAAAGGGTTCTCACGCGGTGGTTGATAAAAGTGACCATGGATACAAATGGATTTCATCATTGCCGGATTCCGCTGAAAAGGCAAAAACTCTTCGGCTGCAGGGTTATTTCGAAATAGTCATCGTCAGCGATCTCTTGAGGAATCGTACCGCCCGGTCCCAGCCACTTCGGGTCGGCGGAATCAAGCAGCTTGTGCCAGTTTCCGGGAGCATAAGGAGTCGAGTAGTGCGCGGAATGAATGTCAAAATTGAAGAAAGCAAGGACTTGTTCCTGAGCCCACCAGCGCCGAGCCAACAACAGTGCTCCCGCCGCATCACAAATTTCGTACTCACAATATTTCTTCTCTAGATGGCGGAGAGCGGGCAAGGTTTTTCGAAGGCGAATGAGTTCCTGGTAGAAGTCCCAAAGTCCACGGTGGGCGTACTGATCCCGCAGGCCGTGATTCAACTTCGAACGAAGGAACGTTTGTTCGGACTGCGGGTCCGGGATCTCACCTTTCCATGCAAACGCGGCGAACTCCTCCTTACGGCCCTTTCGGACTGCATCTGCCAGTGCGGGATCGCCATGACTTGTGAAGTACAGGAACGGGGCCGTTTCGCCATATTCTTCGCCCATGAATAAAAGGGGTACGTATGGCGACAATAAGACAGTGGCGGCCGACAGCTTTTGCGCTTCGAGGGGCAACAGTGCACTCGAACGATCCCCAAATGCGCGATTGCCGACCTGATCATGGTTTTGTGAGCAAACCACCAACTGGGAGGCGTGGATATTTTGGGCTGAACTTCCGTGTCTACGGTGGCGATACTCGGAGTACTCGCCGCTCAATACAAAGCCACTCTGCAGGGCCTTGCACATCTGCTTCAGTCCGCCAAAATCTGCGTAGTAGCCGTTGCGTTCTCCCGTTTGCAAGCTATGAAGGGAGTGGTGAAAATCATCGCTCCACTGGGCATGAAGGCCGTAACCGCCGATGGCGCGAGGTGAAACGGTCCTGAAATCGTTCGCATCGGACTCCGCAATCAGGTGAACTCGCCTTTCGTTCTGAGTTCGGAAGTCATCAACGACAGAACTCAACAAGGCCAGGAAGGGTTGGGCGTTGCGATCGACGATACCATGGACGGCGTCCAGTCGCAGCGCATCGATGTGGAAATCGTCCAACCAATAAATCGCATTCTCTATGAAGAAGCGTATGACGTGGTCACTCTGGGGGCCGTCAAAGTTAATGGACTGTCCCCAGGGCGTGCGGTACCGATCTGTGAAATAGGGGCCGAAGTCAGCGAGGTAGTTCCCCTCGGGGCCCAGGTGGTTATAGACGACATCAAGAGCCACCGCCAGACCCTGCGAATGACAGGCATTCACGAGCCGCTTTAAACCTTCGGGTCCGCCGTAGGTATTCTGAACCGCGAAAGGGAAGGCTCCGTCGTATCCCCAGTTGCGGCCACCGGGAAACTGGGCGACTGGCATGAGCTCAATGGCAGTAATTCCGAGAGATTTGAGTTCGGGCAGGCGAGGAATGATGGCATCGAATGTACCTTCCGCAGTGTAGCTTCCGGTGTGTAGTTCGTAGAAGACGTAATCCTCAAGGCGCAAGCCGCGCCAGTCCTGATCGCTCCACTCGAAGCTGGATACCTCGCTCACCTGGGAAGGGCCATGAACTCCGTCTGGTTGAAATCGAGAGACGGGATCGGGCCGTTCTTTGCTCTCATCAAGCCGATAGAAATAACGGGCATCTCGGGGCACGTCCTCAATGGCGCCCTGGTAATACCCATGAGCTTCCGGTATCAGTCTCACGATTCGTTCAGGCTCGCCGAGAAGTTTCACCTCTACGCGGGACACAGCTGGTGCCCACACCAGGAACTCGCAATAGCCATCAGAGGTCCAGGTCGCGCCGAGTCGAGTATCCAAAAAAGTAGGAGAAGGTTTCGGGTCGCTCATTGCCGATTCTGCGAGGGCACTCGGTGAGTTGGGTTGGATCATAGCGCTGAGCTTTCCCTAGTCGGAATGCTACCCAGATCGACGGGTATCTGTTTGAATCAGCTTCGATTCGGCAAAACGGTGGCACTGCCATGAAAACGGATTCTGATGGGGCAAGGCATCCAGTAATCCCCTTAGAGCGAAATGAAGATCGCTGTATGCAGCGAACTACCCTTGCATTGTGCATCGCATGGCTCTAAAACGAAAGGACGGCAAAAGCGCGACCCTCAGAGGACGAGACAGATCCAATGTCGAATACGGCTACTGATGTAATGACGCGCCCGGCGAATACACCATTCGAATTCAAATCGGCGGCACATCTCTTGTTCATCGAGCGCGAGCGTGCCAGCAATCTGACCGAACTGTTAGATTCGCTGCGTTCATGTCCGGAGGGTTCGATCTTTCAACATACGTTTCGAACTTTGGAAGAACATCACTTCATCAAAGAAGGATTTTCTAACGATTTCGCACACTGGGCCTATTCCGAACTTGGAATGGTAGGGCTGGGAGAACGCCTCGCAAGTCTAGATGTACGCGAGTTTACTTCGCTGCCAGCACTTCGCGCACGGCTGATTCAGATGGTGGAGGATTTTGTCGCGCAGAATCCCAACGCGCGTGACCACCAGGCCGAGAGTCCCTTCTATTTTTGTTCTTCGAGCAACATTGTTCTTCCGGTGGAATTGCGAGCGCACAATCTGGGTGAATTTATCGAGGGCCTCAAGCAGGTCAGTGTTCACTCGATCCACTATCACTTTATCGAAGCCCGCTTGCGACGGAAGCTTGAGACGAATGATTTCTCGCTCTGGTTACAGCGAGACCTCGGACTCAGCCGGGCGGCCGGGTTGCTCAATCACATCGATATCTACACGGCTACCTTGGAAGGCGTGAAGCGGAAGATCGTCCAAGTTCTGCAGAGCGCGACGAACTAACTCAGACAACAAGGGAAAAACCAATGAAAGACACTGGGCAATCGTTCCCTACCCAGCAGGAAGTTGCCACCCCGCCGGAAACACAGCCAACACGGGCGCGAGAGCGCCGTAAGCCGAAAATTTCGGATACACCACCGGTGGCTCCCCCTCCGGCGCGATTGAGCGACTACGAACCCATCATCGGTAAGTCACAGTTGGACGAACTGCATTTTCTGGCAGATGCCTTGCGCGGAAAGGCCGTAAAAATGGTGAACTCTACCGCGCTGGGCGGTGGTGTAGCGGAAATGCTCAATCGGCTGGTGCCGCTGCTTGGGGAGTTGGAGGTCAAGACCGGCTGGGAAGTCATCACGGGGGGCAACGATTTCTTTGAAGTGACCAAAGGATTTCATAACGCACTTCATGGCGGCGAATACACCCTGACGCAACAGGCGCGCGATGTCTTCATGTTGCACAACGAGCAGAACCGCCAGCGCATGCGATTTGACGAGGACTTTATTGTGATCCACGATCCGCAGCCGGCGGGCCTGATCGCCTCAAAGACCGAAGGTCCGGCGCGCTGGGTATGGCGTTGCCATATCGACTTGTCCAACCCGAATATGGAAGTCTGGAAATTTCTGCAGCCCATGGTCGAGCGTTATGACTCCGCGGTTTTTTCATCTCCAGCTTTTGCTCGACAATTATCGATCCCGCAGGCGCTCTTTTATCCGTGCATCGATCCGCTCTCAGAAAAGAACAAAGAACTCGACGAGTCCTACATTCAGGAGGTCTGCGACAACTTCGGAGTTGATCGGTCGCGGCCAATTGTGACGCAGATCTCCCGTTTCGACCGATTGAAGGACCCACTCGGTGTCATTCACGCTTGCAAGATGGCGAAAAAGTACACCGACTTTCAGTTGGTCCTGGCCGGCGGAAGCGCGGCGGACGATCCTGAGGGAGCGGTTGTGCTGAAGGAAGTTATGGATGCGGCCGACGACGATCCCGACATCATCATCCTCGATCTTCCGCCGTGGTCGGCGCTGGAGATCAATGCCCTGCAGCGGGCCTCCACGATCATTATTCAGAAGTCGCTGCGCGAAGGATTTGGGCTGACTGTCACCGAAGGTTTGTGGAAGGGAAAACCAACCATTGCAAGTGCTGTTGGCGGAATTCCAACGCAGGTGATCGACAAACTCACGGGAGCACTGGTGCACTCGGTCGAGGGATGCGCGTATCAGATCCGATATCTGCTTACCCATCCGGAATTTGCTCTGCAACTTGGTCGAAACGGACGGGAGCACGTGAAGGAAAACTTCCTTATGACCACCAATGTCCGGCGCTGGCTTTTGCTCTTTCGGATTTTGTCAGGAAACTAGCGTTGCGGAGAGTTGCCGGTCGTGCCATTCACTTCCACGGCGGGCTCAGGAGTGATGATAGGCGTTCCTGTCACCGTCACGGCGGCTGGCGCCTTTTCTATGTTCTGAACAGCGGAGTCAGGGGGCGCCTGCTGAAGCACTACGGAAGGCGGATTGTCCTGAAGTGCGGCCTGTGAGGGAACATCGACGGGGATCTCCTCAAAACGCAACCGCCGGGTGACCGGAATCGATCGTGGGGCCTGCATTTCGGAGCGAGCCATCAAATCTGAAGGGTGAGAAGGACGATTCTTTTCGGGAGAGAATGTGCCAGCGGGGCCCTGAGCCAGACACCATCCGGAACAAAGCAGCAACCACAGCGACGCCACCCACAGATTACGCATTAAGGAACCTCGGACGTGGCGCGCCCAGTTATTCAGTGCCGAACCTACAAGTCAATACAATTACGCCTGCATCGGCGGGCCGTCCATACGGTTTTTGGTGTAGCCTTCTGGAAGTGAGCCAAAGTCCCTAATA
>Ga0075424_100000182_pt1 | contig 43093 bp, 39 predicted proteins | sample SoiMethybrSBSTD3_FD_75301 | JGI IMG/M metagenome (GOLD analysis project Ga0075424, IMG submission 75301) | Bulk soil microbial communities from a Populus tree surrounding site in Tennessee, USA - Soil MetaG P. TD hybrid SBSTD3 | ecosystem: Environmental > Terrestrial > Soil > Tree plantation...
ACCTATCCGCTGGAAAAAGCCGGTGAGGCTTTCGCCCGCATGATGAGCGGCAAAGCGCAGTTCCGCGTGGTGCTGACGATGTGAGTCGGCCGCACTTGCTCACCAAAGCACGATATCAGAAGGCAGTGATCCAATCGTTCGGCCTGAGGCGATGACCGCTCAGATCGGAGGCAGCATGGCAAACATGACATACGAGAGGGACATCACTGCGCTTCTTGTTATCGATCCCTACAACGATTTCATTGCCGAGGGTGGCAAGATATGGGGTCGTATCAAGACTGTTGCAGAAGCAAATAATTGTGTTGCGCACATGCTGGAAGTCCTCAGTGCTGCGCGGAAGGCGGAACTCCGGGTTTTCTACTCGCTTCATCATCGCTATCGTCCAGGGGATTACGAGACCTGGAAGTACATTGTGCCCATCCAGAGGGCAGGTTGGCGATCAAAGGTCTTCGAAAACGGCACCTGGGGTGGCGAAATCCGCAGCGGATTCGAGCCGCAGCCGGGCGACATCGTGGTCCAGGAGCATTGGTGTTCGAGCGGCTTTGCTAACACCGACTTGGATTTGCTGCTCAAGAAGCAGGGCATTCACAGGCTCATCGTTGTTGGGCTCATCGCACACACCTGCGTGGAGGCCACGGTTCGTTATGCAGCCGAACTTGGCTACGACGTCACCCTGGTTAAAGACGCGACTGCGGACTACTCAGATGAGGAGATGCACGCGGCTCTCGACGTCAACCTCCCAAATTACGCCAGTGCCATTGTGACCACAAATGAAGTCCTCGAGGCTCTTTCACCTCACGTGCGGCTGGCGCAGAGCTTATCTGCCGATTAGGAGATGACTATGAGATCGAGAGCGGAGGTCTTCGAATAAAATCTGAAACGGATGTGCCAGGTAAGATCGCTACAGTTTCGATCATATCAGCGCGTGCCCGGTGCCCACTTTTCCGTCTTTGCGGGAAGTAGCATTGATGACCCGCAGCCTAACTCAATCACTATCGTCATCGTCATCTCGCCATTTGTTAGAATGCCTGCCGTGACGAGACGAATGATGCTGGAATCGCTTTCCTCTCTGCCAATGTTTTCAGCCGCACTCCTGGCAGCTTCGCACCGAGCTAATCCTAAGCAAGCGTCAACCACCGTGTATGAGCTGCGGGTCTATCACGCGGCACCGGGAAAACTGGGAGAACTGCTGGCGCGCTTCCGCGACCACACCACAAAACTGTTCACGAAGCACGGAATGAAGAATATTGCTTACTGGACGCCAGTAGACGACCCCGAGAGGGAGAACACCCTCATTTACATTCTTCAGCATCCCAGCCGAGAAACCGCAGCCGCCAACTGGAAATCATTCCAGGACGATCCGGAGTGGAAGCGTGTCAAAGAAGAATCCGAAGCAAACGGCAAATTGGCGGAAAAAATTGACTCGACCTTTCTCGCCCTAACTGACTTCTCACCACGTTTGCAATAAGAGAGACGGGCTGGTGTCGGATATTTGCATCAGGCTCGCTCAGTTGTCGGATCACGACCAACTGCTGTGTTTTCGCGAGGCCCTGTGGCCTCAGATTTCTGCCGAGGAGCATGCGCGAGAACTTACACTGATTCTCGAAGGCAAATCTGTTACAACGCTGCCGCTCATCATCTTCGTCGCCGAGGCGAACGATGGAAAGTTAGCTGGTTTCCTGGAAGTTGATTTGCGTTCACACGCGGATGGCTGCGACCCATCGCGTCCGGTGGGCTATATCGAAGGTTGGTACGTTGCTGAGAAGTCTCGACACACGGGGATTGGCAGGAAACTCCTGGCTGCGGCAGAAGACTGGGCACGCAGCCAGGGGTGCGTTGAGGTGGCGTCAGATACCTGGATCGACAATGAAGTGTCCCAACGCGTGCACGAGGCGTTGGGATACGAGGTCGTGGACCGCTGTGTGCATTACCGTAAGACGTTGTGACATATGCACTCAGATCAGTGCACGCTTCTTCCCGAATCGGTCTCTCTTGCAATCACCACCGTAGTGCACGAACTGCTCAACTTGGGCAGGTCGCGGGTGACAGCCATGCGAATTTCCAGGCGGCGGCGCTCGCCCCGAATGATCGGACAATAGAAGTCCGGCTGCCGCAGCGCACCTTGCAAGCGCCGTCGTCCCGCACATCCACCCTGGCATGTATTTCGGAACTCGCAGGGCTGGCAAGCTTCTGGAAGTGTACGGGCCTGCTCAAACGGTTCAGAGTTCAGAATCTCGGATCCTGCCAAAACCAAGTCTGACAGCGGCGCCCCGGAGTCGGGCCAATAAACGCAAGGTTGTGTCGTGGCTCTAGGCGTCACTCGCACGGTGCTTACACCACAACCTGCTCGGTTTGGGGGAAGGCCGGCCATCGCACGAACGAGCGGCTCACCAATTGCGATTACATCAGTTTCCTCAAACAGGCGCCGAAACCCTTCCCAGTACTCCTCGTAGCTCAGGGCATAGAGGTCTGATCGCACCGCCTGGTACACATTCACTCGCAAAGGAGCCTCGAACCGTTTGGCTGCTCGCGCCACATCCGCTAGACGCAAGTAGTTGGACTTCATCATCACGGCAATGATGGTGACTGGCACTCCCAGCCTCAGACTACGCTTCGCCTGCTGCTGGATTAGTTCCCAATTTCCGGGCCCGCGTTGTGCATCTTGTTCTGCCTGCGTCGGGTAGTCGAGAGAAAACTCGATGTCGTGAAAGGCACGCAACTCATCATCTTGCAAAACAGCTACACTGTGGCCGTTGGAAGTAATGGTCAGCTTGATGGGCTTTGTGCGCAGGTAGGCTAAGATCTCCTTAAAGTCGGGATGCATGCCATTCTCGCCCGTTCCCAGATTTACACAACGAACGGGTAAGCGCTCCATAACAGACTTCACTTGATCCAGGGAGAGACGATCCGCTCGAGTCGGATCGCGATAGCAGAATGCGCAGGCGAGATTACACTCGTTTGTAAGGCCGAGCCCGAGCGCAATACCGCGATCCGGTGTCATCGTGCGAGATGCGGACGCCGAGGACTGGGCTATGACGCCGTTCATGCACCGTCCGTCATGCCAGGATCTGCGCGATGTGCCAGGCAATGCGTGTACCGGGCGATTGAAACGAACTCGGATCGCTTCCCCAGCTTGCGCTCCAGCTCGAAAATCCGTTCGTACTCATTATTTCGGGAAATCCTTTGCGGCAAGTAGTCGGACATGACTCGTACACCCCGCTCGGCAGTTACCGCAAGTGATGCTCCTACCAGCATGGCCTGCAGGCTCCCTCCGGCAAATAGACGCACCCTCCCCCCGTAGAGAGACTCATGTCCCCACTCTGCCGTGAGGTTATGCTCGGCGACGGCCAAATCGCCTTCTTGTATTGCCGCCTTCAACACCTCGCCCGCCTGGTTTCGCACCAGAATCGAGATCGTGCTGGACGAATCTCGCAACACGTCAGCCGCACTGCGCAACACAGCACTCGGGTCGTCAACATACTCTAGTACATTGTGGCAAAGAATTACATCAAACGACTGTGTGTGGAAGAAGTGTGCCAATTGGGAGGCATCGCCGTGTGTCAGCGCAATCCTGTCCGCAACTCCTGCTTCTCGCGCGGCACGTTTCGCAAGATCCAGCATCGGTAGGGATTCATCCAGCAACGTCACCTGAAGGCCAAGTTGCGCCAGGTGCACGGCAATGGCGCCAGTACCGCAGCCAACATCGAGAGCGCACAAAGATCGTGTGCCCTCCGGAAGAAAATCCTGCAAGTTGGCCAAAGCTAGGTCGAGGCGCAATCGGCCTTCGGGGGTCTCGAGGTAGGCGGCGTACTTGTCCGCGCGGCGTCGGGCTTCGTCGAGGTTGGTGCCAATTTTCTTCATACGCCAGTCACGCGGTTGGCCCCCGATCTGTGGCAGGCGAGTATTAGAACGTATATCGAAAAGAGCAGGAACGACAAGTCGGGTTCTCGTTGACTGAATCGGTGTAACCCATCGGTGTAAACCAACGGAGGCGCGTTTGAGAATAATTAACTGACGTGGCGACAAGTCTCAGTAATCCCGTCGAGGGGCGGCTTCTCTCAAATTCCGCAAGCAGGTGAGCTCACACAATGCATGACGTGCGCTAGACCTCATAAATTCTTAGTAATTTTTCGCCTGCTTATTGACCGACATTAAGAGGCGCTGGTAGATCACAACTAAGACGCACGTGCCTAGGAGGAAACAACGTGGCGAATCTGAGGTTCGACAAATTGCGCGAATCCACAAAACGCTGAGGATTACGCCAAGCATGGCTGCTGGCCTAAGCGATCATGTTTGGAGCCTTGAAGAAATCGTTACTATGGCCGATCATTACATGTCGAGACCAGGCAAGCTCACAAGAAGCGTATAGCATGGTCTGCTCATCTCTGGATGCCGACTAAAGCTATAATTCGTACGTGAGGTTAATGTGATGACATCATCATGGCAAGTCGAGACAGGGCATCTCGTATGCCGGTGGTCTCAGGTCGGGAAGCGCGTTCCATATGATCTGCTCTGGATGCAGGAGACCTCAGATATTCAAAGGAGCTATTTGCCACCCGTTCCGGATTTTGTTCCGAATAATCAAATTTCAAACTGAGGCACTACCAATGAAAACGTTGAATTGACCTCTTCTCTCGAAGCCTCAGGATCAATCTGCAGTACTGACTACATCAATAGCGTGCTTTTGGAGCAGTGTGGACGAGCACCATCCGACTACGCAAACTCTGGACGATAAGATTAGGATTGAGCTTGTACTCAGATTCAACTCTGGTACAACCGCCATGCAAGACAACGGCGAGCTTCAGAGGTCGAACAATTACGTATGACGAATGTCAACACAGTTCCGAGTATTGATGAATACTTGCGTGAGCGGTTGATGCCGGTAGAAGGTTCAATTCCGCACATTCCCGGCATCGAGATGTTCGGGAATTCGATCCCTGCGGGAACTGTCGGCGGTGATCTTTTCGAGTACATCAATTTTCAACAGCGTTACGACATTGACGCCCGGATTCAGCGGGCGCAGGGCCTGGCAAAGGAGTTTCTCGAACCGCTTCCGCCAGGCGTCCCGGTCCGCAATTCGGTCGACGATCACCTGCAATGGCTGAAGGGAATTCCCAATTACAACGCCGAGATGGAGACCGAGTATAGATTCGCGAGAAGCTCCGAGCAGGTGCGAGTTGCGGAAGACTTACGCGCCTTTTATTCGACGGCAGGTGTCCTGGTAGTGGACGCGCAGGGACACGGAATCATCTCAGCGAAGATAGCCTCGACGGTTCATGACACATTTCATGCTTTGATGCTCACTGAATTGGACCGATACGGAAAAGTAACACCGGAGCTCCTCGAAAACCTGAACCTGCGACTGGCGCAATCGGTAACTGCCCGCAACGCACTGGGGATGAGTGAAAAAGAAGATGCGCGGGAAATTGCGACCATGCTTTATGGCGAGGTGCGTCCGGGCGGACATTTTCGCTTTGCGAATTTCGGGCATCCTACACCGCTGGTATTTTCAGCGGAGTACCGCAAGTTCATGAACATCGATGAGAGCCGCATGGTGCGATTCCTTGCCCTCGGCTTGCAGATTCCCTCAGATCATCCGGATCGTAATAAATACTACTCATTGAACTTCCGGCAAAAAGAGTTCGACTCTTCCGATGTGGCCGAGATCACGCTGATGAGTCCCGGGGACATCCTTGTCCTTTATACCGATGGAGTCTACGACGGCAGCGACGAACAAGTGCGCGAGGAACTTGAAGCGGTTCTTCGCGAACACTACCGACAGCCCGCCAGGGACATCTGCAATGCATTGCTAGACTATGCGCTAAAGCAAGATGGCCATCTCCGAGAGAATGGCGACGAGGCCTTAATCGACGACAAAACCGCCTTTATCATCAAACGAACTTGAACAGCCCAAAGGCTGTTCCGACGGAGGACTGATACGAAATTGTTCCTCAATCCCAGTGCTCCCAGCATTCTCAGGATCAAACCCTTAAGCTAAATTGCTTTCACGGAGGGATGCTTGGCCAACCTCAAGGTATCTGCCGTGCTCAAGAAGCGTGCAGCTCGAATTGAAGTGCTCCTCATGGACGTGGACGGCACGATGACAGCCGGCGGAGTCACTCTTCTCTCCCAAACCGAAGAAGTAGCGCTCGAAATAAAGACTTTCGACGCGCACGACGGCCAGGGCCTTACTCTGGCACACACGGCCGGCATTCGGACTGGCTGCATCACGGGACGACAAAGCTCTGCGCTCTTGCGCCGCGCCCGCGAAATGAGGATGGAATTCATCTACACGAAACAACCGTTGAAAATGCCCGCTTACGAGGAAATTTTGCAAAAAGCGCGAGTGCCCGACTCCGCAGTAGCGTACGTCGGTGATGACCTTCCGGATCTTCCCGTAATGCGCCGTGCGGGCCTCTCGATCGCGGTGGGCGATGCGGTCCCAGAGGTCAAGAAAGCAGCGCACTACACGACAAAGGCGTCCGCCGGCCACGGCGCCATTCGGGAGGTCGTCGAACTCATTCTCAAATCGAAGGGCATTTGGGAAGCGATGATCGATAAAGCCCGCGCATAGACGTGCGCCTCAGGCGACGTTTGTGCCAGAACAGAGTTCCCTGGACCGCAGCGCAGTAGTAAGTCAGACGTAGACACCGCCTCTGTCAGCGACTTCAATTGCGTCTTCCGAGCCGGGCATGCGCATGCTGGCGTGCTGGTGATTCTTTCCCTTAATCTGCCAAATATTGGTGGAGTACGCGGCGCTCGAGCCTCGTTTCACGTGGCTGGTGCGAATCGGTGTTCCGCTGGCAGCTATTCTGATCCCGTTGGGTTTTTTCCTTTCAGCGGCGTTCACACCAGACCATCCGAATAAGTGGGTTTGGTCGTTATATGCGGGAGCCCTGGTGTTGGCTGTCAGCGTGCTCGTACTGGGAGTCGGTTTGATTCGAGCATAAGGGCGCGGCTGGAAAGAACCCAAATCAACCAGGCCAAAGCCAAACAGGTTGCCGTATTGATGCGGTGCGGCACAGGGTATCGGGCGCAGAGTGGCAGAGGTCCTGGGCAACGAATATACCGATTCGTCGTTAACGAGCTGCAACGTCCGACTAAACTGAGATTGTCGACATTTCATTTCACGCGTCCTGGCGGGAGTGGACATGTTTCCAGACCACTGGAGTCTGAGCCGAAACAGACGTTAAGGCCATCCGAAATTCGCATTCGTGTTGCATCGGAACCAAACAAGGCCCGACTTGCAGCTCGCGGAATGAGCTGCGTCCGAGTGAACTGTTCGGATTGCGCTGGCGCGAAGCCTTGACCGCCAGAACGCGCACAGTCTGACGTTCGTCAGTCTGCGGCATAGGAATTTCGTAGGAGGTCAGACCGACTCAAAGTGTCGTAAGTTTTCTTATCTCGACCTTGTACCTCCAGCGTTCTTGGTTTATCAGGTTTTGAATCCAGGCAAAACTGCACAGCATCTTGCACATGAGCACTTAGTGACAACGCATTCCGCAGTTGAATAGGTGGCGTAGCTCAGCAACGCGTTGCGAAGTCCATCAAGAGACTAGCTTTGATGTTTGAAAGCATACTTTGCCAGATCGCCGAATACGATGCGGAGGTCCTCGAAAGTCTCATCGAGTTGGCGGTGGAGATTGCTCGCGAAGGCCGGGAAGGACGCCGGATCGGTACACTTTTTACACTCGGCGATGAAGAGGCCGTGATGGCAAAGTCCCGCCCGTTGATTTTGGATCCGTTGAGCGGACATCCGGAGTCCTTGCGCAAGATAGATAATCCGAACCTCCGCGGGACGATCAAAGAGCTGGCCCAACTGGATGGTGCGTTCGTGGTCAGCCGAGACGGGATCGTGCTTTCTGCTTGCCGATATCTGGATGCGCTGGCATCCAAAGTGGATGTGCCTTTGGGGCTTGGAAGCAGACACATAGCTGCCGCCAACATAAGTGCGGCGACTGAGGCAGTCGCGATAGTAGTTTCCGAAAGCTCGGTCGTTCGGCTCTTTTGCCACGGAAAGCTTGTGGGCGAAATTATTCCTGAATTGTGGATGATCAATCGCGGTGTGCAACTGCGTGGACCTGTAAAGAAGGAAACCTACGGTGACTTGGCGGTGGTGACGCCAAGCGCAACGCGCGCCTTCACGGCTAAATGATTCTTAGAACAGAGCGCGAATCCTTTAAAGAGCCAAAACGTGCCCAAACCAGTCTTGCTCAGCGTGGATGACGACTCCGGCGTGCTGCGGGCCATCGAACGTGATCTCCGCTCGCAGTATGGAGCTGCCTATCGGGTAATTGGAAGCGATTCTCCTGAAAGAGCGCTGGACATCCTGAAACAATTGAAGGTGCGCAATGACAGCGTCGCGCTGTTGCTGGCGGATCAGCGCATGCCGCGCATGAATGGCGTGGAATTTCTCCAAGAAGGAATGCGTATCTTCCCCGATGCCAAGCGCGCCTTATTGACCGCCTACGCGGACACAAGCGCCGCTATTAGCGCCATCAATGAAGCCGATATCAACTATTTCTTCATGAAGCCGTGGGATCCTCCCGCGGACCATCTTTATCCTCAACTGGATGACCTGCTCGAGGATTGGCGCGCTTCCTATCGGCCCACATTTGAAGGCATACGCGTGCTGGGCACGCGCTGGTCACCCAAGAGTTACGAGCTCCGCGATTTTCTCGCTCGAAACCATGTTCCCTATCAGTGGATAGACGTGGAGCTTTCGGCCAGCGACCGAGACACTAAACGTCTCCTTGAGGTCCTTGGACCAGAGGCGGCGAACCTTCCGGTTGTATTGTTTCCCGATGGAACGAAGCTTCTGGAGAGCGTGCCCGCTGACATCGCGCAGAAAGTCGGCCTGCGCACGCGAGCTCAGACTGATTTTTACGATCTGGCAATCATCGGCGGGGGACCTGCTGGACTTGCCGCAGCGGTCTATGGTGCTTCCGAGGGCCTGCACACGGTCATGATCGAGCGAGAAGCGCCAGGCGGCCAGGCAGGAATGAGTTCGCGGATTGAAAACTATCTGGGATTTCCAACAGGCCTCAGCGGAGGTGATCTCGCGCGGCGCGCAGTAGTACAGGCACAGCGATTTGGTGTTGAGATTCTGTCTCCTCAGGGAGCCGTGAGTGTCCGCACAGAAGGTTCTTACAGGATTCTCAAGCTGGCTGATGAAAGCGAGATCTCGTGTCATGCGTTGTTGGTTGCGACGGGCGTACAGTGGCGTCGGTTGAAAGCTCCGGGAGTCGATCGGTTGCAAGGAGCGGGAGTCTACTACGGGGGCGGCGCGACCGAGGCGCTTTCCTACAAAGACGAAATCGTTTACGTGGTCGGTGGAGCGAATTCGGCGGGCCAGGCCGCAATGAATTTTGCGAAGTACGCCGAAAGGGTTGTGCTCCTAGTGCGCAGCGATGGACTCGCAGCCACAATGTCGCAATATCTCATCGATCAGATCCAGCGAACCTCAAACATTCAGATTTGGACTCACGCCAGCGTGGCTGAAGTGCATGGCGAAACGCACCTGGAAGAAATCTCGGTGTTGTGCTCGGATACCGAAAAAGTGGAGCGCGTGCCTGCAAGTGCGGTCTTCATCTTCATCGGCGCGCTCCCGCAAACCAACTGGCTGGCTGGTTTCGTAGAACGCGACGACCGGGGTTTTATTTTGACTGGTCCCGATCTAATACGAGATGGGCAGCGTCCCAAAGGCTGGGCTCCGGACCGGGATCCCTTCCTGCTCGAAACAAACGTTCCCGGTGTATTTGCGGTTGGCGATGTGCGGCACGGCTCGGTAAAGCGCGTTGCTTCCGGCGTTGGAGAAGGTTCTGTTGCTGTGCAGTTCATTCACCAGTACTTGAGCAAAGTGTAAATGGCAACAGCATCGGAGTTGTCGCGCTTTCCTGCCTTCGCTGATTTGCCTGACGATCAGCTTGCGTGGTTTCTCAGCCAGTCGCAAGAGGTCAACCTGATGCCTGGCGAAGTTTACGCGCGCCAAGGTGATCCTCCCGATGCCATGTTCGTCCTGCTCGAAGGGGAATTCGAATGGCGAGGCGACTTCGGCGGTGAAACCGTCGTGATTGCCGGCAAGGTCGGCGATGTCACAGGAGCCTTGCCGTTCTCGCGAATGAAGCAATTCACCGTCACCGGCAGGGCGCTTACACAGGGCCGCATCCTGCGGTTTCCGGCGTCGCTGTTTCCCGATCTCGTTCAAAAAATGCCGGAGTTGGCAAAACGCCTGGTCGGGGTGATGGCCGATCGAATTCGCGAACTCACGCGACTTGAGCAGCAGCGTGATCGGTTGGCCGGACTGGGAAAGCTTTCAGCCGGGCTTGCTCATGAACTCAACAATCCCGCTTCCGCGGCCAAGCGCGCGGCTGCGCAGTTACGGGAGACGCTGCATCGGATCAAAGAAGCCAGTCATGATTTAGGGCGGCGCGAACTCACACCAACGCAGAAATCGGAAATCGAGAAGCTGGAAACTTCTTTTACGCAAAGAAATGAGCCCCCACCGGATCCCCTGACCGTCAGCGACCTTGAGGATCAAATCGATTCTTTATTGCGCAGTCACGGACAGAACGATTTGTGGCAATTGTCCGCCGAATTGGCACAGAGAGGAATCAAGCCCAACGTGCTCGAGTCTCTATTCGAGAACCTTGACGCAGGTACTGCACGGGCCGCCTTGGTACGGATTGCCGCTTCTGTTGAGATCGCCAGCCTGCTAAACGAAATTGAGAGCAGCACTTCGCGAATCTCTGATCTGGTGCGCGCCATCAAGGAATACACGTTTATGGACCAGTCGCCGGTGCAGAACGTCGATGTGGTGAGGAGCCTCGAGACGACATTAACCATCCTGAACCACAAGCTCAAACGCGGAGTCACAGTGAAACGTGACTATCAGCCGATTCCGCTTCTCGTCGATTCATTTGGAAGCGAGCTCAATCAGGTGTGGACGAATCTTATCGACAACGCCATCGATGCCATGAGCGGCAAAGGCGAACTTCGAGTGCGTACGTATCGGGACAGCGGTTGTGTTGTGGTCGAGATTGGTGACAACGGCCCGGGGATTTCTCCTGAGATAAGATCCCATATTTTTGAACCGTTCTTCACGACCAAAGGAGTCGGCGAAGGAACAGGCCTGGGGCTCGACACCGTACAGCGGGTTGTGAAGAAACATCGTGGCAACATTCAGGTCAATTCAAAGCCGGGTGACACGCGTTTTCAGGTCTGGCTTCCACTGTCCGATCCATCGAGTTAGAGTTGTGGTATTTGGCGGAACCGTCCTAATCCTTTTGCGCCCATGTACCGTTCGAGTGTCGCTGAATCGGTTCGTCGCAGATCCACCACCACAAGCCCATACGGCCGGAGGGCAGAACCAGACGGCGCCCGAAAGCTTGAGGCTTTTGCGCTGAGCTTCCGCAGGGCGATAGAATGCTCCCCGTTATGCAATGAGAATTCTTTCCACGAACGCTTCTTGGGGCCGGTTTTCATGCACAGATTCGGCGCCCGTGTCTAAACCGCGAGAAGTTCGCGGGCAAGGAGAGGTTATGCCGGTGCAACAGTGCTGGTCCAACAAATCGTTTCCCAAATTTTTACTCATCGAGAGTGCCAAATGTAACTTCTTGTCAACCGAGAGTCATCATACGAATCGGTGGCTCGTCGGCTGCCTCCTTTTACTTCTCGGATTTGCTGAAGGGTGTGGAAATAAGAGCGCCGCGGCAGCCCCTACTGTTCCGCCGACCGTCCAGGTTGCTGAGGTCTCTCAACGAGACGTCCCGGTCTACCATGAGTGGATTGCAACCCTGGATGGATATGTAAACGCCATTATCCAACCTCAAGTGTCAGGCTATCTGGTTCGGCAGAATTACCGTGAGGGCGCGTTGGTCCGCAAAAACGACGTGCTGTTCAAAATCGATCCGCGTCCTTTTCAAGCAATTCTTGACCAGGCGAAGGCACAGCTAGCGCAGGCGGAAGCACAGCTCGGGAAAACCCAGCTCGACGTACAGCGTGATACTCCTCTGGCGAAAGAGAAGGCGATTGCCCAGAGCCAGCTCGATAATGACATACAAGCGAACCTGGCAGCGAAAGCCACTGTCCAAGCGGACAAGGCGGCTGTCGAACAGGCAGAAATCAATCTTGAGTTCACGAACGTACGCTCGCTGATCGATGGGGTTGCCGGAATTGCCACTGGGCAGGTAGGAAATCTCGTCGGCCCGCAAACCGTCCTGACAACCGTCTCACAGCTCGATCCCATTAAAGCCTATTTCGTTGCCAGTGAGCAGCAGTACCTCGCTTTTGTCCAGCGCAATCCTACGGTCGCGTCGCGAGAGAAAACTGAAAGAGAGTTGGTATTGGAACTTGTCCTGGCCGATGGATCGACATATCCGAAAAAAGGAAAATTTTATGCGGCCGATCGTCACGTCGATGCGCAGACTGGAGCTATTCGTCTGGCTGGAGTGTTTCCTAATCCCGATAATGTCCTACGCCCTGGTCAATACGGTCGCGTGCGCTTCGTCAGCTATATCAGACCGGCAGCGCTGCTGGTGCCGCAAAAAGCAGTCACGGAACTCCAGGGCATGTATCAGGTGGCGGTGGTCGGCAGCGACGACAAGGTGAGCCTCAGGACGGTGCAGGTGGGAGAGCGCACCGGCCCGCTGTGGATTATCGAGCAAGGAGTCAAACCCGGAGAGCGAGTCGTTGTCGAAGGCGTGCAAAAGGTCAGGGACGGCACGCCTGTAAAGATTGCGGCTGCGAGCGCGCCGACCCAAGGCAATTGATTCATGTCAAAGTTCTTCATCAATCGCCCGATCGTTGCCATGGTGATTGCGATAGTCACCGTGATTGTCGGCATTGTGACGATCGTGGGCCTGCCAATTGCCCAGTTTCCCAACATCGCACCCCCCGAAATTCAAGTACTTGCCACTTACGTAGGTGCTGACGCTCAAACTCTCGAACAAGCGGTTGCCACTCCCATCGAGCAACAGATGAGTGGAGTGGACAACATGAACTACATGTACTCCTTGAATGCGACGGGGAACTCGCAGACGACTCTAGTTGTGAACTTCGATGTGAAAACCGATCCCAACAACGACCTCATTCTCGCCCAATCCAGAGAGACGCAAGCCGCATCGCAGCTTCCCGCCGACGTTACGAATTATGGAATCACCGTTCGCAAATCGGTTACGGCACCGCTCATGCTCATTGCGGTGTATTCGCAGCACGGTACCTACGACGCAAGGTTTCTCGCCAACTACGCATACATAAATTTGTTTGACTCCGTTACACGGTCGCCCGGTATCGGCCAGGTGCAAATATTCGGCGCCGGACAGTACGCAATGCGGCTCTGGGTTAAGCCGGACCAGCTTGCCAAGCTGGGAATCACGGTTCCGGAGATCGTCAACGCAGTCCAAACCCAGAATACCGTCAATCCCGCCGGAAAAATCGGGGGGGAACCAATCCCTTCAGGACAGCAGTTTACCTACGCGGTTCGGGCCCAGGGAAGGCTAATCTCGCCCGAGGAGTTCGGAGAAATTGTGGTCCGCGAGTCTCCGGAAGGCGGCGTGGTGCGCGTAAGAGACGTTGCCCGTATTGAACTCGGGGCACAGGACTACTCGGTAGCAGGCCGCCTGAATGGAAAGCCGAGTGCGATTGTCGCTGTTTACCAACTGCCTGGATCCAACGCCGTGGACGCCGCAAACGGCGTGAAGAAACTGATGGAAGAACTGAAGACTCGCTTTCCGGCAGATATGGATTATGCGGTGGCACTCGATACCACCCGATCCGTCGTTCAAGGAATTAAGGAAATCATTCTTACCCTGGCGATTGCCGTGGCACTGGTCATCCTCGTCGTGTATCTGTTTCTTCAGGGATGGCGGGCGACTCTGATTCCGCTTTTGGCCGTGCCCGTCTCGCTCGTAGGCGCTTTCATTTTCTTCCCGCTTTTTGGCTTTTCCATTAATACGCTCTCCTTGTTCGGTCTGGTGTTGGCGATCGGTCTGGTGGTGGATGACGCGATCGTGGTGGTCGAGGCCGTAGAACGCCACATCGAGGAGGGCATGTCCTCGAAAGCCGCTGCCTTGAAAGCAATGGAGGAGATCTCCGGACCTGTTGTCGGGATCGCCTTGGTGCTATCCGCGGTGTTCGTTCCAACTGCCTTCATACCTGGGATCACCGGCAGGCTATACCAGCAGTTCGCTATAACTATCGCCGTATCGGTGCTACTCTCCGCCTTCAACGCTCTTTCGCTGAGCCCGGCTCTCGCGGCGTTGCTGCTGCGACCGAGAGAAAAGCGCGGCGGTTTATTGCGAAGGTTCTTTGATTGGTTCAATCGTGTATTCGAGCGCACGACGAACGGCTACGTCAGAATTTGCGGCGGGCTCGTTCGCAAGTCCGCAATTGCAGTAATCCTGCTGGCAGCTTTTGGGGCGGGGGCTGCTTTCTTCAGCAGCAAAGTGCCGTCCAGCTTTCTTCCGGACGAGGATCAGGGATACCTCTACGTCAATCTGCAGTTGCCCAGTGCTGCATCACTCGAGCGAACGGACCATGTTGCGCGCAAGATCGAGGATATCCTCGGGCACACGCCGGGCGTGCAATCGACGACCAGCGTCCTCGGCTTTAGCTTGCTCAGCTTCACCCGTACAAGTTACAACGCTTTCTTTTTTGTCACGCTTAAGCCATGGGACGACCGCAAAGACAGGCTGGAGCAGTTCCAGGTGATCAAAGCGCGCTTGAACCGCGAACTCAGCCAACTTCCAGAAGGCATTGCTTTTAATTTTTCGCCTCCCGCCATTCCTGGCGTAGGCACGTCGGGAGGTTTCAGTTTTGTTTTGGAAGACCGGGCCGGCAAGGATATCGAATTTCTCTCCTCCAACCTCAATACGTTCCTCGCCGCTGTGCGCAAACGCCCTGAGATTGCCAGCGTGAGTACGACTTTTCTGGGCAGCGTACCGCAGCAATTCGTAGATGTCGACCGCGACAAGGTTATCAAGCAGGGTGTGGCAATTAACGATGTGTATCGGACCATTCAAGCCTTCATGGGTGGCCTGTTCATCAACTACTTCAATCGCTTTGGCCGGCAGTGGCAGGTCTACATCGAGGCCGAGGGCGAATACCGGACTGATCAGGAAAACGTGGGCCAATTCTATGTCAGGAATGGTCGGGGAAGCATGGTCCCACTTTCGGCGCTCATACGATTTGAGCCTCGCGCGGGTCCCGAATTCACGATGCGCTATAACCTTTTTCGCTGTGCGCAAATCAATGGCAGCGCCGCGCCAGGATACAGCTCTAATCAGGCCATGGCTGCTCTAGAGGAGGTCTTCGCCCAGACTATGCCCCGTGAAATGGGCTACGACTATCTTGGCATTTCCTTTCAAGAGAAAAAGGCACTGCAGGGTGTGCCCCCGTCTGTGGTCTTCGGACTCTCACTGTTGTTCGTGTTTCTAATCCTGGCGGCGCTTTATGAGAGTTGGACTCTGCCGTTCAGCGTCCTGCTGAGCACACCCATTGCCGTATTTGGAGCCTTCGCGGTTCTCTGGCTTAGGCGCGTGCTGGTCAGCGCCTTCTATCCGCCTTACATGGTGCAGATCGAAAGCGACGTTTACTCGCAAATTGGATTGGTGATGCTGATTGGGTTGGCAGCAAAAAATGCCATTCTCATTGTTGAATTTGCCAAGGACGAATACGAGAAAGGCAGAGACCTAGTGGACGCCGCGCTGCAAGGAGCAAGGCTTCGCCTTCGTCCGATTCTGATGACGTCATTGGCCTTCATCTGTGGTTGCATCCCTCTCTGGACAGCAACCGGTGCAGGATCGGTGGCGCGGCAGATTATGGGCACAACCGTCATCGGCGGCATGCTGGCGGCGAGCGCAGTGGGCATTTTCTTTATTCCGGCGGTGTTCTATGTGGTGGAGAAGTTCTCCAGGCCTAAGCTTCGCGAAGTGGCACCGTTGGATGCAGCACAGATTCCATCGCCAAGCCCGGGAGCTGCAGATGACTAGGACGCGAACTCGGGTCGTGTTGCTGCTGGCGATGATGGGCGCCTGCGGGTGCACAGTCGGACCCAACTACAAGAAGCCCACAGTCAACACTCCAACAATCTATCGTGGGTTGCCGCCCGAAGAAGTGGCGAAGGGGGATACTAAATCGTTCGCTGAACAAAAATGGTGGTTTATCTTTCAAGATGAGCAACTGAAGGAATTAATCAAGACGGCGCTTGAACAGAACTATGACCTGCGCCGGGCCGCCGCGCGGATGCTCGCGGCCCGAGCGGCATTAGGGATCACGCGAGCAGACCAGTTTCCCACAATTTCAGCCGACACTTCTGCCCTCAACGAGCGTATTGCAGGGCAAGCCACCGTCCCTCCAATCGAGACGAATACGAACCGAGTCGGCCTCAATTTCAATTGGGAACTGGATTTTTGGGGAAAGTTTCGACGGGCGACGGAAGCAGCGCGCGCCAATCTTGCAGCGACCGAGTGGGGGCGGCGAGAGATTGCCACGGAACTGGTGGCCAATGTAGCCGACGCTTATTTTCGACTGCGTGCACTTGACCTGCAGCTCGAGATCACCCGCCGCACGCTGGCATCGCGTCAGGACTCGCTCCGTCTGACCCGAATTCTCGCCGATGGCGGCTCGACATCGCTGCTCGATGTCCGGCAGGCTGAGCAACTGGTCTTTACAGCGGGTTCGGAAGTTCCAAGTCTGGAGCAACAAATCGAGCAGCAAGAAAACTTCATTAGCATTCTTTTAGGGAACAATCCTGCTCCGGTCCCACGTGGGAGGTCGTTGACCGATCAGCCGCACGCACCGACAGTTCCCGTTGGACTCCCTTCCTCGTTATTAGAACGGCGGCCAGACATACGCCAGGCGGAACAACAGTTGATTGCCGCGAATGCCCAGATTGGAGTAGCCAGATCTCTGTATTTTCCGCAGATCGCGCTGACCGCGAATGCTGGATATCAGAGTTCGGCGCTCACTGACCTGTTCACAGGCCCGGCGGGATTCTGGACGTTCGGTTCGACACTCGCTCAGCCGATCTTTACCGCGGGGAAACTCCGGTCCAACGTTCGCCTGGCCGAAGCCCAACAGCAGGAAGCTGTACTCTTCTATCAGGAAGCGATCCAAGGCGCATTCCGTGATGTCTCTGACGCCCTGGTCGCCTACCGCAAGACACAGGAGTTTCGTGAACAGCAACAGCTGCTGGTGAACTCCGCGCAAGATGCGGCCAGACTGTCGCATATGAGGTACAGCGGGGGAGTAGCAAGCTATCTCGAGGTGCTCACCAACGAAACGAACCATTTTTCCGCAGAGCTTAACCTGGCGCAGGCACAACTGAATGAGCTATTGGCGCTTGTACAACTCTACAAAGGTCTGGGCGGCGGTTGGGAACAATAAGAACAAGTCGGACCCGAGCGGAAACATTATCTCGGGCTTCAGCGATCCCCTGATTGCTTCAATTGAGAGCGAAGCGCCTCACTATGTTTAAGACGATCTTTCGTTACTGATCGCCAAAATTAGTTGGTAATCACGCAGCTATTTCGCTTGGATACATGAAAAAAAGCGTAACGAAGGCTATTAAATTGACAACTAGCAGAATGACCACTCCAACCTTGGCACAGTATTCGCTGTTATCCAGATTTTCTTCGAGATAGGAAATCGCAACGCGTATATCTTCACCCGTGAGCCGAGGTATTCCATCCAGCCGATTCACAGTGCCGGTAACATCTTTGGGATGAATTCGCGTTGAAGGATACGGGTTCACCATGACTGACCATCCAGTCATAGGCTAGATCGTCGTCGACGTAGAAGCTGTGTGATCACTCACGAGTCGTTGTGATCAACGTCGCAACCCTGGATGGTTGCGTCGCGAACTGTTCGGAACGTTGCGCGCCCGATTTCATCGTTGAGTGGAGCCTGCCTTGGAGCCAGCACAATCAAAGAACCTGTCGCTTTGCGCAAGGCTCGATTTCAGCGCGTAGAATAGAACGCCGCAGTCCAAGGCTGCGATCTTCGCTGGCCAAAGTCAAATGCTTGTTTCGGAGGAACGATGACCCGGCGTTATGTCGTGCTTGCAGGTATTGTTCTCTCGACGGTCTTTAGTTGCGCGCAACATCCCTCGCTGCCCTCTAGTTTTCAGGCCAAGACGATTCACAGTCCCGAAGGGGCGGACATCTATGTACGCTGGGCAGGGAGTGGGCCAGTGGTCGTCCTCGTTCATGGGTATGCTGAAAACAGCGACTCGTGGGCGCCATTGGCATCAGACCTCACGAAAAATCACACGGTCGTCGTGCCCGATTTGCGCGGAATTGGGCGATCGTCCAAACCGGAAGGTGGATACGACAAGAAGACGCAAGCAAAGGACCTACGGGCGGTGATAACCACTCTCGGATTCGACAACACTTCCGTCGTCGCTCACGACATCGGCAACATGGTCGCCTACGCGTATGCAGCGATGTACCCGGACAAGGTCGAGCGTTTGGTCGTCATGGACGCGCCTATTCCGGGCATCGAGCCGTGGAACACCATTCTCCTCAATCCAGGCGTGTGGCATTTCAACTTCCATGGCCCCGATGCCGAGAGGCTTGTGGCAGGGCGGGAACGCATCTATTTCGATCGAATCTGGAACGATTTCACTGGTGATCCTTCAAAACCTGACGAAGCTACCAGAGATTTCTTCACTGCCACTTACGCACAACCCGGGGGCATGCGGGCAGGCTTCGCGCAGTTCACAGCATTTTCTCAAGATGCAGCGGATAACAAAGTTTTTGAGCGGGTGAAACTGACGATGCCGGTCTTGGCTGTGGGCGGGCAGAAATCGTTCGGTCCTTTGCAGGCAGTGATCATGCGCCACGTGGCAAGCAATGTTCAGGAGGCGGTCGTCCCGCAGTCCGGGCACTGGCTCATGGAAGAGAGTCCCGCTTACACAGTCGGCTTAGTTCGCAAGTTTCTCGACTCTCCAGCACCGTCAATCCCAACTCGCTCTGCTTTGGAAAATGATCCAGGCGAGAAGCGGGTTACACCCAGCGAATTCGCATTCCCGCAGCAAGGCAATCCGGGCACAGGAAGCTCTGGCGTGAGCGAGATACAAACGGTAGTCCTCAAGGGCGACCCGGATGAAATTGGCGTCTACACGATCATGCTGCGTGTGCCCGCGCACACACAGATTGCCGCACATTCGCACCGCGATGATCGCGTGGCAACCGTTGTTTCAGGCACGTGGCGGATAGGATACGGAGACAAGTTCGATGAATCGAAGCTGAAGGCTCTGACTCCGGGAAGCTTCTACACTGAACCGCCTGGACGAAACCACTTTGCAGAGACCGGCGATGAACCTGTAGTAGTGCAGATCACGGGCCTCGGTCCCTCCTCCACTGAGTACGTCGATCCCACGCAAGATCCCCGCGCCCGACAAACCAAATAGACGCTGCATGTTCCGAATGGAGTTGTCAGTAAGGATATGAATAAGGATATGAATTATGAAAGCCGCTTGGTTTCGTCCTTCCTGCTTAACTCCGTGGCGCAGTGGTCGCCACCCCACATACTGTATTCGAAGACCCTTGAACTCCAACCGCCTTCTGGATTGGCGCGATATACTTCCAGGTTTCATAGTCTCCTAAACGGTATCGATGATGCATTGCATAGAAGACGCGCTCCGTGCGGCAATTAATTCCCGCGAACTGAACGGCCGGTTAGTTCAGCGTTCTATCGATGTACTCAAGAGCTTGAAGCTGTCAGGAGAAATCAGTGGCCGATGCGTTCAAAGTTTTCTTACTCACGCTAACTGCACTCTTTCCTATTGTCGATCCGCTGGCTGGAAGCCCCATATTTCTCGCGATGACGCAGGAGTACTCGCTCGAAGCGCGAAAAGCTCTCGCTTGGCGGGTTGCCCTGAACAGTTTAGTACTGATGGTCGCCTCCTATTTTGTCGGCGCGCACGTGCTTAACTTCTTTGGCGTGTCACTCCCGGTGGTACAGGTCGGGGGTGGGCTGATTGTTGCATCGATGGGTTGGGGAATGCTCCTGGAAAAGGATGAACCTCATGAAACATCCCGTAAGAGTGTGCAGTGCTCCGATGCCCTCCACAGCGCTTTTTATCCCCTGACTCTGCCCCTGACGGTCGGGCCGGGGTCGATTTCGGTCGCGGTCACGTTGGGCGCAAATTCCACGAGACACTATGGATTTCATATCGTGATAATTCTTGCAGCGCTCATCGCCATGGCCACAGTGGCTGTTAGCGTATTGCTCTGTTACGGTTTGGCGGACCAACTTGCTCGTACGATTGGAAAAACGGGAATGGTAGTGATAGTAAGGCTCTCATCGTTTCTCCTGGTTTGCATCGGTGTTCAGATCGTGTGGAACGGCATTACCGCGTTGGTGTCCTCGTTGCACATTGAACGTATGTGATCGGAGGATAGATGATGGATGCGGCAAGCAGCGCCCAGGAACAAGGCTCCAATGAAATAGAACCTGGCTTCACCTATCAACGGACACGAGTCTCATCGTTTAGATTCGAAAGTTTACTTAATTGAAATCATTGCAGCATTTCGAGCCGGCGTTTTGCATCCCAGTTCTGCCCTCCTGTGAGTACCAGTGCCTGCTCCAAGAACGCTTTGACAGGTCCGTTTCCAAGCGTTCGTGCCGCTAATGCATCGGCGTCGGATTCCATCTTTGGATCGCGAAGGACGTAATCGTTGCATCCCCGCTCCGCGCTGTCGCTTACCAGATGCGCCATCTCGTGTCCGAGAAAGCCTTCGAGCGCAATGGTATCGAACTGCTCTATCGCCTGCTGCCCAACCAGGATCTTGCCTCGCCCGTCTACGGCAGCGCTGGCAGCGATATAGGCCATGTTCCAACTTCCGCGAAAGATATAGATGTGCGGAGTTGCCCTGCCGTACGCTCGCGCGACCTCCGTCAATAAGTCGTAGGCCTTTTCCGAGAAGATTTCGCGTGCGTCCATTCTACCCAGCATCTCGGCCTCACAGGCGGTTTGCGCTTGGACGTTGAACCGTGAAGTAAGGTCCCTTGCCCTCGCTATCTCTTCTGAGGCGAGTACAGCCCCCAACAGGATTATCCCTGCAAGTATTCTTCTGGCCGTGAGTGGCACGATGGACATGCGTGCCGCCTCCGGTACAGCTGACACTGGTCTCAGCACATTCCTTTCTGTACACGCAACGGTCAAATGAGGAGCGATCACGCGATGTTTGCACATTGTTCTTCTCGTTTCGTTGAACACCGACGCAAGAGAACAAAGCAACCGGTACTCCATCGCGAAAACGGTGAAAAGAAAGAATGTGGGCGTCGGAATCTAGCCGCGTGCTCAGCAAAATGACGAACGATGAGCAACAGCGACGGAGTTAACGCTATTTCACGCTCGTGATAAAGCTGGACCCGGGCCTTGCGTTCCGGGAAGGGAGTGGAAGGAGCAGTGGTGGGAAAATTGAGGCGGGACTGCCAGAAACCGGTAGATCGAGTCTAACTCTGGACCTGGAGCTTATTGAGGGAGCGTCATTCCATGTGACCACCCCTCTTGGTTAATTTGCCAGCTCTCAGTGAAGCCTCTGATGCAACTTCAGTACCAAGCACAAGTGGGTTCGATTGTGGCTTAAGTGAGCAATGATTGAGACACTAGAACAAGAATTCCGCATGGTTTTTCAGCACTGTGAGGCTGCACTCACTGATGTAGCGACGTGAATGAGTTTCCAGCATTCTGCCGCAATGGCCCAATCTTCCTCAGCCCGAATTACTAAGACGCGAGCACGGGAATCTGGGCTGGAGATGTCAGCGTCGAGTGACGGCCGAGCATTCAGCTGGCGATCAAGTCTGACGCCGAGAAATTCCAAAGTGCTGCATGCTGCGGCTCGCACATCGGGGGAGTTTTCACCCACTCCAGCAGTGAACACAAGCGAATCGATTCCACCCAGCGCGCCAGCCATGCCACCAATGGCCGTTCGCAGGCGATGCACAAAAATGTCGAATCCCAATTTGGCTCTCTCGTGACCTCGTTGAATCTCTGCCAGGATTTCACGCATATCGCTCGACAGGCCAGAGATTCCGAGCAGACCCGACTCATGATTCAGCAAATGGTCAATCTGCTGGCCATCAAGCTTACGCTGGCGCATCAGATAGATCAGAATCCCAGGATCGACGGCGCCCGAGCGCGTTCCCATCATTAATCCATCCAAGGGGGTGAATCCCATCGTGGTATCAACACTCCTGCCTCCATGAATTGCTGCCACCGAGCAGCCATTGCCCAAGTGGCAAGTCACGAGTTTGAGCGACTTGAGGTCTTTGTTCAGCAACTGTGCGGCGCGTCCCGCGCAGTACTTATGATTGATGCCGTGAAATCCGTAGCGGCGAATGCCGCTCTCGAACCATTCGTAGGGGCCCGGATAAATTGACGCTGCCGCCGGCATTTGGCGGTGAAACCCCGTATCGAAAACGGCCACTTGCGGAACAGGTCCCAGGATGCTCTCGATAACTTCGATGCCTTCCAATTCGGCGCGAACGTGTAGGGGCGCAAGCTCCGACACACTCTCGATTGCTGATCGAACTTCCGGCGTAACTACCACAGGGTCCTCAAAATGCGGGCCCCCGTGCACGACGCGGTGTCCCAGAGCATCGATCTCCGAAACGGACGCCAGAGCGCGCACGTCCCCATCACTCAAGGTACTCAACAAACGCCTCAGGACCTGCTCACGCGACGAACTTTGAATTTGTTCTTTTCGGACGGCTCCACGCGAGTTCTTCACCACGATATCTGCGGTGTCGCTGCCAAACTCGACCATGCCCTCCCACAGGCAAGCCGGCGGATGATCAGGGATTGAGTCTCCAATCTCGTAAAGGCGGGCTTTTTGACTGCTCGAACCGGAGTTGAGGACGAGAATTTTCATTGCTCGCGACCTAATAGAGAATGCAGGCTCAACACTGGACAAGGAGCACCGCAAAGTACCTGGTACGAACTCGTAGACACGAAGCGACTGGCAATTTTGTGCCCCGCTGGCATGGCAAGCACGATTAAGTCGGCGGCACTCTGATCAGCTACCTGCAAGATCACGTCGCTCTCCGTGCCGATTTTACTTGGCAATTGCTCAGGCTTGGTCGATCCTTCCTTGAGAATACTGTTCTTCCGCTCAGGCTCGGACCATTCCAGCTGGGACACTTTTGCGAGGACACGTCCGGATTGGTTTTGGAGCACATCGACTACGGTGAGCCGAGCGCCGTATTTGCTGGCGAGTGAAAATGCATACGATTCCGCAAGTTGAGAAGGGCCGCAGGCCTTGATTGCCAACAGAATGTTTTCGGGCCCGAATTCCTGTGTCCGTGTGCGATCTGCGGAAGGACCTACGCTCAGAACCGGGCAGGATGCTTGGTCCATAACGATCTCCGCTACCGATCCCAAAATTGCCTTTCTCCAACCAGTTCGCCCGTGTGTACCGACGACGATCAAACCTAAATTGAGGTCCTTAATCACTCCAGCAAGAATCGCCCCAAAATCTCCGGTCTCCACTACTACTTTGATTTCGATATTGTCGGCTTTGCCCTCATAGCGGAGATCCAAAGCCAGCTGTTCAAGCTCGCGCCGGGCGTCGTCGCAGGCTGTCTGAACTGCCCCGGGCTCAACTAGGTTGTAAGGTGCGGGATCAACACAATGGAACAGATATAACTGCGACTTGTAGCGGCTGGCAATTCCTAACGCATAGCTCAGGGCGCGCGTCGAATATTCTGAGAAATCGGTAGCCAGTAGGATGTTGCGCAAAGTCGTCTGATCGGGCGTAATAAGTGACACTTGCGAAATTGCTGGAACGAGATCTATCTCCTGCATAACAGCGTCCTACATACGTTGTTAGACCCGCGCTTCGAAACCGGGCGCGAAGCGCGCTACTCGGTGCGACAGCAGTCAAAGCTCTCCGGACCGAACCCACCACCCATGCTTCTTCGGTGGGCTTGCCTAATGCCTGCCCAAACTCAAGCATTCAGGATTCCAGACCGGAACAATGGCGAAAGCTGCAGACAAACGTGAACGACATAGCTTCACCTTATACAGTCGTGCGCCCATTCCTTTGTCAAGGCTTTGTCACTTGCTAGAGCTTTGGCACACCGCTGCCCACCATCGCTTCTTTTTAAACGGTTACAGTTGGCCCGATGGTTGCACTTTACAGCTCGCTTTCGCCCGGGCGAGCAGCGAACCAAGGACTGCGCCACGAGATTGAAAATCCGTTCCGACTCCACGCAAAGACACAAGGAGCTTAAGAAATGACGCCCGTCATAGAAGTAAACGAACCGTCCTCAACCTCAACCTCCCTCAGCGCCTATGGAATAGCGAGGTCCACGATTCAAGGATCGCCGCTGAGCTCAGAGGAACGAAGGAAAATCGATGCTTACTGGCGAGCGTGCAAGTATCTGGCGCTCGGCATGATTTATCTGCAGGCCAATCCTTTGCTCAAGGAATCGCTGAAGCCCGAGCACATTAAGAACCGGTTGCTCGGACACTGGGGCTCAAGCCCTGGTCTCGCTTTCATCTACATCCACTTGAACCGCCTCATTAAGAAGTTTGACCTCGACATGATTTTCATGGCAGGCCCTGGGCATGGGGCGCCCGGCGTGCTCGGTCCAGGCTATCTTGAGGGGACGTACTCCGAAATCTACCCGGAGAAGAGCGAAGACGAGCGCGGCATGCACGAATTCTTCAAGCAGTTTTCGTTTCCGGGCGGTATTGGCAGTCACTGCACGCCGGAGACTCCTGGTTCGATTCACGAAGGGGGCGAGCTGGGGTATGTGCTCTCCCACGCCTGCGGCGCCGCTTTCGACAACCCTGAACTCATTGTCGCTGCCGTGGTCGGCGACGGAGAATCGGAAACGGGACCACTGGCAACTTCCTGGCACATCAACAAGTTCCTGAGTCCCATTCGAGATGGAGCGGTTCTTCCCATCCTTCACTTGAACGGATACAAAATCAACAACCCGACTCTTTTGTCGCGGATCAGCCACGAAGAGCTGGACCTGCTCATGCGCGGTTATGGCTGGACACCGCACTTCGTCGAAGGATCGGATCCTGAAACCATGCATCAGGCCATGGCGGCGACAGTGGAACATTGCATCGCCGACATTCGAGCGAATCAGCAGGAATGCCGGAACAGCGGGGTTGCCAGCCGGCCGCGCTGGCCCATGATTGTGTTGCGTTCGCCAAAAGGATGGGGTGCGCCGAGGGACGTCGGTGGTCATTTGCTTGAGGGTTTCTGGCGCGCCCACCAGGTGCCTCTGACCGATGTCAAGAAAAATCCGGAACAGCTCCGCGTTCTTGAGCAGTGGATGCGGGAGCAGAAGCCCGAGGAATTGTTTGATAGCAATGGCAAGCTCATCCCGGAGCTCAAGGCGCTGGCGCCGACCGGCGACCGCCGCATGAGCGCGAACCCCCATGCCAATGGTGGGCGTGTCAGGAGAGCTCTCCGGGTGCCAGATTTCTTCGATTACGGGGTAAAAGTAGATCACCCCGGAACGCTTGAAAGAGAGAATGTCCCGCCTCTCGGCAATTTCCTTCGCGATGTAATGAAGGAGAACATGACGAACTTCCGCGTCTTCGGGCCCGACGAAACCACGTCGAACAAGCTGCAAGCTATCTATCAGGCCTCCAAAAAATTCTGGATCGCCGAATACCTTTCAGACGATCAGGACGGTGGTGAACTGGCCACCGATGGGCGAGTGATTGAGATGCTCAGCGAGCACACCATGGAAGGCATGCTGGAAGGCTATTTGCTAACCGGCAGAAACGGTTTCTTCTCGTCTTATGAAGCCTTCGTGCACGTGATCGACTCCATGTTCAACCAACACGCGAAATGGCTTGCGATCTGCAATAACCTCTCATGGCGGCAGAAGATTGCGTCTCTGAACCTTTTAATCACCTCAACGGTTTGGCGCCAGGACCACAATGGTTTCACCCACCAGGACCCCGGTTTCCTTGATGTTGTTCTCAATAAGAGCGCTGCGGTAACACGCATTTACTTGCCCCCTGACGCCAACTGCTTGCTGTCGGTAGCCAACCACTGCCTGAAAAGTGAGAACTACATCAACGTGATCGTTTCCGACAAGCAGCTCCACCTGCAGTACCTGAATATGAATGCGGCAATTGAGCACTGCACCAAGGGCATCGGTATTTGGGACTGGGCAAGTAACGACCAGGGTGTTGAACCCGACGTAGTGATTGCGTCCGCGGGCGACATCCCGACGCAAGAGGCACTAGCTGCGACCGTACTGCTTCGGGAGGAGCTTCCCGATATCAAGATCCGCTTTGTCAATGTCGTGGATCTTTTCAAGCTCCAACCCAGCAAGAACCACCCGCATGGGCTAACGGATCGGGACTTCGACTCTCTCTTCACGACCGAGACGCCGATCATTTTCAACTTCCACGGATATCCCTACCTAATTCATCGCCTGGCCTACGCTCGTACGAACAGGAATTTGCACGTACGTGGATATAAGGAGAAGGGCAACATCAACACCCCGATGGAGCTGGCGATGAACAATGAAATCGATCGCTACACCCTGGCTATCGACGCCCTTGATCGGATTCCGCGACTGCAAAAGATCGGGGCCCATGCCAAGGAGAAATTCCGTAACAAACAAATCGAATGCCGTGATTACGCATACAAGAATGGCATCGATCACCCAAACGTTACGGGATGGAGGTGGCCATACCGTTCAGAATAATTTCACTTTCAACAAAGAAGGATGGAGGACTCTCCGCCAACTTCAAGCCGTAGACGGGACGAAGACGAATACGAGCGATATATCGACGTAGCCAACCGTTCGCAGCTTGAAAAAGTCGAGTGAGTAGGTACTCCTGCGAAGCGTGCGGCTCGCCCGGCGGCCGCTGGATGACAAAACATGCCTGCCTGGGTAAAAACTAGTTGATCTCAGTGACCGAAGTCTCCGGAACGATGGACCACGCATTTGTGCTCTGGCCTGCGTTCACTACATAGTTCCGGTGTTCGATCTTCAGGATTTTCTTCCCATACAGCCGTACCTGAACAAGCGTCTGGTCCTTTTCTGGGAGCCAAAAGCCATCAATTTTCTGATACTGCCGAACAAAGTCGGCACGTTGAATCCAGAAAGACAGTTTTTTTGCTGGGTGACCTTCAATGCGAACCACAGCATAGTCGTTAACATCAATCCACAGTTTGCCCTCAAACAAATACTTGTCCTTTCGCTTGGGCGTTGCCTGGGCGACGAAGCAATGGTAGGGCCCCACCTGTTGCTCACCAAGAAGATCGAGGGAATAGTTCTCCCGCGAGAGGGCACTATCACGGTGTTCTTTGCCGGCCACGGCTTCCATCTCGCTAGAAATTAGCCGATTCAAGGCCATGTGGCGGATCATTTCCGAGCCCGACTCGGATGTAACCGTAAAGGTTTTCTTGTCTGGTGCACGGAATTCCATTTGTCCGATTTCTTCGGCATGCACCTTACCTTTTGAATCGACTACCTGATAAGTCCTTAGGGCTGTGTACCCGAGCAACGCTGACTTCCGCAGTTCGTTATGGGCGTCTAGTGCAGCAAAGAGTTGATTTTCGGCCACACCCGCTCGCAACGGTTCCAAGGGGGCCTTAAGTGCCGATTGAGCTTCCTGACTGACCTGCCCTTTCGCTTCCACTGCGAACACGGTAACTGCAAGAATTGTGGCAGCCACGAGAGAGAGTCCGACTGTAGAATTCGAGGTTGCGTAGGTTTCTTGCCACACGTTTCCTTCCTCTTCAGTTCTCAACTGGTCGTGCCTCAAGGCAGCGACATCGTTCATCGTGGTTAACAATTCGCTGGTTTGTATTGAAGCCGGGTGTGGGGGTGACGGCAAAGATGATTCTTTGATGCTCTTGGCCACATTGCGAGCAAGGTTATGAGTCGCCCGCAAGTTGCTACCAAAAAGGCGCACATTGCCGTTTACCGTACGCTCGACTACGACCTTCCCGTCTCGTGCGCACAGCAGGCTACGGACCGTTAACTTTGTGGCGCCACTGACCGTAGTCACTGCTCGTCGAGTCTCACTCCCGGCTACGTACTTCTGAACGATTGTTTTCAAAATCAGCAAGTCGGTAACCCGGTTGGCATTTCGGTCGCCATCGCGAAGCACGTGCTCAAACTGCTTCATTTTGCTCAACTCATCCAAAAGGTTTTCGTAGATGGCCATCTGAAAGGAAGGTGCAAGGTTCTCGTCGCCGGGATCAGTCTTGTCCACTTGTACGCTCCACTGGGAAGCAGCGTCGGAACCTTTGCTTCCAGCGGATGATTTCGCGGGTCCAGTTTGCGCACGAAGCCAAGCCGGGTGTGCAACTGTCATCGCAACAATCACGGCGGCAAGCGCAACTAATGAAGTTCGTCTATTTGTTTTCACCCGCTGCCCCCATGGTGCTTTGTGTTGGTGATCTATCTCCGCCAGCACTGACGTGTACACCCCTTGCCGCCAGTTCCTTCTCGAGAATGTCCCCTTGACCTTTGTTTATCTGGAAGATCGCACCATGAAGTCCTCCATCATCGTCCACATATTCCAGAGTCAGGGTGTCGTACTTCTTGTGGGCGAAGAGACTGACGACTCGGCCACCTCCAAATGGAGCCGCAGTCTTGCCCAATGTCATTGGTAACCCGCCGACCTGCTTGCTCTCCGTGCCCAGAAAAACATCCCGAACTAATGCGATGTTCACTTTAGCATCAGGCTTACCATTCTGCTGAAATTGCAGCGAATCGTCCTGAACGGACAATGTTCCTGTGCTGTTATTCCTCGCGCTTTCGAATCCGAGCAGATGAGTCACCCGAGTGCTGAATCGTGTGCCCTTCTCCCCTCGCTGAGGTATTTTCTGCGCTGGGGCCATCAGGCTGGAGCAAATCAGGACAGTCAAGAGCCACAAAGCGTGGCGATTTCGGTGGTAAGTGCTGCTTTGGCTGTATGAAACAATAAAACGATCCATCTGTTTTCCCGATTCGCAGTCTCGTGAGCTGCTTCCTTTGTCCTCAAGCAATTCCGGTGCCACAACTCCCAATGGCCTGTGCACTGAACCTGTGCGGCGCGCTGGCGATGTTCTTAAAACAGCAATGCACCGCAAAAAGCCATTTGGGCTCTGTGTCACACACGTCATTACTCGTGACTCGAGGCCATCGTCTGCAGATACCACCATGTATGCCGCGTAAAACTTCGCGGTGCACCATTCCGCAGTTGGAAATTTCACGAGGTCATAGTTGTATTTGACCGTTCATGTTCTCGCGGAGACGATCCAGTGAGTCGCCTTTATTAACGGCTTCAGAAAGGCCATTCTCAGCGTAAACCGCCTCGTTAGTGACATGTCAGGCCACGGAGGAAGCCTGCCTTTCCCCGGCCGAGAGTCTCAGACCGATCCTTTGCCAAATCGCGAAGAGCGCAAGGCCCACCGCAATGCCGATAGATACTTCGAAAAATCGGTGGAGCGCGACCAACCGGGCAGTCGTAGATCGAGGCACGAGCATCACGATAACCAGGGTGATACTTGCATATCGAAACGCGCTTCTCTCCACCCGCAGTGCAACGCACATCAATCCGACGAGGACAACAGCCACTCCGAAGGTCCACACGCTTGCATGGAAGTAAGTATCGGTGATTGCACCAACCGCGGCTCCGACCGCCGTTCCAGCGACATATTGCCCAGCAATTGGCAGGGCAGCACTGAGTGTCAGCTGCATAACTATTAGGGTTGACATCGGTGCCCAATACACTTCCGGTAACCGGAATAGGCGGGCAATCAAGTAAGACGTAACGGAAGCTATTGCGGTTAGACCCACATGCGTTACAGACATCGGACTATTTCTGGCAATTAACCATTCACGGAATTGCCAATTCAACCCGGGGTCGGAAATTATCATCGTGCGCCGCTAGCCTCTCAGAACGATCATCAGAAGAAATAATGCCGGCAGATAAATGATCGAGGCGGCAAGAAGTCCACGTGCCGCCGAGCTGGACCTACGAATTACGAACCGCGCTCCGTAATATAAGAATGCTATGTTCAACAGTGAGGCTCCGATCCGATACAAAGTGCTCGGCTTCACTGCAAAAGCCGGAATTAAAGCTAACAGCAGCAAAGCCAGGAGTGGCAACATGGTCTGGCGATTCACAACACTGATTCTCGCTTTGCTGCCACGAGGCAGCACCAAATAGCCTGCACGATCATAATCATCGCGGTACATCCAAGCGATGGCCATAAAGTGTGGAAACTGCCATAAGAAGAGCACTGCGTAGAGTATCCATGCCTCGAATGGAAGCTTGCCGGAAGCTGCCGCCCAGCCGATCAGAGGCGGCATAGCTCCAGGAAGGGCTCCGACCAGAGTGCTGAGCGATGTCCGTCGTTTGAGTGGTGTATAAACGAATAGGTAAGACAACAATGTTGCCATCGCGAGCACGCTCGCGAGCACGTTGACCGCAATTGCAAGATAAACACTGCCGATTACCGATAGGGAAACACCGAACCACAGCACTGCGGAAGCTTTGACCCGTCCTGCGGCCAACGGACGTCGGGCGGTCCTGCGCATTTGCGCATCGAAGCGACGTTCGATGTATTGATTCAGAGTGCCCGTGCCACTGGCAACCAACAACGTGCCTAAAACGGCGTTGATCGCGCGGACGAACGGGAAGTCGTGCGAGGCGGCTCCACAACCAAGGTAGAAACCGACAAAAGTAGTAATGACGATAAGGAAGTTGACTTCGGGCTTGGTGAGCGCCCAATAGTCGGACAGAAGCGTGGAACGCGCGACCCGAGGGCACGGCAGGGCCGGTACATCGAGCACCGCGAGAATGGGCTCAGTCGCCATGCTGAAACGCCTCCAGGATTTGAGGAATTCCTCGCAGCTTTGCCGTGAGCTCGGCGTTATAGGCGTATTGCGGCGACAACAGCCGCATGGTCAAAACCGCTCCGGCGACCAAATAGACCACGGTGACGCAGGTCCACATTAACGCGGCCGCGCACTGCTGATCCCCGAGAACAGAAACGCCGAGCAGGGGCGATGGGGATGAGTAAACCGGATAAACCACGCGATCGCAAAATACTAGAAATCCGGCCAGGATGTCGCACGGCAGCGTGGCAAAAAAGAGATACAGGATCATCGAGAGATCTGGCCTAGAGACGCTCGGCCAGGGCTGAACGACCGGCCACCAGAACAAAAGCCCGGTCGCGAGAAACGATGACTGCTCGACAAAATGCCATCCCGAGGAGTGCATCGCCGTTGTAAACACGGCGGGAATATGCCATACAACCAAAGCCGCTGCGGCGGCAAGCCAACAGAACGCAAGCTGTCCGATTGCGCTCCCTGTTCTATGTACGGGCAATAACTGAAACGGGGGTGCAAACACTCGTTGTACCAATCGCTGCGGCAAACCCTTCGCCAACGCGCGCACAGGATCCCCCAACCAGATGACGGGAGGTGCCACAGTCATGAGCAGCAGATGTTTCAACATGTGCACGGTCAGCAATTCGTGATCAAGTGCGGCAACACGAGAGGCGATCGCAACCCAGATCAAGGACAAGCCCACGAGGAAACTGAAGGCACGCGGACCGGAGACACTGAGGGGGGTTGAACGAAGCTGCCACCATCCTCGCAGGTATAAGAACGCCGTGAGAGTGATAATTGCCGTGAGCGATACTGCTCCTAAAGATCCCAGCGCGCTGTCAAGCATGTGTGGCATGGGATCGTTCTCCTACGGTTTCGCACCAGATGGGTTTTCATCGCTGAGTGCCACATCGCGTGAAGCATCGCGCGCGGGCACTTGCCCCTGCGGATGCAGAGTCTCAAGAAACGCGACCAGCGCCGTTGTCTCCGCCGGACTCAAGTTCTTGCCATACGCCGGCATGTTGCCACCGCCTTGAATGACCTGACGGATGAGTTGATCCTGCGTGAGCCGTACAGCAACACTGTCCAGAGAAGGCCCTCTCTGTCCGCCGGTTTCTCCCAGAGAATGGCAGTTACGGCACTGCTTGACCTGAAAGACGAGCGCGCCTTGCCGCTCAAGCGCGGTCGACTCGTGAATGTACCGATCCGGCACGGGATCACTGCTCCACGCATTCATATGAGGGCTCCAGGGCGTGAACCCGGCGAGATGGGTGAACGTCCCGAGCGTGATTGCGATCAACATCACAGTCAAAACCGCAATTGGCCGGCGCTTCCAACTCTTTTCGCCTTCGCCGGAGAGAAAGGGAAGAAGAAGCAGCCCGGCAATCACCACCACTGGGCCGATCAGAAGCGCCGGTGTCTCGAGCGATGGCGGAAGCAGAGAGAGCAACGCATAGAGCCACAAGAAGAAGTAGTCCGGCTTCGGAACCGTTTGGATGATAGTCGGATCGGGCCTGCCGGTCGGCCCAAACGGGCCGAAGTACAATGCACACGCCGCGACCGCCAGGATAATGAACGCCGCGAAGAACATATCTTTCCAGACGGCATAGGGAACGAACGGTGCGCCATCTTTCTTAGTCAACTCGTGGTAGTCGTTTATGTACGTGGCTCTTTTCACGACGCGTCCAGGCATTGGCCATTCATTGATGCCTAGTTTCAGTACCATCAACAAATGGACGCAGACGAAGCCAATCAGCAATCCGGGAATCACGAACACATGCAAGGCGAAAAATCGAGAGAGGGTTGCACCTGCGATGATCGGCCCTCCAAGCATCAACTTCACGACTGCTGGACCAAGAATCGGAACGCGGCTCGCGATTGAGGCCCCAATCCCAAGTCCCCAATATGCATCTTGATCGAAGCGCAGCACCTGCCCGCTGAATGCCATGCCCAATGTCATCAGCAATAAGAAAACCCCAATGATCCAGGTAAGTTCGCGTGGGAACTTGTACGCTCCGAACAGGAACACCTGGACCATGTGAATCAAGACGATGGCCACCATGAAGTTCGAACCCCATCCATGCATGGCGCGAATAAACCAGCCAAGGGTCACATCGTGGTTCAGGGCTTGCAGACTGCTCCACGCTTCTCCAGCTGAGGGTACATAGATAAGCGCCAGCAGAATTCCCGTCACGAATTGCAGAATGAATACAACTAACGCGGCGCTGCCAAACACGTACCACCAGCTTGCTGTATTTCGTGGCACGGGATGTTCAGCCACTTCGCGAACCGGCGCCGCAAGCTGCAACCGGCGGTCGAACCATTCGCCGATTTTGCCAATCATCATGCGCATGGCGTTTTCTCTCCGGTGAGAGACGCAATCGCTGCTCCCGGTGTCGGCAGCTCACCCGCCTGAATGGCGATCATGCCGTTCTCAACTTTGTAAGAATATTCAAACAACCCACGTTCGGGCGGTCCGGAAGCGCGCGATCCGTCCCGGTAATACGCGCCACCGTGGCAAGGACACATGAACAAGCCCGACTGCGCAAACCAGCGGACCGGGCACCCCAGATGCGCGCAATTGACAGCAAAAACCTGGAATTGCTCTCCTGCGATGCGCCGTACCCAGCAGGCCGTGTCGGCTGTTGATCCGTCGGTCGGCATCACGTACGGATTGCGAAACGTAGCCAGCCGCGTTTCGCCTTCAGGGAATTCACCGACCCTCCCAAGTGGCACCCAGGAGAGATAGCCGTTCGCGCGACCACGAGTGATCGACGAGAAAAGAAATCCTACAATCGGTACGGCCAGGACGCTCGCAGCAAGACCATTGAATAAAATTCCCAACTTCATGAAGAGCCCGCGACGAGAAATCGAGTCGTTGCTCGACGCGGCAAGTACAGGTTTCGTGGCCATTCGATGACTCCTAGTGCTGAATGTTCGCCGCGGAATAAGGTTGACCGGGGCTCTGGACCCGGTGCGACGCCAGCCAAGCAACTACGTCGGTAATTTCCTGGTCCGACATCGGCTTCCCGGGCACGTTTCCACGCCAGTCCGGCGCTTTCAATTCAGGGCGACCGGCGATCACAATCGTGCGCAAGCCTTGATCGCTGACCAGTGCCAGAAACGAATCGTTGGTGATGGCGCTGCCTTTTGGTCCACCTTGGCCCTGTGAACCATGGCACGATGAACAATAAGTTCCGTAAGAAGCTTCACCGCGCTCGACATTTCCCGATAGCTTCGCCGAGTAAGAGGGCGGATTAGCTCCGTCGAGAGTTCCTGGCCGGCTCCAACGCGACCTGATTTCGCTGGTGATCACATCGATCTGTTTATCGGTCAGCATTCCACCAGCACTTTGCGCAAATGCCGGCATCGAAGTTCCGCGAACGCCGTTGGCGATAACCTTTCGCATCGCGCTCTCATCTGCCACAGCAAGATAACCTGGATCGCCCAGCGCAATTGCCGCTCCCCCCCGGCCTTCTGCACCGTGGCAACCCGCGCAGTTTTCTGCGTAGAGGATCTTGAAGTCCGTAACCTCACTCGGAGCCGGGATTTCCGAGCTCTTGCTTGGCCTGCCGGGCGGAGAGCTGCAAGCCGAGAGCAGCATCACGCTGAGTGCCGCAGACGTACATAGATATCGAAATGAGCTCACGGACGTTCTTCTCCATGTGGCGAAATCACTCCTGGAGCTTCCACTCCTGCCCGCATAGCGAACGGCAGGTTCTCGCGAGTCAACATGCGGGACTGGCGCACCACCACCAAACCTGCGACCAGGCCAAAGCCGACTTGTGAAGTAACAAACCAATACCAGTCGATGTGGCTTGCCAGTAGCGGATTAAGCAGGCCGAGCATCGTATAAATCAGCCCGGACCAAAGCACCGGGCCGATTAATCCTCCGAGCACAATCGGTCGCCGCGCGAACATGGGAAGCATTGCGCCGTAGAGCAAGCCAACGGTGGTAGAAACCAAAACGTGCAGGCCCAAAGCGATTGCAAAACTGTCGGCGTGGAATGAATACAGTTGGTTCGGGCCAAGCTTTAGCGATTGAGCATAAACCGTGGCCGCAAGGAGGTTGATCGGATACCAGATGCTCCCGGCTTTCAGCACTCCATACGCACATGCCAGCGCTGCCATGGCTACGCTCCCCGCCAATCCACCTTTCACGCCGGCCGAAACAGGATACGTGTGAACAGGCAGCCATGCGCGCACCTGATCTGCCGCGACTGGCAGCCGATCTACCACGTGGCGCTTAGTCGATGCGCGGAAATCATCTGGAAGCACCGGAACAGTTACTTCGTGCTCGCGCGGGAAAACTTCGCGGAACCACCCAATGCATCCTGCCATGGCGAGTACAGCACCAAGGGCGGTGACTGACATGCTCGTTACCAGTCCCGAGAACAGCAAAGTGAATCCAAACGCCAGAACAAAAGGCCAGGCAGTCGGCGCAGGTGATTCCAGCTCCCGTGGAGTTCCGGAATGTTGGTCGAATTGTTCTGTCGCCAGCAACGTTGCCATTTCTTTGCCTCAGCGCCCTACGATGTAAACCACAGTGAAAACAACCACCCACACGGCATCAACAAAGTGCCAGTACAACGCAAGCACATCGACGCGGCGGAAGTGATCTTTGTGCACGCGTCCAGCCAAGCCAAAGATAAGGACGACAGTGAGCATGATCAGGCCAGCAGTAACGTGAAACGCGTGCAGGCCGACAAGCGAGTAGTAAGTCGTGCCAAATAGATTGGTAGAGATCGTCAGCCCATGTTCGTAAATCAGCCGGTGCCATTCGCGGCCCGTACCACACATAAAGAGCGCGCCAAGGATGATTGTGAGCGACCACAAACTCAAAAACGCGCTACGTCGGCCACGCTCAAGAGATCTACTCGCGTAATGAATTGTCAGGCTGCTGGATAAAAGGCAGATCGTGAAGAAGATTGGCGTCTCCAGCACCTCTCCCGGAGTTGGCCCGGTCAGGCTCTTGCCTATGTAGAAAAGGTAGGCAACCACGAAAATCGTGAAGATCGCCGACTCTGCAATGATGAGGCTGGCCATCCCGACCTTGCCTCGGTAAGGAAGGCTCCGAGGCTGCGGCATCTCAACCAAAGAAGTTGCGGCTGCGGTCATTGCTCTCTTCCTTTATTAAAGACGGCTTTATTCATAGCGGCTGTCCGGATCTTCCGGATGTTTCAGGTCCCACAAAGGACGCCGGCTCGCAACCACCGGCACAGTTGCAAAGTTGTATGCGGGCGGTGGAGAGCTTGTAGACCACTCGAGCGTCCAGGCATCCCAAGGATCGTTCCCCGCTTTGGCTCCTTTGAAATAAGAAACGATGAGATTCCACACGAAGACCAGGATGGCAATCGCCTGAATGAATGCCCCGATTGAGACGATAAGGTTCAGCGTGTCCCAACCGCGCCCGGGCTCGTAGGTGTAGATACGTCGCGGCATGCCCAGCAATCCCGGAATGTGCATGACGTCGAACGTCATGTGGAAGCCGATCAGGAACAGCCAGAAATGCCATTTACCCAGACGCTCGCTCAGCATCCGACCGGTCATCTTCGGGTACCAGTAATAAAACGCGCCAAAGGTGGCAAACAAAATTCCGCCGACGATTACGTAGTGAAAATGCGCGACCACAAAGTAGGAAAGGCTAAGCTGCCAATCGACAGGCACAGACGCCTGTATGATGCCGGTGAGACCGGCGATTAAGAATTGAAACAGAAAGCCTGTGCAGAACAGCATTGGCACCTTGAAATGAATCCTTCCACCCCACATCGTGCCGATCCAGTTAAAGATCTTGATTCCGGTGGGAATTCCGACAGCCATCGTGGTGATCGCGAAGAAGCTGTTGGCGTAGGAATTCATGCCCACGGTGAACATGTGGTGCGCCCAGACACTTAAACTCACAAACCCGATTGCGACGCTGGCTGCAACCATGACGGGATACCCAAAAATCGGTTTGCGTGAAAAGACCGGAATGATTTCCGACAAGAAACCAAAAGCTGGAATGACCAATACGTAAACTTCTGGATGGCCAAAGATCCAGAAGAAGTGCATCCAGAGCACCGCTGAGCCTCCAGCCTGAGTATCAAAGAAATGCCCTCCAAGATACCGATCGATCAGGAGCATGATTTGTGCTGCCGAGAGCGGGGTTATGGCAATCAGAACCATTCCGCCCATCACAAGGTACAGCCACACCAGTAGGGGCATGCGACCAAGCTTCATGCCAGGGGATCGCATGCAGAGAACGGTGGCGATTATGTTGATGGCCGTTCCAATGCTCCCAAATCCTGAGACCAGGAGCGAAAGTGTCCAGTAATCAGTGCTGTGTCCCGGCGAGAATGCTCGCGCGCCCAACGGCGCATAGGCCCACCATCCCACGTCCGGTGCGTTGCCTGCGCCGTAAAGGCCGCTTCCCCCAAGAAAACTGAAATACAGCAGGACGCCGCCAAATGCCGACAGCCAAAAACTGAAGGCATTCAGCCGCGGGAACGCCATGTCCCGCGCACCGATCATCAACGGGACAAGGTAGTTGGCAAATCCGAACAGGACAGGCATCACCATGAAAAAGATCATGGTCGTGCCGTGCATAGTGAACATACGATTGAAGACTTGCGGAGACACAAAATCGCTGTGCGAATGCATCAACTGGATGCGAATGATAAGTGCCTCAACACCACCGACCACAAGGAACCCCAGTCCGTAGATAATGTAGAGAATTCCCAGCCGCTTGTGATCGACTGTGGTTACCCACTCGTGCAGCGTTTCAAGCCAGGGTTTCCCTTCAACTCGAATACCAGGAATTGTGATCGCGTTCGATGACATAACTGTTTTTCGACTTCCCTAACGAAGCGTCTCGAGATAATCCACCAATGCGTCCAAGTCCGATTTGCTCAACTGCATTGCCGGCATCAGGGAGCCACGCTTGATCGCTTCTGGATCCTGGATCCAGAGGCGGAGATTGTCTTTCGTATTCTCAGCGGCACCAGCCGCGATTGTGGCGCGGCTCATAAGGTGCGTCAGATCGGGGCCAAAACGTCCGTTACCAGGTGTTCCTGCAATCGCGTGACAGTTAATGCAGGCAGTGTGTTCGAAGACCTGCTTGCCTGCCGCAACTCGCTCGTCTGTAACTGCAGGCCGTCGCTGCTCACGCACCCACTCGGCAAAGTCTTCCGGACTATCGACCGAGACGCGTAGGAGCATCTTGGCGTGCTGGGTGCCGCAATACTGTGCGCATTGCCCGAGAAACACTCCTGTGCGTTGCGGGTCCATCCACATGCTGTTGGGATGGTTCGGAACCAGGTCAGTCTTGCCTGCCAACTGCGGTATCCAGAAACTGTGGTCGGTGTCAGCGGAAAGCAAATGCAAAAACGTCGGCGTCGGGTGAGTGGCATCGCTAACCGGAATGTGTAGCTCGTTGGCCGTAACGATCCCAAGCCTTGGATAACGGTATTCCCACCAGAACTGATGCCCAATGACGTCGACCTGTACCGCAGTGCCTGGCATTGGAGCATCTTGCACGGCGTGGATGACCCGCGCGGTAGCCAGGAAGAGAACGACCACAATCAAAACGGGAATGATCGTCCAGGCCATCTCAATCTGGTTGCTTCCGTAGACCTGGGCCGGCTCACGATCCGCATTCACGGACTTCGCGCGAAACTTCGAAATCGAATAAACCAGTAGAGTACAAACCACGGCGAAGATGATTCCCGTGATGATCAGTACAAACACTGACAGATTAACGATTGACTTTGCCGGCGTGGATTCAGGAGCGAAGATGCTGGTAGAGGGTTCGGCAAGGGCCTGCGGCGGCAACAAAAGGCACGATAGAGCGAACATCGTGAGTTGCCTGGCTCGGATTATTATCGACTTTGTTGATGTCCGCATTTGTCTTAACTCGTCTACGGGTTCATCACCGGAGCCAAACGTCCTGCGACAAACTGGGCTGCCAACTCCGCCACACGCTTACCCTGAAAGCTCGCGGACGCGAGCGCGGTCTCGTCCGGTTTAAGCGCGCCATTGTTACTGGTGAATGACGCTCCATAGGGATTGCCGGCTTTGAATTGAATTGGGTCGGCGTAGCCTGGCGCAACGATAATTGCGCCCCAGTGATAAAAAGTAGTGTTCAGGTTGACGATGGTTGTCTCCTGCCCGCCGTGGGCCGTGCCTGAACTGGTGAAACCAGAGCAGATTTTGTTGACCAGGGCCCCTTTTACCCAGAGCGGGCCTGTGGTATCGAGAAACTGTTTCAGCTGCGCCGTAGGCAGACCATATCGTGTTGGCGTCCCGAAGATGATCGCGTCGCCCCAGGCGAGATCGTCAAGACTTGCCTCCATAACGTGTTGCGACTCCAGCCGGTGCGTAGCCCACCCTTGATTCGACGCGATTGCTTCTTCAGGGGCGAGCTCACGCACCTTACGAAAACGCACCTCCGCACCCGCCTCGCTTGCGCCTTGTTCAACCGCACGCGCCAGTTGGTAGGTCGTTCCAGTAGCGCTGTAGTAAATGATGGCAACCTTTGTCGCCATTTCGATTCCTTCCTGTAAAAGCCCCAATCCTGGTTCTGTTAGGGGTTGAACTGTGTGCCGCGTTAGTCCATCTATGGATTGATCATCGGTGCTTGCGCCAACTGAAGATTGATCATGAGATCGAGCCGCCAGTCGATCTGGTAAAAACAGCGTTGTTTCCCGTCCTGTTAGCACCTTACGAAACTCCGGCAGGTACCGCACCCTTAGCTGCATCACGTCTTCTTCCACAGTGGCGCGCCGACGCAAATAACTCTCCGCCTGGTCTCCGGACATCGTTTGATAGCCGTCAAGATATTCCTGAATAAGTGCAATCTTGGTGTCGTAGACCTTTGCCAAATCTGCTGCGTAACGGTCATAAACAGGCCAGAACTTCTCCGACTCTGCGTCGGTTAGGCCCATATTCGCCGCGACAATCTGTTTCTTCTGCGATCGCACATTAATCTTCAGCAGTTCGATGTCTTGATCGGGAGACCGTTGCGAGTCGTCGTACACGGCTGCACTAGTAGCCGATTGCGTTTGCTTCGGAGCCTGCGTAAGTGGTTGTTGCCCCAACAACGGCTGAACAGTGGGGAGGGCCAAAACCGCAATCGCGACGAGAAAGATCTTTGCCGACTTGCCTTGCATTCATCCTCCTGGGACGAAATTCTTGAGGCAGCCAAATGGATCCGAACTGCCTGTCAACCTTGTCCCATCGGAGTTGTGCATTCACAGTTCCAGTCAATACACGCGGCGCGAATGATGCAGTTCATGCAATTACTAAGGGTTGCAAGCGCCTGTGCACACATCCTGAACCGCAGAACCGTCATGCTCTGACGAGAGTCTGGCAAGTGACAACAAGTGCCAAAACGAGCGACGATTCGGACCTCTTTCAGTCCGGCTTTATCGATTCTCGTTTGGAAGAGAGAGTGCTCTCAGAACCTCAGGTCGTCGCGTGACCGTTCGCAGGGGAGATGATGGGCTTTGCTGGTCAAGCCGGCGTTGCCGTTCTTCTGGTGACGCTTACCCTTCTGCTTCAGTGCGCTGGAATTGCAGTTCTTATTCGATGGGCGAGATCAAGTATTGAGCGTGGGATTGGACGGCTGAGCTCATTGCGCGCTGCCGTTCTGATGATACGGTTTTCAAGCTTAATCATTGTTCTACATTGTGTGCAGATCTTTCTTTGGTCGGCATTCTATCGATGGCATTGCCTTCCATCCTGGGAGTCGTCGTTTTACTTTTCGGCGGCCAGTTATTCGACCGTCGGATATGGCGATGTGGTGCTGCCATCGGTTTACCGCCTGCTGGGACCAGTTGAGAGCGTAACTGGTGTGCTGATGTGCGGCCTCTCAGTGAGTTGTCTGTTTGCACTCGCAACCAGGCTGGTGGAGCGCGAGTCCGGCGCTCCACCGCGACAAGACACAAACGGCGTCGATCCACGTTCAGAATCCGAGACCGTGAGCGTCTCCTGATTGTTTGCTGTCAGATATTCGTTCCCTGCGGTTAATTTCTGGCGCACTACGTTCCCACGTGGTGGTCATCGTTCCACAGCCGGATGACTGGGCGGGACAGGTTATGTTCATAGCTGAGTGCACTAAGGCTGGCGGGGCTCAGCAGAAAATACCTGCCCCCCACTCCAGGCCCCAGGCCCAGCCAGCGTGCGGTCAAAACCCGGATAAAGTGTCCGCTGGTAAAGACGAGTACATCACCCGTAGCCTGACGAATACGTTCAACCACACGATCCGCGCGTTGGCCGATTGCTGCGGGTGACTCACCCTCCGGGCCACCCTCACGGAACAGGTCCCAGTTCGGGCATTTCTCGTGGATTTGCGCTGAGGTCAGTCCTTCATACTTGCCATAGTTCCACTCGACCAAGTCAGGATCGGTTTCTGCTCCAGCTCCAAACCCGGCCAGTTCGCAAGTGCGAGATGCACGCTGCAATGGGCTGGTGAACACTTTTGCGAAGGTCATTCCCTTTAGCCGTTCTCCAAGCCGCACGGCATTGCGTTCGCCATCGGGAGTCAAGGGTAGATCGGTGAGTCCGGTATGCTGGCCGGAGTGAGTCCAGGCTGTGTTGCCGTGTCTGGCGATGTAGACGACTGGAAGTTTTTCACTCATGCTGTTTCTTTCCTTTTGCGCTATCCCAGCCTGAGACGGCCCAGGCACGTCAAGGCTTCGACTGCTTGGTGCTCGTGACCGTCGTCTGATTAATAATCGGCACGTCGTGCGATTGACCCAAAATGTCGTTGTACGTGACGGTGTTCTTTCCGACGTGCACCAGCAACTGTCGTCCGGCAACATATTTCACTGTGCCCGTGCCCAAAGTGTCGGTATAGATAGTTACGTACACAGTGTCCCCGACCTTAATGGAAACGTCGTAGCGGGCCACATCAGAGAGTTTGTTATCGGTAGCCTGGTGAGGTTTGACGTCAATGACTGTTGCCACTTCATACTTCGGCGCGGTCTCGCAAAGCGCCGGCAACGTCATCAAACAGAGACAGATCACGGACATTGTCTTGAGCATGGTTCCTTCCTTACATGGAATTTGGTCTCATTTTTCCGTCGTGGGATCAAAAAGCTCAGATAAACGCTCTACGTCGTTAGCGAAATTGGCACGCGTCGTACCAAAGTCGACCGCCAAGCGTGATCTTCGAACCGTGTGGCCTTCCACACACTTACGACGCCCCGGCTGTTCGCTCTACACAGCATTCTCTACAGCATGGCCAGCCAGAATCTGTCACATGCCAAATGCCCGCCAGGAGTTGGGACATTGAGACCAACAACTCGTCGAGCCTTCTCATAACTTTCAGTGACCTGTCAGAAGTTGGTACTGTTCTTGCTGTGGGTGCAGTGGGAACTCTCATCCTTCGACGCTAATTGCCTCGGTCAGGGAGCAAAAATGGAGACGATGTCAGCATTGGAAGGACTCGACCGCCATTTCGGAATTCCGGGAGTGGCCAGAATTTGCGAAGGCAACGGCGGTCTGCCGCGAGTCCAGATCACCGGTTCCCACGCCGAAGGGGAGATGTATCTGCACGGTGCACAAGTGACCTCGTGGAAGCCGGCAGGAAACGACGAGGTCCTCTTTCTGAGCACGAAGTCGCGCTGGCAGGAAGGGCAGGCGATCCGCGGAGGAATCCCGATCTGCTTTCCGTGGTTTCGCGCCAAGGCAGACGATCCGAAAGCGCCCGCGCATGGATTCGTGCGCACCAGGAGTTGGCAGCTCGACTCCATTATTGAAGACGAACCTGGAGTGGTGGTGAGCATGTCTACTGAGAGCGACGAGCAAACGCGGCGTTGGTGGCCTGCGGAATTTCGCCTTGTGCACCGGGCCACGTTTGGTTCCGAGCTCCGCCTGGAGCTGGTTTGCACAAATACCGGCAAAACACCTCTGCGCTTCGAAGAAGCCCTGCACACCTATAACCTCGTGGCCGATGTCGCCAACGTGCGGCTGCAAGGCCTGGATCGTTCGCATTTTCTTGACAACAACACCCACTCTAATAAGGAGAAGATGCAATTAGGCGACGTGACCGTCGCCTCGCAAACCGACAATGCGTTCATTGACAACCAGAATACTGTCGATTTGCTCGATCCGAAGATGCATCGCAGAATTCGCCTGCAGAAGGCGAATTCGAGCACTACTGTAGTTTGGAACCCGTGGCAGGATGGAGCTAGCAGGCTGCGAGATCTGGGTGAGGGCGAATGGAAGGGCTTTGTATGCGTCGAAGCGAGCAATATCTTAGGCGCATCCGTCAGTCTGGCGCTCGGAGAGG
>Ga0075424_100000183_pt1 | contig 43063 bp, 76 predicted proteins | sample SoiMethybrSBSTD3_FD_75301 | JGI IMG/M metagenome (GOLD analysis project Ga0075424, IMG submission 75301) | Bulk soil microbial communities from a Populus tree surrounding site in Tennessee, USA - Soil MetaG P. TD hybrid SBSTD3 | ecosystem: Environmental > Terrestrial > Soil > Tree plantation...
TAAGATTACACAGCTTGAACTTAGTATGATGTTGGAGATTAACCGTCAATTGCAAGCTGATGGTACTGGTAATGGTGGAAAAGATATTACTGGTCTTGGTCTTGCGGTTGAAGACGGTGCTGCATTCTCTACTTATGGTGGAATTAATTCATCTACTTTTGCTTACTGGCGTAATCAGTGGTTGAGCAACGTAGTTATTACTGAAGCATCTCCGCCTCATAGTGCTTTTATGGATGGTCTTAGAACTCTCTATAATAGCTGTTCAAGAGGTAAAGTCAAGCCTACAGTTATTATCTCCGATCAGTTCCTTTTTGAGAAGTATGAAGCATCACTTGTTCCCAACGAGCGTTTCATGGATATGAAACTTGGTGATGCTGGATTTCTCAACTTGATGTTCAAGGCTACGCCTTGGGTATTCGACGATGATATGCCGTCTGCATCATTGACTGCTGGTTCAGATAATCATGAACTTGTAATGCTCAATGCAGATTTTCTTAAGTTCGTTATGGGTAAAGGTAAGAATTTTGTTGTTACCGACTTTCAACGTCCTGAAAACCAAGATGCTAAAGTTAGTCAGATTTTGCTGTATGGCAATTTGACTTGCTCTAATCGTCAGCGTCAAGGACGTATGAACGTCGATACTGCGTGATTCTTAGGAAAGGAGATAAAACGATGGCTATTAAGATTCTTGTTAATCCGTTTGAAGATACCACAACTAGTCCTAAGCATGAACTTGGGATTATTGTTAGCGATCCGCGTGGTGGTGGTCAAGGTTCAAAGTCTTATCAGGATGTACTACCAGGCGAAGGAACAGGTACAAGTGGTTATCCAACTGCTTTGACTATTCGTAAACCGGGTGCTGGTTATTGTCCTGATGCTGAGTTTCAGTATGTTAGAAATGCTGACACTGATCCATTGATTGCTGGTAGTGCTGTGATGTACACGCTCGGCGCTACTGACGAAAATGGTGCAGTTGAGTTTGCTGCTACCACATCTAACTTAATTGCTGGTGTTGCAGTTAGAACTATTGCTGCTGGTTCATATGGATGGATTCAGGTTAGAGGTAAAGTTCCTGTAACTTCAACTAGTACAAGTTCTGATGCTGAGTTGCGTGGTGGTGTTAGAGTAGCTACAGATATTGCTACAGGTTCATTCCTTGTTATATCTGCTACTGATGGTGTTCTGACCACTTATACAACCTCAACATCTACACTTGTTCAGCTTATGGCTATTCTTGGTGGTAAGAGAGTTTACAGTATTGACTCTGGAATCAATCTTGCTACTTCTGGTGGAACTGATTATCGCTGCGAAGCTATAATCTTCTAAACAAATGGGGGGTCTAAACACCCCCCTAACTAAATTAATTATGGAACAATCACTAGATAACAAAGGACTACTAATACAAAGACAACCATATCAGGAAATACAAATTACTGATGAGTGGTCAAAGAATACTGAGAAACTAAAGATTTCTGCATTTGTATCTGCTCCTAGACTTGGTTTTACAGATCATCATAGAGTTGCACAGATGACTCTAAACTCATTTAATATACCACTTACTGTAACTGGTGGTGCTTGGTGGGAACACGCAATACAAAATACTATAGTTCAACTAATAGATGGTGGTTCAGATATACTTATTTCACTTGATTATGATTCTGTATTCTTTCCAGATGATCTAAAAGAACTACTTTTGCTAATGGTTAGGTATCCACATATTGATGCTCTTGTACCTATTCAGAATAAACGTGGTAATAAAAACGATATTCTTTGTGTTATAGAAGGAGTAAATTACTTCACTCCTACTATGGCAAGCAGTGATCTAACTAAAATAAGTATTGGTCACTTCGGATTGACAGTATTTAGAGCTACTGCGTTTAAAGATGTACCTAAACCTTGGTTAGTTGGTGTACCTAATGAGAATGGTGACTGGCATTCAGGGCAAATCAACCCTGATATTTACTTCTGGAAGAAGTTTAAAGAATACGATAAGAATGTTTACTTAGCCAATCAAGTTAAGATTGGTCATATTGACGAATACTTGGTTATTATGAACCAAAATAACCAAGTTATGCGTTATAAACTTAATGATTATTTGCTTGGCAAATTCGATAGGAGTCTAGGAAATGAGTAATGAATTTGATTTTGAAGCTATGTTTGAGGAAGTTGCAGATAATACACCTGAACAGGAAACAATAATTGATCCTGAAGTTCTTGAGAATCCTAATATCAGACCAGTTCAGGCAGTAACTAAACCAACAATGTCTTTCAATAAGCCTAAAACTGTAACTAAGTCAGATAAACCAAAACGTAAGTTTATTTCTAAAGAAACTCAGATTGATAAATTCAATATTAAAAGAGTAAAGATCGAACTTACTCCATCTGTTTGTGATGTATGCGCTTTTGATGTTGCTGGTAAACATTTCGGTAGTTGGCATAGCGTACCAGAAACAGAGAAAGAGAAGATTAAGAAAGCTGTAGAAGAGCATAAACGAGTTGTTCATCCACTTAATCAGAACTTAATTGTAGATGAGGATGAAATACCTACACAGTGGCTTGGTCAATCTAAATAGGATATAACAATGGCATTATTAACAGTAAATGCATTAGCTTTAATATTACTTAGAGAACAAGATGAAGCTACAGATAATACTGAAATGGTTTCTACTGTAGAGTCTTGGATTGATGATGCCGTTGATGAGATAGCTAATGCTTATGAGTGGAAATTATTTCAGCAAGTTGACTCATTAAGTACAGTAGCATCGCAACAGGCATATGCCTTAGCTCAAGATGTTATTGATATTAAATCAATTAGGTTTACAGATACAGATGAACCTATTGATTATCAAGACATAATGAATCTAACTAATATTGCTGAGAACTTCGAGAATACAGGCAAGCCTAGATTCTGGTTTTATCTTGAACCAACAGTAGGATCAAATGAACTAATTAAGAACATTGGTCTTAGTCCTATACCTGATGCAATTTATCCACTTAAGTTACACGTTCAAGTACATCCAACAACTACAGCTTTAGGTACTGCTGATAATATTCCATTTCGTAAAGAAATGGTTTTAGCTATTAAGCATAGAGTTAGAGCTTATATTTTGATGAATGATAAAGACTATGAAGGATCTAAGTTTTATTTACAAGCCTTTTATGCTAAACTAGAAGAAATGAAAGGTATGGAAACAAGATCACCTGCTGCTAAATATCTTATTATGCAGCCAAGAGATTTAGGAAGTCAATCTGATAGACGCTTTGCTAGATTAGATCCATCCCATTTCAGATCATGAAATATATACATCTTGATAATAATGAAGTTGCGTTAGTTGATGATGAAGACTATGATTTTGTTTCGTCATTTAATAAATGGCATATTAATTCAGTTGGTTATTTAGCTACTAGTAAGATGATTAATTATGATAGAACTTTCTATACAATGCATCGAATAATAATGGAGAGATTACTAGGCGAAGCAATACCAGAAGGTTTGGTGATAGATCATAAAAATAGAAATAAGTTAGATAATCGTAGAGAAAATCTTAGACTCGCAACATATAGTCAAAATAACATTAACTCTAAAATCCCTGAAAATAATACTTCAGGACATAAAGGAATTGGCTTTCATAAGAAAAGAAATCAATGGAGAGCTAGAATAGGCAAATGTCATTTAGGGTGGTTTGAAACAATCGAAGAAGCAATCGAAGCAAGAAAATTAGCAGAAAGAATATTCTATAGTGAGTTTACAGAATAAGTTATGCCACTACCTACAGTAAATAGAACTGATCCTATCTCTCAAACCAGTTGGAATTCTGGTATGATAACCACTCTTCCACCTGAAGAGTTACCAGAAGATGCAGCAGCTTTGATAGAGAACTTTGAGTTTGATGATATAGCTAATCTATCTACTAGAACTTCTCCATCACAGTTAGTTGATACCAACTTGGGTAGTCGTATACTAGCTCTATTCACTGCAACATTTAGTAATGGAACAAGTAAAATAGTATTTGTTATAAATACAAGTTTAGCTGATTTGTATTGGATGAATACAGATGGTACTAGCGTAACTAAATTAGCTGATGATGTTGGTCCACAGAATCAAAGATATTACTTTGTAATGTTCAATGATTACATTATCTTTGGTTATAGTACAAGTGCTGATACTACTGGTGATCTACAAAAGATAGATTCATCAGGAACAGTAAGTACTTTGTTTTCAAGCTTTACATCACCATTCCCAACTGGATCACAAATAGTAGTTTGGAATAGTAGACTATGGACATTTGGTACAGATACTTCAGGTACACTAAATACAATTAGTGGGTCAAAGATAAATGATCCAACCGATTACGTACTTGACAATACTGATAGTGGTGCTATTAGAATAACAATTGAACCTAATGATGGTGATTCTATCCGCGCTATATCGGTATTTAAAGGTAACTTAATTGTATACAAATCTAACAAAATTTATATAGTATCTGCTATATCTGCTCCTGCTACAATACCATCTAATCTGAGAGTAGATGAATATGCACATAATATAGGTTGTATTCATCCAGCTACTATTCAGGATGTATTAGACGATCAGATATTTCTATCTGCACAAGGTGTAACGTCATTAACTTTAAGTGCTTTAGGAGAATCTAAAACATCTTCATTATCAAGAAATATACAAGAGCTAGGTGAAGTAAAGAGAACAACTAATGTATTTGAAACAGCAATATCTAATTCTTGTGCATCTTTAAATATTAAGCATAAGCAACAATACTGGGTATTTGTTCCTGCTTCATTAGGAAATGGAACAGATACGACTTGGGTAATGGATTATTCAGATATTCAGAAGAGAGATGAGTTTGGATTTCCTTTAGTTAGATGGAGTAAGTTTACAGGTAACATAGTTTCTTCTATATACGCTGAGTTTATCAAAGGTACTAATGCTTACCTAATGGTTGATGATACTAGCACAGATAAGGATATAGTTTTAAAGTATGATCCATTAACAAATCCAACTACGTTTACTGGAACTCATACAAGAAGAATATTAAGTAGAGCATTCGGAGCAGCTACTTTAAGAACCCTATGGCTTAGATTTGCTATTACTTTAAAGAAATTAACTACTAGTGTTGCTTATACAATTAGTTATTATTACGATGGTTATACAACTTCATCAGCAGGCAGTTATTCAGAATCATTAACAGGAACACCAGCAAATAACAATAGAACTATTTGGAGAAGTTTTAGGAAGAATGATTCAGGTAAAAAAGCTAACTTAGTACAAATAGATATTACAGCTAATACAACAGATCAAGGCTTTACAGTCAAGTCAATGGCAATAGAGAGAACACAATTGAATTTCCGTAGATCCACTACTAAGTGGAATAGCGATTAAATGAATCAAAGTAAGTTAATAACTAGAGCAGAATTACCCAACATACATACTGCATTTGGCAATATAGGAAATTCTTGGAATAATCCATTGCCAAATGATTTATTTATTAAAGGTGTTCCTAAGTGTATATATAGTGCGCAAGGTGCTGGAAACGTAGGAACAGGATTAGATGTACTATTTTCTTTTAGCTTCCCAGCAAAAACACTTCCAAAAGATCAAGATTATTTTCGTGCTACCTTCTTAGGAGATTTTGGAGTAAATAACGATGATAAAAGACTTGCAGCAGCTTTTAATAGTACTTTATGGGATACTGGTTTAATTGATATTGATAGTCAGGGGTTTCTTCTTGATATGATTGGAGTTAGAAGAGATGCAACCCATATGGACATCACAACATCAATTCAAATATCTTTTGTTAAAATAGATAGTGCTGGTGTAGTCACGGCTAGCGGTGGTTTTGAACTTGCTGTAATTACAAATAATAATTTAGTTGTTCAAAATTTAGATAATGGTACTGATAATACATTTTTTGTAACAGGAGAATCAGCAACAGCTACTAATAATAACGTTGCTCTTTTACAAGCTGTAATTGAATTAGTTCGTCGGTAAGAAAGGACAATATGCCATTAAATCCATTTCAACAAGCTGTTAGTGATCTAGCTAGATCACTAGGTTTACGTGGTCAAGCTGAACAGCAAGTGTATAACACGCCACAATATCAACAACTTATTACTCAGCAGTTGGGTAATATCCCATTGCCTGCTGGTGTTGATGAATCTATGGTTGTGTCTCGTACTCCACAAATGGTAGAGTATAGGGATGCACAAGGATATATTCATAGACTTGAAAGAGGTTTAGATGCTAGGGATCAATCTAGGTTTGGTCAAGTTACTGAGACTTCGACCAATAGACCAGCAATACTTCCTCTTGAAGCTACTAATCCTAGTGCACCTACACAGCAACAGCAGCAGACACTAACAGAGACATTGACAAATGCTTTAAATAATCCAGTTGCTTTATCTCAAATTGATCCTGCTGCACAAGCACAACTACAGCAAATCTTTCAAGCTCAGAATGCTTTGCAAGAAGATGCATTTAATAAAGCACAAGGAACTTCAGTAGCTCAATTAGTTGGAAATGGAGTAGGCGCATCTTCCATTGCTGGACAGATTATGAATCAATTGTTGCAAGGACAATCACTTGCAAGAGGACAACAGCAAGCTAATCAGAATCAATTGCAATTAGGATTGCAGCAATTCCTAACATCACAGCAAGGACAGAATACACAGAATCTACAACAGTTTATTCAGAACTTACTTGGATTAGGTACACAGAGAGATATTGCTGGCGGTCAATTAGGATTGCAACAGCAACAGTTGAATAATCAAAACAATCAATTTTACGATCAACTATTTCAACAGCAGTTGGCACAAGAAGAAGCACAGAGACAAGCTGAAAGGCAAGCTCTTTGGAATAATATATTTAAAGGGATTGCTGCTGGTACTGGCGTAGCTAGTGGGATAGCTAGTGGTGGTCTTAGCTTTGGAAGTCTATTTGGTGGTGCTAAGAGCAATGGTTCTATATATGGTGCTGGTAGTCAGTATCCTCAGAATTAAGGAGACAATATGCCACAAGATAATAAAAACTTAGGTGTAACACAAATAACTGATACTGCTCCACCATCTAATATATTTCTTCCTGATCCAGCACTAATGCCGCCTACTGGTGATGCTTATTCACAACTGACTCAACTACTAACTCAGTTGCAATCACAGCAATACCAACCACCAAAGCAAGGAGCATTAGAAACTATATTAACAGCATTGGCGCAAGGTGCGTCAATTGCTGCATCTAATGATCCTGGTACTGCACTATCCAATATACTTAGTCAGAGACAGCAGATTCAACAGAATAGAGAGAATCAGGAAAGAGCAAGACAAGGACAGATACAGACTGCTATGGTTCAAGGAGCATTGGACAAAGCAAGGAATGTAACACAAGAACAACAGACAGCTAGAAAAGAAGGTAGAGAGTTTGCATATAAAGGTGCTGAAACTCAATTACAGATTGAAGCACAAAAGCAAATTGATCTAAATAAGTTGGATATAGCACAAAGAGAAGCAATTCAGAACAATGATTTAGCTAATCGTTTCTCAGTAGATCAATCTATGAGAACTAAGAGAGATGCATTAGCTAAAGCTGCTCCTGAGCTATTTGCTAAAGGAATTGAAATACAATCTTTGATGCAAACAATAGTACCAGATATGCCAAGAGAAGTAGCTGCATCTATAGCTAGAAAGCAATCTGGTCAAGAGCCACCTAACTATACTCCTAATGAGAATCAGTGGTATAATAAGTATGTTCAGGCTAGGAATGAAGAATACAAAACTGATAAAGATTTAGCTAGAAGGGTTAAAGAATCAGAGATTACAGAGAATGAAGCACAAGCTCTGTATTATAAGAATAGTAAGATTCAGGATAGATACCAGAACGCATTAAATACTAACTTAGGTAATGCTATGGCTGATTCTATAGATACTGTTTACTATAGAGATAAGAATGGTGTTATTTATTCTGACAAAGAAGTTAAAGCCTTATCTTCTAGTAATCCTACTTGGGGTATTATCAATAAACCAGTACCACTAAGTGATGAAGAAAATAAGCAACAAGTATTGAATAATGTTCAGAAACAAAAGCAGTTAGAAAGTGTAGTAATACAGAATAAGGCTACTGCTAACCCTATGCCTGGACAGCCTAGCACTAAACTAAATGCTGAACAGATCATACAAGATGCTAGGGCTAAAGGTAGGACTGATGAGCAAATAAAAGTTATTCTCAAAGCTAATGGATTTGATCCAAATCTTGTTAATCCAAAGAAAACTAAGTTGCCTTATAACATAAACCCTAAAGATATTATTAAGTAATATGAACCGTAACCAATATATAGATCCATTTGAAACTCCTACACCTACTCCAACTACTGAGACTAATGCTCAGAGTAGGGGTTATGTTGATCCATATGAGGACAAGCAAGAGTCTAAACTTGATCCATATATTAATAAAGTTACTGAAACTATAGCATCTATTCCGGGTGCCCAAAAGACTATATCTACTATTGCCCCTGCATTAGACTTTCTATCAAGACCTAGTTATGCAGTAAATAAATTCATATCTGAATATCAGAAACCAGAAGGAGAATTACTCAGTTCAGTAGCATCAGCTTTTACTGAACTATTTGCTACTGGAACTAAAAGAGCTAAGCTAAGTTACTCAGATGTTATTAGACAGAAAGACCCTGAGTTTGCTTATAATAATCCTACTGCTACGCAGCTTATTGGTTTTGTAGGTGATGTTGCTCTTGATCCTACAACTTACTTAGGTGTAGGTACTGTAGGTAAAGGAATAAAAGTTGCTGGTGGTTCACTCAATAAAGCTGGAACTAATATAGTTAAAGAACTACTTCCTACTCTATCAAGAAAAGTATTTGTTGATAAAGGTGGAACACTTCAACTTATTCAGGAATTACCTAAAGCAGAGAAAGCAGCAAGCAGAATAACTAAGTTAGCTGAAGGATTTGAAAAGAGAGTTAAAGATTCTGCTGTAGTTGATGATGCAGGAGAACTTATTCCATTGTATAGAGCTACTAATGCTCCTATAGAAAAGATTAAAGGTAGACAAGGAATACAAGAATTATATTTCACTACACTACCAGAAGTTGCAGACATTTATGCTCAAGAGGCTGGATCATCAGTAGTCAAAGCATTTAGTAATGCTAAGAAGTTACTTGATATGACTGCTGAACCTACAGAAGATTTAATTAAAATTAGTGAGAGACTAGGATTACCAGTAGAAATAGGATCAACTACAGAAGATATAGTAAATGGAATAAGAAATAAACTTAGTACTGAACCATTAATTGGTCAGAACAAACTTATTGAAGAACTTAAGAAGTCTGGATTTCAAGGAATGAAATTTATGTCTGATGATGGTGGTATTCTTCATCAGCAATACCTTATCTTCAATGAAAGAAATATTATTCCAGCTTATACAAGTAAAGGTTTAACTGCTTCTAAACAAGTTAAAGAAGGTACAGGAGCGATTGATAAACTAGAGAAAGCTAAAGCAGAACTTACTCAAAGAGGATACTTTGATGCAGTAGCAGAGAAGCAAGGAGAATTAAATAAAGTATTTAATAACATACTTCAAGGAAGTACTACAGCTACTACAGATAAGCTAGCAAGTGATTTAGCTAAAGTAGAAGTCTTAACTGATCTTACTAGGGTAGCTAGAAATACTGCAAAAGAAACACTTACTGAGAATGAAGTAGTTGAAAGATTGACTACAAGAATGACTAAACTTGTAGAAACTAATCCATCTTTAATTAATCAATTGCTTGAACCTAAAGGATTGTATCTTAAACTAGGTACTCCATTCGGTAAGCAGATACCAATTACTAGAATATTTGGTACTGAATATCTAGCTAAGCAAATTAAAGTACTTAGTGATTATATTACTGAATCAAATAAGTTTATACCTAAGTCATTAGGTACTATAGCTAGAACATTCAATAGAGACTTTGGATTACCAGAAGAGTATGTCAAGTTCAGAAATGAGTTAGAGAATGAACTTGGTTATCTATCTGATGAGATGGTAAGACAGACTAGAAAGCTATTCAAAGATATTAAACCTGAAGGTAGAGAACGCATAGGACAAGCTATGCATTGGGCAGATGATGAGACTAGGAAACTAGAAGAGATTAGGAAAGCCTCTTCTGATCCTAACTTTAGAAACCTTACTGATGGAGAAGCAGCACAGATATTTCAACAAGGATCAGAGAAATACAAACTAACTCCTGAAGAGTTTGCAGTAATGTCAGGTATGCAGCAATCATATAAAGAAGCTGCTTTACTTGAGATGCGTGCTGGTCTACTTAGAACTAACTTACTTAATTATTCAGCAAGAGGATATGAAGTAATAGAGAATGCTGATGATATGTCTATCATTACTAGGGGTAAGTATGGTAACTCTATACCACAACCTTATCTAGCATCTAGTAATCAAAGAAAATTTCTTACTAAAGCTGAAGCTGAAGCAGCTGGATTAACTCCTGAGTTAGATGCAGCATTGCTCTATGCTCATAGAGTTCTTTCATCTCAAAGAGCATTAGCAATTAAATCATTTAAAGATTCAGTTACAGAACTATTTGGTACTTATGATCCTAAACTAAAGACTGCTCATACTGGAATACTACCCACTGCTGTACTTACAGATGAAGCTATAGCTAAGTTACCTGCTAAAGTTATTTCAGATATGAAGATGATAGGTAACTCTGTTATTCCATCTGGATTAAACGATGTACAGAGAAACATACTTAGATCAATAGATAAGATGCAAGGTATATGGAAGCGTGGAGCTACTACAATAAGACCTACTTTTGCTCCTAAGCAGCTTATATCAAATACCTTTCAATCTGCTATGGTACTTGGAACTAAAGCATTTAAAGCATTTGATCCTAGAGTTGCTATTGATAGTGCTGTTTTGCTAATGCGTGGTGGTAAGCCACTAGATAACTTAGCTCCTTTTATTGGTAATTGGTTAGCTAAGAACTTACAAGGTGCTGATTCAGTATTAGCTGGAAGAGTAGTACTACAGCGACACTTTGATGATGTCCTATCAGATGATTTCCTCAGTAAGTTTACTAAGACTACTACACTAGGACAGCAATATAGTGGTACTGAGTTAGTTCAACTAATGAAAGAAAAAGGTATTATCAGAGGATTTGATTCTACTGGTGAATCATTTAGTAAGAAGGTAGGAGAGTCTATAACAAGACAATCTGATTCTCATTGGAGAGTAGTAAAAGAACTAAGTAAAGTTTGGAATCACGCTGGATTCATAGAAGACTATTCAAGATCAATGCTATTCTTAAATGGTATAGGTATGGGATATTCAGCAGATGAAGCAGTTAAGTTAGTTAATAAGGCTCTATTTGATTATCAAAGAGGATTGTCTGCAATAGAGAAAAGTGTAATTCGTAGAACATTACCTTTCTATTCATTCCAGAGATTTGCTATTCCATTTGTTCTAAAACAGACTTTGAATAGACCAGGAGATGTAGCTACTCTTGAAAAGCTATTCAGAACTACAGAGAAGTTACTTACTTCAGGTGAAGAATTAACTCCTGCTGAAGAGAACATATTTAATCAGAAAGGTAATAACTTCTTACTTGAACAACCTAGATTACTTAGTGGATTTGATAAGACTGGAACATCTACACTAAATGTACTTAATAACTTTACACCTTGGGATGTATTGAACTTACTTACATATGATAAAGAAGGTAATGTAGATGTAGCTAGAACAGCAGAAAGAACGTTCTTATCTGCCATGACTCCATTCTTAAAGATACCTGCTTCCTTTGCAGCTAATAGAGATTTCTTTACTGGAAGAACTATAGAAGAAGCAAGTAGAATATCAGGTAACTTAGATTATTCCATTGGTAAAGTTCTACCAGATTGGGCTAAGGATTTAGTTAGGTTTGAAACTAGAACTAATGAAATTACCGGTAAGACTACAACTTACTTGAATCCATATATTAGTTATTATTCAATGCAGTTTGTACCATCATTGAGAGAATACATTAAACCTTTAACTGATCTTGATAAAGTTAATGGTAACTTTATTACAAGTGCTGTTCATTATGTTAGGAAACTTATTGATCCTATTAATGAACAAAAGTATGATTTTGAATATCAACAACAATCTGAGTTATTCTCTACTATAAAAGATTTGAATGATATTAATAAAGGATTCGTTAAAGCTAAACTTAAAGGTGATGCAGTAGGTAAAGATACATCATTTGAATTTGAAGATAACTTACTTAGACTTCAAAGATTCCTTGAAGTTATAGATGAGAGAGATAAAGCAAGAGCTAATTCAACAGTACGTGGTGTAGGTATGACTGGTACTACTACTAATATTCCACCTGATACAGTACCTAGTGAAGTACCACCAGTACAGGAACCTAGTTTTAAATAATTTAGAGTATGAGAACACAAAGAAAATATAATGAAATATACAATAGAGGAACTATCACACCTTATGCTGGTGGTGATTCCTACTTTGCTGCTCCTGTAATATCTAATATTCAAGTAATTAATATAGGTGCTAATCAAGTTACAATTACTTGGGATACAAACATAGCATCAGATAGTAGAGTTAGAATAGGATTGACTGCTGATTATACTTCAATTACTATTCAAGCTGAATCTGTGATTAACCATTCAGTTACAATAACTGGATTAACTACTGCAACTTTATATCATTATCAAGTACAATCTAAATCTCTTAATACACAAGTTGGTAGATCAGCAGATGCTACCTTTACAACTAGCTAGATTATGCCAAAGATAAGACGTAAAACATTAGTAGGAGCGCAGATGTATGGTCTACTTTTAGGTGGATCATTTGATTACTTTGATGATTCAACACCTGCTCCTGTCATACCATCTTTCATTTCTGGTGTAACTGTTACCTATGCAGTAAGAACTAACACAGCTTACAACGGATTATCTAGTATACAGAATGGTGATAACATATACATATACCATGAGATAGGTGGATCAACTGGTAGCGTTCCTGTTCCTACTACACCAGCAGGATTTAGTTTACAAGCTGGTTATCCACTAACTAGATCAGATGGTGGATTCAGTGTACAAACTTATTTGTATAAGAAAGTGGCATCAAGTGAAAGTGGTAATTATACAGTTACCCACTCTAATACACAAAGTACAGGCTTTGCCTTCTGTATACGTGGTGGTACTTTAGATAAAATAAGTACTGGTAATGGTGCAGCACCTAATTCTAGTATCTCTGGATTTACTGTATCTGCTGCTAATAGTATGGTTGTCTACTTAATAGGTGGTTGGGACTTAGTTATGGAATTAATTACACCACCAAGTAATCTCTCATTCACTCTGAGAAATACCCCTGATGATTCATTGTTATGGGTTGGTACAGCAAGTGGTGTATCAGGAGCTACAGGTAACTTTGATTCATCTAACCTACCTAATGCTGTTTGGGCAGCAACGGCTTTTTCACTACAGCCTAGCTAATAAACTTTCCCCCCACAATAAAGGAAGGTTCTCTTTGAAATATAGTAAGGACAAACTCAGCATAATTTTAGGGATGATTTTATTCTTTGTACTAACAGGTATAGCAATATACCTAAAATACTTTAATCAATAGAGGTTCCTCACAATATGGAATTTAAGATAAATATTAGTCAGATTATTGGTTCTCTAGTTCAAGCAGTAGCTTACTCTATAGTTGTACTCAGTGTAGTTTGGAGAGCATCTAAGAGAGTAACTGAGATGGAACATAAGGTTAGCAATGCACTTGAAAAGATAGCTGAGACTAATAAAAGAATGGAGAGTACGTTTGATAAGATTGATAAGACCTTTGAAAAGATGGATGAAAAGTTAGATAGGAAGGAAGAAAAGAAGGGTAGGATTTAAATCCTACCCTTCTGCTTTAGTTAGTTTGGTTCTTTACATTGAATTCTACCAGTACAACCATTGTCCATTTCTTTAATACTCACAAACTCAACCTCATAGTATTCTTTGTGGTGTTCCTCAAGAAACTCATCTATCTTTTTTGATAACCAATCCTCATCAGAGTTATAGTTTAGAATTTCTCCTATAGCATTCTCAATAAACTCTTTCTCAGTCATTCTTACTCCTTTCATCTAAGAACTTTGGAATATGATCTTTTACATTTCCCATAGGATCATAATGTGCTATTACATAGTCAACAAATTCATTAAGTAATTTGGTTTGATTCTCTCTAAATCTCCTATTACTTTCTTCAATTTGTTCCAACTGTTCTTGTTCTTCCATCTGTAATCTCCTGTTGAATAAACACTTTGAGTCTATCAATAAACTCTTGTGCTTCTGTCATACTGTCAAACTTAGTTGTATAGTCTACTACTACTTTCTTATCTTCTACATCGAAACTAATCTCTATCTTGCTATCCTCTAACTTCATAACTAATCTTTCTGAGGATCATTAGATTTAGCATCAAGGTGTCCATTGCTTATATTAAATTCTCTCATCAGTCTATTTACGCTATTAATAAGTATATCTAAGTTAGCATTCATTGTTTCTACTCTAGCACACAAAGTTGAATAATTTATAGTCTTAGCTATTCTCTTATCACCTTTAACAAAAGGCTTACCACCATTAGCACCACCGGGTTTACCTTTCTCAAATCTTATATCATCCTTGTATACCCATCTCTCAAATACCTTTTCTTTTGAGATATTAAATCTAGCAACTTTCTGTCTAATATTAGAATCAGAACAATTCCATATTTTCATTAATGCTTCAGTAGTAAAATATCTTCCATCAGGAAATTGAAAGTAATCTTTACCTTTCACCAATTCATTATTATTAATCATTTCTGTACTTGTCATTAGTAACTCTCCTTAAATGTTTCAAGTTTAACTTCTAATCTCTTTAGTGCAAGACCTAGCATAACTTTGTGTCTACATTGTACTCTACCAGTAAGCCAACTATTAAAGGTATTTGCTGGTATATCTAAATGTCTTGCAATATCAGCTTGAGATATATTAAACTTAGTTTGCAACTCTTTTACTATTTGTATAATATCTTCCATATTATTTACTCGAACAAAATCCTAGAAGTACAATTGCAGTAATAGCAATAGCTAATACTACAGTCAAAGACCAACCACTATTTTGTTTCTTTTCTTTCATATTATATCTCTTATTAACCTTATAATCTGTTGATCTGTAATGTGTCTTCATATGTTTAATTAAGGTAGGGTATTTAATTAAATACCCTACCTATTACTAACTAAAACATCTCCTTACCAGTACGCTTATTAATCAACTTACCATTAACAACTATAATCTCATCTCCCTCTTTCATTGGTTCAATACCAGTAGGTACTTGCTGTACTGGAATAGAGCTAGGCAGTACTTGACTAGCCACAGGTTGAATAGGAGTATTCAACACTTGCACAGCAGTTTGGTATTGCTGACTAATAACCTGATCGCCCTTAATCTGATGTCCTTGAGCTTGCAATACTTTACCATGACACTGCTTAAGCAAATTAACTGCATCTTGATAAGTCTTAAAACCTTTAGCAACTACATTCTGTTCTAGATTGTGTGCTGTCTGATCGCCTAGATTAAGTGGTGAAGTCTCACCAACAAACTGAATTACTGGATACCTTCTCTGCAATCCAGTACCAGTAGCTTGAACCATCACATCCCTACCAGCATTCACATCAATATAATTCTCTCCACTCTTAGCCATCTTAGCAATACGAATAGAATTAATAATAGTACCAAATCCACCTTTACCTTGACGCCAAATATAAACTTTATCATCTCCTGTATATTCTGTCCTTCTCCATATCACATTCCAGAAGTATGCTTCCCTTGCCCAAAACTTACTTCTAACTTCCTGTTCAACACCATGCATATTAAGGAATGCATGAGCTTGACACCAAGGACAACCAAACTCCATATACTTCTTATAGTTCTCTTGATCCAACAATCTCTGTGCCCCAAGAAAGCTAATCAAACTATTCTCAGCTTTCTCTTGATCTGTCTTCTTACTTGTAAGATTCTCAAGCAAGTAACGCCAGCATACAATAGACCCAAACTGAGGTTTACCACTAACTTCATCTTTAGTATTGAATGCGTGTTCCATAAGTTTAAGATATGGAAGTCTTTCAGTAGCATTACCACTAGGAACTATCCTAAGAGTATGAACACCAGGATTAAGTTTAAGCCACACACTAGGCGACTTAACTCCATACTTACCAGTATTCAACTGTTTCTCAACATCAGCATTAATAGCATCCCAATTTACATCATACGTTTGGTTCGGATTCATTTCATTCATTTGATTTAATCTCCTTAAAGTTCTTTCTTAATTACTATTGTTTCTAAATCATGGTCTATTTTGTCAATTGTAACTTCAGTATATTTATATCTAAAATCAGATTTTAATTCTTTTAATATTAATCTATATTTTAATATGTGATTTCCTATATCTAGCTCTATCGCTTCCTGTTCTATTAGATAATTAAATTCTTCAACTGTCAATTTATCTTCCTTTCAATGTTATTGTTTTAGTATTAGTATTTATATCAATTTCAATTACTTCATCAATTACATAGTGTGATTCATTACCTTGTTCTTCTTCATATTCAAATTGTAATTTATATTCATGTGGTAATATTTTATTTCCATCTAAATCATATTCAATTGTTATATCTTGTAGAAATTCATTAAGTGTCATGTTCTCCTTTACAATTTCAAAGTAAGTTCCTTAATTGAATCAGAACTTGTTATATCCATAGCCAGTTTACCTAGCTGCATAAGACTATCCTCAGTCAACTCAACTATTATATAATCTTTTCCTACTCCAATCAAGTCTTTATTTACTTTCATATGAAAGAATACTGCATCTTTCCTTTCTAATGTAATTCTGTTATCTTCCATTCTACTCCTTTGGATTATGTATTTTAGTTTGTTGATAATTACTCGAAATCTCTCTACCTATTTCATGAAATATTTCTTCAACCATTGAAGTTAGAATCCATTCTAAATCTGCTTCTTGATGATAAAGAACAGGGTTATCAAGATCATGAGCATTAATAGTTCCAAGTACTTTAGCTTTAATTATATCTTTAATTTCCATTAGTAACCTTTCTTAATAAATGTATTATACAGATCAAGTATCCATTAATATCTCCCTCGATAGATCAATTTATCTCCATCAGTAAGCATGTAACCTTTCTTATTAAATGATTCCCATCTTGTTAGATATTGAAACTTAGTTATCCTCATTGTGTTAAACCTATCAATAGGTATCTCAATAATATTAGCGAGTTTACGATTAGTATTAACTTGTTCAACTACAGCAGCAATTGGAGTTGGTAAAGGAATCTGTGTAGCAACTACAGTTGCTACTACTCCAACACCAAATAGTTTTAGAAACTTCCTTCTATCCATTAACTACACCTTTCATTTATAATCTACATTCAATAGTTCTATATTAGCACACTTACAAGCTGCTACAAAAGACTCTATAAATTCATTAGCTTTCTCTTGTTCTAGTTCAACCTCTACATATTCATTATGTATTTTATCCCAAGTTGTTAATGATACTCTACCGTCTCTCCATTCAATTTCTATTTTAGTATCATCTCTAAATCCTTTTATCTCAGACATAAATGTATATCCCATAGTTAATTCCACCTTTATCTTTCAAATTCTTGTTTAGTTGGTGTATTTAAAGCGCGTTCAATATCCCAACCAAGTCTTGTTATTCTATCATGAGTGTTGTCGTAGTTTAAATTCAACTCCCTACACCAACTTAATAAAGATTGTTTTCTACCCATAAACGAAATATGCTCAACATCTCTTTTGTTGTTTGATTGTTCATATCTTGTTGACCATTTACAATTATCTTTTTCATATCCTTTATTATTATCAATTCTATCTAGTGTTAATCCTTCTTCTGGATTTCCCATATCTTCAACAAAATTAGAAACATTCTTCCATCTAGGATTAACAGTAATTCCTCTTGCTCCATAATATTTAAAATCTTTATTATTTGGGTTCGTGCATCTTTGTATCATTGCATACCAAACTGCATATGCTTTTGTTCTTGATAATCCATGTTTATAATTATTTTTATCTCTTGGCATTTTAACTCCAACGATCTTTATATTCTAAATCAAATACCAATGGAATATTGAAATCAACTCCAAATACTTCTTTAATATATTGTGTTGTATCTTTCTCCATTATTTGTTTTACATCTCTTTTGATGTTACTTTTATATAATACGTTGCCTGTAGTATTATTATAATTAGGAATTTTAATTTCACTGGTTACAGAATCATGAACTTGCATTAATATATTGCACTCATACCCTAATTTTCTTATATCTTCATAGTAATCATCAAGTAACTTAAGACCAATCAAACATATCCAACTAGCTAACGATTGTACTGGAAAGTTAGTTGCTTGTCTAAGAGCAGAACTTCCAGCATAACTAAATTCAGCATCAGGTAATCTTCTCTTTTGACCAAGAGGCATACTAACATACTTATGACTAACTGCAAATAATTTAGTTTTGTCCAACCACTCTTTAGCTTTACTATACTTTGCAAACCAAGCATCAATGTATTCTTGACATTCATCTAAGTTCTTCCTTATACCTGCTTTAACTCTTAATGTTCTTTGCAATCTCTTAGCAGACATACCATAGAAGATACCAAAGTTTACTTCCTTAAATGCTACTCTATCATTCTTAATCTTAGCATATTCTTTACAACTACTATCTTTAAGTATAGCTTCAAGATCATCATAGGGTATACCAGTTAGACCAGACATAACAGAAGTATGTATATCTAGTCCGTTAGCAAATGCATGAATCATTGCAGGTTCTTGTGACAGAAACGCAGCCACTCGTAACTCAAGCTGGCTAAAGTCTCCATCAAGAAGCGTGAATCCCTCACTAGCGGCAAACATTCCTCTATGTTCTTTTCCTCTTGGAATGTTCTGGAGATTTGGATTATTTGATGAGAGCCTACCTGTAACTGTGCCTCCACTACCTTCTTCATTCCTTTGCCTTCCAAGATTATATGAAGTGTGTACTCTTCCATCATATCTAGTCCACCTTTCTATTGGTTGATAATAAGTTGTGATTAACTTTATTTTCTTTTTGTAGGATAAGATTGAATCCAGAAATTGATTTTGTTGCTCTGTAGATACCTGATCCACCAGATAACCGATAGCTTCCGAATCAGTAGAGTTAGCCCCACTGGGTGTTTGCTTTTGTGGAGTGAATCCCAAAGTCTTATATAGCACAGCCCCAAGACTCTGAGAAGAATCTGGATTAAATGGAGTATCAACAATATCAGACATATTATAACGAAGCTGCACCAACTCATTAAATAATTTAGTTTGTGTTTTATATGCATACTCTTTATCTAACCATACTCCTTTAGTTTCCATCTTACTAAGTACAGGAAGTACCATAGAAGATGTTATCATTAGTTTATCCATTCCTTCTTTCTTTAGCTTAGGAACGAATACATCATATAGTCTTCTACTAGCATCAGCATCTTTACAATTAAGTATAAGCAGATCGTCTCTACTCATCTTATCAAAATCTATATCTTTCTTATAACTACCAAACTCTTTCCTATCCAAGTATTTATCAATAGCTTCTTGTAGGCTATTATGCTCTACATTCTCATCAAGTAGATACTGAGCAAACATAGTATCAAATAGCATACACTTAACTGTGATACCTAGCTTAACACTAATCCAATTTATATCATACTTAATGTTATGACCGATCAATATTACATCTGATCTTTCACACAAAGAAATAAAGTTAGTTAGGCTATTATCTCCTTTCAGATTATAACTACTAAAATGCATACTAAACGCCAATGCATTCAATGGGCTGATAGCTATTGACTTAATCTTTCTATCCTTATTAAATGTATTAAGTCCTTCTGTCTCACAATCCATTCCAAATATAGGATAGTTCAAAGATTCTTTAGGAATGAAATCATGATAACCATCAGGCCACTTATTCAAGGATGGAAAGAAATCAAATGTCTCTTGTAGTTTCTCATTTACTTTCTTCATAAGTATTTCTTACAGTTAATACACTGATATGATTTATATATTTCATTAGCTTCTTTATCAAAGTCAGGATAAACAATTTGCCTCAAATGTAAACAATATTCATGTGGTATTGGATAGTCATTAAGCATTTGAAACATTCTATCTTTTAATATGCTTTGAGTTACTTTTTCTATTTCTTCAGGAGTCTTACATAATTGTAATGCTTTCCATAAATGGGAAGGTATTACCAATTGATCTTTATTATCCATTTATATTCCTCAATCTAGGAGTAAATCCTAAGTTACACATACAGCCATCATCATGTTCTACTATTCCACAAGTTTGTTTATCTTTATTATGTCTCCATCCTTTAGGATGTCTTACTGTTCTAAGTAAGTATTGTTTATCTTCATACTTATCTTTATCTATTGTAAAATCTGTATGAGCTACAGTATTCTTATCAGGATAACTTAAAAGTATTTCTACATCATCATCTAACTCTTCAATCTCTTTCTTTAGTTGCCATATTTTCATTATTCCTCATTTCTTATTATAAGCTGTCAACCAGAAATCAGCTAATAGAATTACACCAAGAGTAACCATCCAACTATTGCGTATCATTGATCCTATTAGAATAATTATTATAGATGACATCCATTGAATTATCATAAAGTCACTAGGATTTATTCTCATTTAATTCTCCTATACATAGTTATCTTTTCAAATCCTAACTTCAAAGCAAGTTGTTTGCTAATACTTCTATTGCCTCTTAATACATCTCCTAGATATTGTTGACTAATATCTAGTTCAATAGCAACTTGAGTTTGTGTACTAGCTTTACATCTATCTTTCAAGTAACTTAATAGTTCTTCATAAGTAAAGTAAATAGTCTTACTCATTTATTCTCCTAATCTATTTCAAATGTTTCAACAATCTTCTTAGGTTTAGGCACAACTATTTTACCTTTAATAATTAATCTCTTGCCTTGCCATTCAGCGGGACTGCCTTTATCCAATTTATCAATTGATTCTATATATCCTTGATGGTCGTACTCATCTTTCCATTCTTCAATCTCTTTCATTAATCCAGCTTTATCATAAATGTCTACATTAGCATCAGTATCAAATTGACTAATTACAAAATAAAATTCTTTACTCATAATTTATTCTCCTTTACTTCCAGATGTTACAGCACCTACAATTCCTGTGCTAAACATAATAACTATACAACAAAATGCAATACCAAAGCAAGTATCATCAATTTCCCAATCAAACTTAATTGATAACATACCAACAACTACTGATATTGCAAACCCTATTGCACAAAGTATTACTATTCCTATACAAACACTTTGTATTGTTTCCATTATTCTCCTTTGTTAATAAAACTTAAATCAGGTACAGTCTCTTTTACCATCTGATTAGCATAATTCATTTCTAAAAATACTGTCTTTCCACTAATCCCTCTTGTATTTTTGATGCATTCAAATGCACATACGTTGCCTTGTACTTTCTTAAGAAACCAACCAGATTGACACATATAAAGTATTGATCCTGACTCTTTAAAGTTATCTGTGCCTTCTGCCATAGAGCTAATGATAAATATAATCTTGTTCTTATCTCTTGCAAGATTAGATAGCTTACCCATATTCAAATCAATACCTTTTCTAGTATCATTACCTTCAAACTCCATACGTTGAATGTAATCAACTATCACTACATCAAATGAATCTATACTAGCCATTATCTGATCTATTGTCCATCCTAGTTCTATCCTAACTCTTGTACTAAGATCGTTTATATAATTATTAGCATCAGGTTCAAGTATTGATTTATCTTGTTCTATCTCTGCCCACGAATGAATACTATTTCTACTAGCCAGTCTAGCCCACACCTGTTCTTTACTAAGTTCATAACTTAAACTAAGTACAGTCAATCCATTACTAGCAGCACCATTAGTAATCTCAGTAATCAAGCTAGATTTACCTATACCACTCCTTCCTGCAATACCATGAATACCACTAGCAAAACCCCCATTAAGAATAGAATCCACTTGTTCCAAGTTGGTACGAAATTGGGTGAGTCTTGTTCCATTATCATCAGCTTCGCTACCAAAAGTGTTAGCAACGTAATGAGAATCGTAAGAGTTATATTTATTGACCTCGACATTAAGCCATCTGACAAACTCATCACCAAACTTGCAGTAAGCATAATTAGCGTCAACCTTATCAGTATCATTTAGTTTAAACCTTTCTGGTATTTCCAATATGATCGGTACTGCATTAAACTCCTTAAGATATTCAGCAGCTTTTCTAGCTCCTACATATCCACTATAATCACTATCAAATAAACTAAATACTTTCTTATTTCTAAGTAAGTACATTTGTTCTTTACTGATCTTAGCACCTAGACTAGCAGCTAAACCAATACCCTTACTGTTTCCGTATCCAAGTTGCCAAAGCGTAAAGTAATCTGTGATTCCTTCAACAAGGATAATGGTATTACTGCTAGCAATGTTTCTCCCAAATAAATCTTTGCTATCTCCTTTTGTATTTCGGAATCTTTCACCAACTCCGATAATTCTTCTTTTAACATTTCGTCCTGACTTTCCATAAGGAACAACAAGGAAGCCATAATCTTCATGTCCTTCTCTTGACTCATAATATCCTCCAAATTCTTCTATTGTTTCAGGTTTGATCTTTCGATCTGTTAGAAAGTTTGCGTATGCTTCAATCTGTTTTCTGATAATGATTGGTCTAACTTTCTGTTCCTCTGCAATTAAGTTATGTAGAAAGTCAGAGAAGTCTTCTGATTCTATCTCTTGTTCGTCTTCATCAAATTCCAAACTAAGTTTTTCTGCTAGCTTAGTTAATGGCATAGCATCACAACCTGATAAGCAATTAAACATTTTGTCACTAAAGTTCAATCCTGCTGATGCTCTATTATCAGAATGGAATGGGCACCTAATTGGTACCCATTCTTTATCAAAGTCTACGCAAACCTCAAAGTGATTTGCAATTGTCTGTGTGAGGGATGACATACATTATTCATTTTGTAACTAATTTAATTTCATACCGCAAGTCGGACAATAACTAAACTGTTTAACATTTCTAGCATCTTCGCCTTTACGAACAAGACCACCACTACCCATATATTCTTTTATGTAACCTATAATATGATTACATCCTGATTCTCTTAAAGCACTACTACATTCACGTTTATAGTTATCTTCTACCAAATGTTTTAGAATACTTCTTATATCATCAAGAACAATTCTAGTACCATTAGCATTACTAGATATATCTCTTAGATGAAATTCCATATTAACTAATCTATCTTCAACATATAGTTTATCACTCATTTATATTTCCTCCGGTAGTCTTTTGTTGTCCAACCAATATTGCATTAACCTAGTTAGTTCTTTAACTTCTTCTCTATTTAAGTGATGATTCTCACCTACCCATAAGTAAGATGAGCCTGGATTATCGAATGAATCTTCATAATCTGCTATTGCAGAAGATTCAGATATTAATCTTAAGTCTACTGGATTGTTAGCATAACTAGAATGCATAACAAACCTAAACCCCCTACCGCTAATATCTATTCTCATTTATACTTCCTCAAATATTTAATTACAGTATCAAGAATAACAAACCAATCTTTAATTGGTAATGTCAATCCATTATCTGTAGGTTCATACTCTACATTAGTTAGATTATCTATCTTTTTAAACTGTCTTATATCTATACACTTACCATCTACCTTATGACTAAGTACTCTAACCTTCCATACATTAGGAGCAGAATTAGTTAATCTAGTCTCAGTAGAATGGATAAAGATTGGCAGACTACTTTCTATAGTCTGCCAAACCTTAGTATAAAACCTCTGCTTAGTTTCTTCTTTCTTATCAGCTAGTATACAAAGACTAATCCAATCTTCAATTACTCTCTTGAATGATGGAATAGTATCTATTGAAACTTCTAACCGTCTTCTTAAAGCTAGTCTCTGTTCCTGATCTAATCTCTTTATTACTCGCTGTACGAAAGGAATCGTCTAGTGATCCAACCTCAGCTTTCTCTTTCAACTTAGCATAGGCTTGATTGATTCCTGTAACGTGTGGATTCTCTTTCCACTTCTTATCAAAGTATTCAAGTTTATTTGGTGTTGAATTATAGATGCGATCTTGCATCATTTCAGGTAGGTTAATTGTCTCCGGTAAGTCTTGTGTTTCCAATACTTTACGAAAGTTCTTGACTTCTGTATTGGAATCAGCTATAATCTGAGACATCAAATCAAATGAATTATCCATTAGGGGATTACCTTTCTTGTTAAGGATGGTTTATATGTTAATTAAATAAGGGAATGATTACTGGTAATAGTCATTCCCTTTCACACTTCTAAGTTCTAACTTCATGTTTAAGCATCATCGGACTGGTAAAAGCATACTCTGTAATGGTATCTATTTCTTTACCCAATTCAAGTATGTGATTGATCTGAGTAACTACTTGTTTCTCATAGTCTTGAATGATTCGATCTCTAACACTAATCTCCTTTCCCATTTTCCTAATCTCTGTCTGAAGAAAAGAAATCAATTCTTTATCTGTAGCAATTGCTTCTATCATACAAAGTTCTCCATATTCAATCCTCAGTTTCGGGTACAGTTGGTATTTCATACTGCAATGTGATCTTACCAAACTTATCTTCAAATATCATACCACCTTCTAGGTGTTTAATAGTGCATTCGTATTCGACATTGCAATTTATTGCATTCTCTATTGCTGCATTAACAATGTTGATTGCTTCTTTCTTAGTTAGCATTCAAAGTTCTCCTTTCATTTATTATAACATAACTAACTTACTTATGTCAAGTCTATGAATTTAATATGAATTTCATCATCTTTGTCAAACCTTTTACTTACTCTACCACATAAACCAGACATAATAATATCTGGAAACCAAAAGTCAGGATAACCATTAAATTCAGCTTTCACTTTATCACAGTTATCATTCCATTGCTGCTCAGTCTTACTGCTCTCCATCAATTGGGTAACTTCTTGTCTGTTCATTTATTAAACTCCTTTCAGTATCATTATACGGTTTAATCATTTCAAGTACTGATCCGTTAGCATAGCTAGTATCTTGTGTCACATATCCATACCAAGTTTTCTTAGTTAGTGGCACTGCTAATCTATTACTCTCAGGATATTCACTAACATATTTCTTTCTAGCTTGATAACAACTAAGATTACCCACTATCATTTCCCATTCTAAGAATGCAGCTAGTTGCAATCTTTCATTCTGTCTTATCCATTCAGGATCAATACTTCTACGCTTAGCATACAAGACTTCATATTGTTGTAGTGGATCTAGCATTGAACCCCCTATTTGATTAACTCATAAACTTCTCTACCACATTTCTTACACCTTCTAACTTTATACTTCTTACCATCTATAGTTACTTTTCTATCTATATAATCCTTATGTTCTCCACCTTGACTACAAGTATCAGCCATATGTTTAATCTCCTTTCTAGTCTATATAGCGTCTCATTGTTTCTTCTGTGCAAGTTCCTTACGTCTTATTGGATGCTAATACTATACAATAAGTTGCCTAGTCTATATATCTACGCATACTTTCTGATGTGAATACTTCTCTATTACTATCCAGTAAGGAACCTATATAAGTTTCTATAGCAGGAATACAACTATAACCCTTACCACAATACTTAATGATCCTATTAAAAGTAGACACAGGATAACTAAGTTTGAGAAGACTACATACTTTCTTCTTCACTGATCTAATAGCTTGTCTACTTGTCCATAGATATTCACCATCGGTACAAAAGTAAGTTGGAGATAGATCAAACGTACTAAGTAATTCTTCTGGACTGGAATAGAAATGTTCTGTGATTAGTTGAACTTTGTATATAAACGTCTCTCTTCCTGATCCTTCTTTTACAAATCCATTAAATGTTTTAACTATCTTCTCATAAGTATAAAGCTTACCTTCTGGACATTGATAAGTTAGTTTGAATCCTAATTCCTCTAACTTATACTTTGTGCTAACAATACCATTTTCCATTGATATTTTATTTCTACTAAAGAACAAATCATAATCACATATAGTTTCATTCTGATCTATCAATGTTCTTAATGCACCACCGGCTAACCAAGTATTATGATTTACTATTCCTTGTTCAAGAATCCATGCAATCTTATTTATTCTAGCAGGATCAAGATTTATTAGTTTTACTAGAAGCATAGTCATATCCTTTCTTATAACCGATTATAAATCCAACACTAAAGAATAGTAAGAAAAAGAACATTATAATTAAATCCATACTATCTCCAAATAAATAGGGGTGTCAAACCCTACCTCTAAAATTTAGTTTAGTTATTTCAGTTTGTAAATCTTCTAATTTTAATAACTCTAAAGCTGTATATCTAATATACCAATGTCCTGTTTTATCCTTACCTAAAACAGTTAAAGCATACTCTATTACTATTTCTGCCTGTCTTTTCTTTACTCGCAGATAAGGTAGCAGCACACTAGCAAATAGCAAACATTGTCTAGACTGGATAGTAATTACAGCAACATCCTTTCTGTTAGTTAGGTGTTGATTATCGCGTATTCTAAAAGATCCTATACAACCAATAGAATTATGTAACCATTTTATAATCTCCTTATCACACATAGCTATTGTAAAGGATGCAGCCTTTTTATTATTTCCTTTTTTAGTTAAACTGAAACAACCTTCTCCATCAACTAAACCAGCTATATAGGCTTTATCTATCTCAGATAACGTGGTGATAGGATGACTGTCATCTATATCGAAATCTAAATTATTTATTATCATAAAAAGTTAGGGATGTGTGTAATCCCAGTTGAAACCATCACACATCCCTTTAATAAAAGCTAGTAAATAAATTAAGATTAGTAAGTACCATCTTAATCTTTTATATGTTTTAACTATATTAGCGAAATAGATCAGCCGGATCAAAGTTCTCCTGCTTAGTCTCTTCAGTAGGTTCAGTTGACTTAGTTTTCTTAGGCTTAACAACCTTCTCTTTCTTAGGCTTAGGAGTAGGATCTTTCTTAGCCAAGAAATACAAACTATCTGGATTCTCACCTCTAGCAATCTGCCAAGACTTCTTACCAATGAACACTTCGATCAATGCACGAATATCATCAGCCAATGTTTCATCTTCAAGGATAGCTTTCCAGTTCTTAGGAGTAAGTTCATCAGCAGAAGCAGGAACACTATTTCTAGCCTGTCTGACAGTAATCTTATTGCCACCACCAGCAAGCCTAGCTTCAAGAGACATCTTTTCAATAGCCTCTTTCATCTGCTTCTGTGATTCCTCATCATAAACCTTAATAAGGCCAGCACCTACAGGAGCTTTCTTTCCATAGGCTTTAACAAGTTGCAAAGCAGCAGTCAAACCAAGCTCACCTTTATCCATAAGATCATGGACAAACCTAGGCAGTTCTCCTGCCATAATAATATTACCAACCTGAGTAGTTGACAATCCAACCACCTCACTAAGTTTCTCTTTACTAATACCCTTCTGCAAGGCTTTCTTAAAAGCATGAGCAGATTCAAGGACAGTATTCTCTGACCTAGCCAAGTTCTCACTAAGTTCAAGTTCGATACTCAGATCAACACTAGGATCATGAGTAATAACAGGAACTTCAGGAAGTCCAAGAGCAAGAGCAGCTTTAAGCCTCTGTCTACCAGCAACTACAACTTCACCAACTCCTTCAACATCAGTGATAAACAAAGGAGTGTGGACATAACCAGTACTCTTAACCTTATTGATAAATGCTGTATCTGTAGGACGATCAGCACGCTTATCGTAATAAGATTCAACATCAGCTACCTTATCAGGATAGGCTTTCATCCACGCACTATTGATAAGAATGAGATGCCTAGGATCACGTGTTTCAAGTTGACGATTCGTAAATGTTTTATTCATTTCCACGATGTTATATTCCTCTTATTTTATATTGTTTATTTAAATCTTTAATCTCATTAAACAGTTTTTCCTGTGTGAATGGATTAAAAACATAACCTGCTCTTCCGAGTTTATTATAAGTGATAAGTAGTAATAAATTAAGTGAAACAATCGCTTGAACTCTTTTAAGTTTAAGAAATGGAATAACTTTTGCCAAGATAATTATTAAATTACTTGACCAAAAATGAATTACATACTTATCATTTCCGTTTGATGAATTATATATCTTGTAACTAATTCCTGTCAAGGAAGAAATATAAGGTACTATAATATCATCACTTGTTTCTATTGAAAGTCTTATATTAAAGTGATCTTTGTTTTTAGTAGCTATAAAACTTCCTTCCCCATCTACTATACCAGCAATGTAACTTAAGTCAATATCAGAGATAGTAAATACTTTTGAATCTTTATTTAGATCAAAGTATTGTAATATATGGGGAAAATCATACATACTAACTAAATTCCTTTTCTATTTAAAACAATTTGTTTGCTATGTATTTCCATTCTCCATATGATTGTCCACTTCCATCTGTTATAGTAAGTGTCCATCTATAGAATACTATATCTTTCTTTCCTTCAGCTTTGAAGGCTAATATCTTTATATACCTACTAGGTAGATTTGTCAAGTCCTTTACTGATTTATTTTTCATTACTGTCTGTACTAATTCATTAGTAATTACTGTCTTCTCAGTACTCTTACACTGGAATAGATAAACATCATTCCATCCCATAGCTACTACATCAGCTAATCCTTTACTACCAGCACTTCTAATTACTAATGGAAAACCTATCTCTCTTAGCTTATTAGCTAGATCATTCTCCCATTGTATTCCTTTCTTCTTGAATCTATTACCTTTATTCATAATCACCATCTGCTGTTATTGTATAATCTTCCTCATCATCTTCACCAACAAACTTGTTAAACTCATCTCCCAAAAGTCCAGTAAGTATAAATTCTCTTTCATCTATTGTCAAGTTAGGAAATGCATTTTGTATTAATGTTCCATCTCTCCATGCAAAGTATTGTTCTTTGGTGATTGAAAGAATCAATTCATTAGTTTCACCACTATATGGAGATGTTCTAATTACTCTACAACTAGCAACATGATTGTTATCGTTAAATTCAAATCCACTATACTTATTTCCAATCTCATATTCAATCTTCATTTTACTCCTTCCAACAAGCTAATTTATACGGACAAAATTGACATTCTATTTCTTTAGATGATGAATGCTTCCTATTAGGTTGTTTGATAGTATAATTCTTTTTAGTTAATTCAATGACATGAGCAACATCTTTCAACACATTCAATCTATCAGCAATAAAAGCTAGGTCTTTCTCTACCATAATAGGAATATGTATTTTACTTGTATCTCTATTCTTTACGATCAAGTAGAAACAATCTATATTATTAGAGAACATATAAGATTGTATTTGACCATACCATATAGGATCAATAATACCATCTTTATACTTACTAAAGTTCTTATCCTTAACTGCTTTACATTCTAGTCCATATACTTCTTTATCAGGAGTCATAATAACAGAATCCATATGACTAACTAATTTGAATCCAAGTACTTCTCTAATCTGTTCTCCTTGATTCTCAAATATCTTGATCTTCCATCCATCAGGTAATCCAGCATAAATAGATTGCAATATACTAGACTCATGTAGATGACCATCATTAAGGAATGGAGCATCACTAAATGACATAGTACCACCATTAAGATAATTAAGAAATACTTTCCTTTCACAGCTATTAAACTCTGATCCATGAAAGTGTATCTCAGGTAGTTCTATCCTAATTAAAGTATCTCTTGTAGGATTATCTTCTATCCATTTCCTACATATACTACAAGGAGTACTATTCAGAGTCTTAACTGAATTACCTAGTGCATATGACTCAAATAGAATACCATTTATTTTATCTATTTCGATCATTATTTCTCCATAAATAGTTTTCTTTCAATCTCTTCAATACGCTCAACTAATGATTTAATAATCCTATCTTGATGATGAATAATACTACTAATTCTGTTATTTATGCAATCAACTTCAAAGTTTTTATCTTTCCTTAACTCTTCGATCTTAGATTCCAGTAAATCAAAACCTGCTCTAGTCACAAAATCCATATCACTCATAATTATTTAAACCTATTTTTTACAACTTCTTTTGCTTCTTCAACATCTTTCTCAAACGATTTTCTATTTAATTCTAACCATTCTAATTTTTTAGTAGCTAAAAGCATTATGGATTCTGAAAAGTTTTGCCTCTGTTTATATGGGCATTCAGAATTAATACCTGCCGCTAAATGGTAAATCATATTATCTTTTTCATTATCAGTCATAACTAAATTATTCCCCCACTTCATATTTCCAATAACAGTTACATCCTTGCACTAAATAATCTTGTGCTTTTCCAAAAGGATCAAATCGTTTAGGAGTAGAACGACCATGCTCTAAACTACCTAACCAAAGATTACATATAGCACACAAGATGCCACGAACAGTATTACAATTATGGCAATGGTCAATCACTGCAATCTCTGTACGATCTTTTGTTGTCTCTGCAATATCTTTATTGCATATCTGACAACTGTGCCCACATTCCATAAGCATTTCTTTAAATGATTTATAGTTTAAGTTCTTATCTCTAAACTTTGTTCTCATTTAGTAGTCTCCATTTATTATAATCTTTAGGAGACTTAAAGTAATTTTCATTCATTCTAAAAACGTGATTACACTTAGTACACATAATATGTTTAGTAGTGTACCAGTACTCTTTTTTGCATTTATCTGTGCAAAATAGTTGCCAATCTACCTTTTGGTCAAACTCTTGTTCGCAATTTAAACACTTCTCTTTAATCATATATTACCATTAAAACTCTCTAATTATTGATGTTTTTAGCTGTCCATACCGTTACGGCTAGTCTCCGTTAGACGTACAGCAATGGAACCGTTGATGCACGTTACCATACGTCTGACGAATAGGCAAGATCTATTTTTCAAGTCTGATGCAAAGCACAGCCCTAATGGGTTTTACATACGTTTACGTATGTTCCTATATAGGGCTATTTCTAAAGATCAATTCCAAACTAAGTTATGTTTTCCTTAAACTTAATGTTGATCCTACTCATGAAATCATCTTTATATTCTTTTGTTGTTAGATAGTCTTCAGCGATATTTAATACCTCTGCAATATCGTTGCTTCTAAAGAAACATTCATTATCTGAATCTAAATACAATCTATATTCTAGTCCACGTCTAGGATCATCTATACTTGATTGACTTATTGTGATATGTCGCATTCATTCTCCTTAAATTGTCTATTGATCCTATACTCATTTATTCCTGCTGGAAAATATAGGGATTGAGCCAATAACAAATGACTCTCTTTGTCAATATAGCATATAGAACTTAATCCAGCAACTTTAAATTCTATATGAGCAACTTTACTTATATCTAGTTTGTCAAGTGTCTTCAGATACTCTCTTCTGTCTACGATCACTAATTCTCTATTCATATATTTTCATTTAATTACATTTTCATTATTCTTGCCAGTGAATACAAATACCCATCCAGATATTGTATGAGCCATAACCAACTTACCATAATACTTTTCTGTCCAATCCAAAAACATACACAATCTTTCTGCAGCTAGTTGAGCAATCCTATCATCACTTATTTCAATTCCTGCATTAGTTAGTGATCTTTCTAAGTCATGCCTATGAAAGATTAGTTTTTTAGCTTGACAAAATACTCTATACTCATAAGGCAATCCTTCACTATCATTACACAAATTAACTTCTATTGCTTGCATAGATTCTCCTATTTAGACAATCTCTTTTCTAATTGTTCTTGATTTTCTATTTGCAAGATACCATCCACATAATAGATTCTCTTGCCGACATCTAATTTAAGAAAATACCCAACCAAGTTATGTACAGATACATTCCCATGAATATCTGAGTAATACTCATCTCCTTCGGGCAATCCATATACTGTTTTCTTAAAATAGTTTTTGCCAATATCAAATTTAGTTACAGTGTGGACTAATACAGGTTTCATATTTACCCCTCTATTTCTTGATACTCAATGGATTTCTCTTTAGATGTCTAATTATCTTCTTAGCGATCTTGTGCTGATACTTTGATATTTCTTTTCTAGCTTGTTTTATATCTATCTTTTTCTTTTTCATACTCCACAGTACTAATTGTTAATACTATAGGCATAGGCTAAAAACATTCCTAATGCCAAGTAAATTATGTACAATGCTTTGTCTACTTTCTTAGTCATAATTAGTTTACTCGACAATAAACAAAACCATTATCATCTTCAAATATAGTCAATTCTGTATTTCCTTCCAATTCTGGATAATCATCATAATCTATTTGACCAATGTCATAAATAGCAACTAATGTTCCATCATCTAGCATTTCATCTCTATCGCAAAAGCCATCTAATGTCATATTCCAGAAATGTACAGCATAATACATTTCTCCTTCAAATTTACCTGGAGATGTGATAACTCCATTCTCATTTAAATTGTATTGTTCTGATATTTCTTGTTTAGTCATACTAAATTTCCTTTCTAAACTAAATTCTAAATGGGAATGAAAGGTAATGAACCTTAATTAAGACTTTATCTTACATTCCCTTGATCCCTATGCCAGACAGCTAAGGCATATGAAGGTTTATAAATAGTCAGGCATAGGGCTATAAATACTACTCACTAACTTCATAACGAAGATTTAAAAGTATCCACATTCCTAAATATATTTCTTTTAATTCTGTAGATACTTTAGACTTCCAAACTAAGCTACCTTGTTGATGTTTGTATGCTCTCCATGACCAGTAATTAGACATAGCAATTAAAACTCCTTACTTGGTCTTTAATCAGATCGCCAATAATACGAACTGGTTGATCTAGACAATAATCCTCAAAATCAGATAGATTGTCAAGGAAATTCAATCTGTCCCAATGAGAAATAAATACTGATAAATTAGCACGACTCAATTTAGCTATCATTCTACGCAAATCCTGAGCCATACCAACGTAATCATTCTCAATAACTTTGGTATTAGGAGCATTCAAACTTTCTGTAATTTGGTTCAAGGTTATTCTCCTATCTTTCTAGCAAATTCCATACTCTCATCTATTTTGTTAGCTAGATCTATTAAAGCGTCTTTTCTTCTATTTGAATATGGATTATTTTTAGCATAGTTGTTTTTCGTATCAACAATTTTCCAGTAAATATAAACTAAAATGTCACTGAGTTTATATCTACTAACTAAATCATCAAGGATTTGTTTATCTTCTTCTAAGATCATACTTTCTCCGAATGATTATTAACTAGAGTTTTATATTCTTTAGTTAGTGTCGCATACGATCTACTTAAAAGAACTGGACTAAGACCTTTTCTTTTAAGCAATCTTTGTGCTAAACAAAGTAATTTATATCCTCTGCTAGATTGACCAGAGTGATAGTCATTACAGAAATGAGCAATAGCATACAATTTCTTTGCTGACATTTATTCTCCTATTGATTTAGCCCAATGTGATAGATCATTAAGTTTATTGCTTAGATCAATTAACTTGTCTCCTTTATGGCCAATATATCTGTAATTCCCTATTTCTTTTCTAATAGCTGTGATTTTATCATCAACTAATGTTTCTAATGCCCAAAGGAGTTTAGAAATACCATCCCTATCTGCTATAGTTTTGAGATATTCCATTTCATCTTGATGTAACATATTCTCTCCTATTCTAAGTTTAATTAACTTCTCAATAGAGCATATATCCAGGCAACTAGCCAACCTAAAGTAGAGAATTTAGGCTTTCATAGTCTCTACACTACTAAGATAATATGCTCTATTCAAAAGTCAATTAAATAAGTTAATTCAACCAATCCGGTTTAAGGGTTAATTACCGTCTACTTCGTTGTTATAGTTGTCAAATTTCTCAACTAACTTTTTAAATGTCGCTGCTGGCAAACCATAATAAAGAGTTTGGAAGATTTCTTCAGCCTCTTTATTAGTTATCTCTTCAAACTCTTTATCTGATAATTCTCTAAACTCTTTGTTTTCTACATAAAGACTTTCTATTTTCCATTCCGTAGTCTCTGCGGCTTTCATAACTATAAGTGTTTTCATACTCAATCTCTCTTTCTACCGGATTGGCTCAACTAACCTATTTAATTGTCAATGAACTAAATTTACTTACAATAGCCTCTATTGGATTTGATCCTACAGCTAAACTGTAGAGGCTGATATAACTATTTGCTAATTGGTGTTAAAATATATTGATTCCCATCATAATCCATAACAGAAATCAATCCATTATACTTTGTTGATGAAGTATCTTCAACAATTGATATATGTTTTGATTCATATATCATTTTACTATGAATAAATGGTGAATAACCATATTCATCATTTTCACAGAATTCTGATCCACAATTACACTTTATTTTATTCATATCTTAGTACCAGAACATCTTAGGTTTCTGAAAAGAGATCATAATCTTGATCTTTCCAATTGTCAACCACTTTGTATATCGTTTCTTAGGTCTAATGAGATATTCCATAACTTAATCATTAAAATATGAACTAACTGGTATGTATGTTGATTCAATTCTCTCAACAGCTACAGTATATTTCAAGGTAGCCCAATTAGCATTTCTATCATAGATAGTCGCTTTATAACCAAGTTTATTTACCCTACGTTTGTAGATTAGTGCTTCTTTCATTGTCTTAAATCTAACACTTCTCATCAACATATTCTTAATCTCCTATTCTAAAGTTAGTTGTTATTCTCACTTTGTTAGTTCTTGTCTCTGTCGGGAAGTATATATGCATCTATTGTGCCAAACTATATAAACTTAGATGAATAAAGGAGTTATTAGGTTGTCTCAATAATGGGATTTATTATTCCCATAAATGGGAAAATGTAAGTATAAGTAAATAAAGTATTTATATATGTATACTATATAGTATTGTACTATATGGTATATACTATTTAGTATTAAATGTATAATATATAGTATAAGTATATGTATATAATATACTTAAGTATTATATACTATATGGTATATATAATATACGTTTTAGTATATATTATATGATTACTATATAAAGCATAGTAAACAAAGGAGATATACTAGTCTAAGTATCCCTAGAGAATAATCACCTCATATGTATCCTTATATAGCAATATGCAAAAGAGAACAAAGGGAACTTAAATGCCTTAATATCATATACTTATATATCTATATACCCCACCCATTCTATAGTATTTGTATTACCCTATGCATAGGGGGGTATTAGGGGGGATCGAGGTTTCTCCTGGTTGACCAGGAGCAGGATTGATTGCAATGGATCAATGGTGCTAGGCAATAAGGCAATGGCACCCACTTGCCCCATGTACATTGCAAATTATGTTGACTAATCACTACCACACACATAAAAATTTTATATAGAACTAAATTATACTTGACATATAATAATATATAATATATAATACATATACTATATAAGCATGTAGTAATTACTCCTTGAGCAAAGTAAGTAAGATAATTAAATTATGTGTCTCATTTAGTTATCTTACTTACTTATACAAAGAAGAGAATAGAAAGAAAGTATGAATAACTTAAAATTAGTTAAACAAGAAGAGAATCAATTAGAACAAAGTCAACTAAAGATGGAAATAGTTAAATCTATATCTTTAGGAGAATGTACTATTCCAGAAGATATAGTAACTAAGTTTGATATTCCATATGAACAAGTTATAACTTTATTCAATGATCCTAACTTTACTAATCTTATAGCTAATTATACTAAAGCTAAACTTAGTATGAACTTTCATACTAAAGCAGTTCCTAGATTAATGAATATAGTAGATAGTGAAGATAACAAAGAATCTATAACTGCAATTAAGTTATTAGCTCAACTTACTCAGAATCTTAAAGGAGTACAAAGTACAGATGTAAATATAAATCTTAATTTAGAATCTCTAGTTAAAGAGACTGAGAAACAAGTTAATTTTATAAATGTAGAATCCCGGAAAGTAAGTTAATAAACATTTTCCATTTCTTCACTAAATAAATATATTTTTCATTTAATTGAAAATAGTACTTGACATAACATTTTCCATGTGTTAGAATGTATTTGGGATTGAGACTTGGTATAAAATATCTTGTAAAAGAGAAATGAAATTTATTTACAATTAAATTATTCAGGAAGGTCATATGAAATTTATTTTTAGTTTTATTTTGGTTTTGTTTACAGCTACATTTATTCATGCTCAGACCATTAAAGCTAGTGTTAGCTTTCTTGGTACTGAGATTCCAGTAACTAATGATCCATCAACTGTCAATGAATCTGTTCAGGGTATTTCAGTTGACTTTGATGCTAAGATAGTAGAAAAGAATAAGTTTAGAATTGGTGGTGTATTTAACTATCAACGTCCAGTAGTTGAAGAAGGTGGGCCTAACATTTATTCATTTGGCCCTCAGCTTAGTTATAAACTTGGTTTTGTTGAACCATTCGGAACTGCTCTCTTTGGCTTTACTGATATTGCTAAAGTTAGAGTCTTCACTAGAACTTATCGAGGTGGTGTTGATCTTAACTTCGGTAATGTTTTCATTCGTCCCTTTTATCTCCAATACCAATTTACTGAAGGTTTCAATGTCAATGGAATTAAACAGTATGGTGCTGGTGTAGGAGTCAGATACTAACATGGACAAACTTATTCAGTTTTTTGAATATGCACATCTTCCAGAAGCATTGCAACGAATTAGTATGAATTACTATAATCTTGCAATTTGGATGAAAGAAAATCTTCCATCAAATGCTGAATCAACTGTTGCAATGCGTAAACTTCTTGAAGCTAAAGATTGTGCAGTCCGTTCAGTTCTTTACAAAGATCCTACAGTGAATGTTTAATTAACTAAAGAAAATAAATTATGAACAACCAGCAAATAAAAGAATATTTCACTAGGCTTAGAACTGACTTCCAGTTCTATTGCTCTGTCAATATTCCAATTAAAAATAAAGCTGGTAAATTAGTTAATTTCATTTTCAATAGAATGCAGCAACAGCTTTGGAAATGGTTCTTGGAAGACCTTTCATCAGGTAAGCCAATTAGATGGTATGTGCTAAAAGGTAGACAAATGGGAAGCACTCTCTTTTTCACTGCCTTATTCTATTGGCTTACCTCACTTAATTCAAACAAGAATGCTTGTGTAATAGCTCAAGACAAAGATGCTGCTGAAGCACTTGGTGGTAAAATACAAAATTACTATCAACGTTCTCAACCAATGCTCAAACCTTCTGTTCGTATCATGAACAGATCACAAATTCATTTCTCTACCCCAATTGATGAATTTGAGAAAACAGGAGAAATCGGACTTGATTGTCATATTGATTCATTTCCCATCGAACGAAAGAACTTGGGAAGATCATACACCTATCAATACGGATTACTCACTGAATATTCAATGTATGAAGAAGTTGTTGAAGATGTTCCTGATCGAATGGATTCTCTTCTCAACACGATAGGTGACTTTGATGGAACTGTAGTTATTAAAGAAACTACACCAAAAGGTGAAGGATATGCAAAGAAAGATTGGGAAGATACACAAAATGGATTTAGAAAGATATTCATCTCTTGGGTATCAATGGATGAATATCGTATTGAAATTCCAATAAGTGAGTATTTCCAACTTAGTGAACTCGACACACCTGAATCAAGATATGGTGATGAAATAGCAGAACGTCTAAAGATTATCCATGAACTTGCTATTTGGTGGCCCGAACTTACAACTGATTTTGAAATAGAACATGAAGTCATGTGTCGTCTTGCTTGGAGACGTTACATGATTGACAAGAAACTATCAGGAAAGAAACTTAAATTTAAACAGGAATATCCTACCTCAGTACAAGACGCTTTTTCATACTCTGCTGATTCTGTCTTTCCAGTTGATAGACTTCTTGAAATGGAAGACTTTATAACTAAGAATAAAATCTCTCCATCTCTCTATCGCTATCATCACGATGACGTAGAGAAAGATTCAACCAAGAAATTCTATGCAGCACGTTACGGTCATCTCTCCATCTTTGAACCACCTAAGCCCAATACCGTCTACTGTATTGGTGCTGATGGAGCGCAAGGTATTCCAAATGGAGATGATTCATCAGCTTACGTCTTAAAGCTGCCTGAAATGCAAGAAGTTGCTTGTTTCTCAGATATAATATTACCTGAAGAATTTGCAGGAGTTCTCAATTATTTAGGTTTGCTTTACAACAAAGCTATTCTTGGCTGTGAAATTAATGACAAAGGTGGATTTGCAGCAGTAGAAAAGTTAGTTAATACATACTATTATCCAAATCTTTATTACAGAATTAATCCACTTAAGTCAGTAGTTGAAACTAATATTCGTTATGGTTGGGTAACTGATCCTAACACTAGACAAGTAATGATTAATGACTTTACTTCATTACTAAATTCAGGAAATATTTTAATTAAATCAAAAAAACTCTTGACACAGTGTAAATCTTTTGTTATGATAAAAGGGAAGGCTCAGGCTTCACCAGGACAACATGATGATTTAGTTATAGCTGCCATGATTGCCGTCCAAATGGCACGGCAGGCATACATACCTAGAGAATCAGTTGCTCCAAAGAATCCACCTAAATTTAGTTTTGAATGGCATATGAGGAATATGGGCAAGTCAAAAGGACAGAGAGAAACATTTAACAGGAAATTCGTATGAGTAGAACACAATTTAAACAAAATAGACCAGCACAGAAATCAGTTCTTAAATCACTTATTAAGAATCACAAAAGAAACATTGGTAGAAAACTTACTTCTGATGAAATGAGAAGACTCTGCTTTAATTTTAAAGAAGCTATTAAATCTATATGAAACTCAATCTAGGTTCAGGAACAAAACTAATTGAAGGCTACACTAACATTGACATTGCCAATGGTCAATTAGTTTATCCTCTGCCTTATGAAGATGAATCAATAGATGAAATTAGGGCTAGTCACATACTTGAACATTTCTCATACAGACAGACTCTTGAAGTTTTAATTGAATGGAATAGAGTTCTTAAACTTGATGGAATAATTAAAATATCTGTACCTAACTTTGACTATATTATAACTAATCTAAAAGATCATCCAATGTTTGAAGGTTATATCTTTGGTGGTCAAATAGATGTATATGATTTCCATCACGCTTTATTTACAGAAAAGAAGTTAAAAGAGTTACTTTGGAAAGCCTGCTTCTACAAGTTTACTCATTGGAAGTCAGAGATTGATGATTGTGCTTCATTCGATCTTAGTTTAAATATTCAAGCAGTAAAATCATATTCGATAATTGAGACGACACCAACAGCTTATGAACGCTAATATTGTACCATACAACAAGCAAACTACATTACGTAGTGCCAACTCACCAAACAAAAGTTCTTACGAATTTGATTATGGTGATAGTGACTCGATGTGTGTACAATGGCTAAAGAAGATTGAAGACACATTAAGATGGCGTAGAAGTAACTTTGATAAAGATTGGAAGAGAGCATATGAAATGTACAACGGCGTACATTGGAGGGATGTAGTAGAAACTGACCCTAGTTCAGATCAAGCAAGAGATAGGATTACAGTCAACATTACAATGTCCAATGTTCTATCAATTGTTCCATTTCTCATTTCAAATAAACCTAAATTTGTTTGTAAACCTCGTAAACCAGAAAAAGATAAAGTTGCTCAACTTCAGTCAGAAATACTTAATTATGAATATGAGCAGCGTAGAATGCACAAGCAAGTTAAGTCTGCTGCTTATGATTGTGTAGAGATAGGTCATGGAATTGTCAAAGTTGGTTATGCTTTAGAGATTGACAAATCCAAATTTAAATCAGATAAGAGCATTCAATATGAATCTTATATCAAGGAAGATGCACCATACATCAAGCGTATTTGCCCTTTTTATTTCCTTATTGATCCGTGCGCTTCGGAGAACAATATCGAGACTGCGGAATGGGTATGTGAAATATTCTTCAAATCGAAAAGAGATTTATGTGCGAATACGAAATACGATCAAGCGGTAATCAAGAAAATTAAGAGTGGTTTCTATAGCCCAGGAACTAAGAAAACTATATATGATTCACTCAGCGATGCTAATGTTGCTACTGCTAATGATTCATACGGTACAGACGACAAACTTAGTTATGATGACGACGATGATATAGTACTTTATGAATTATGGTCTAAGAGAAATAAAAAGTATTATATTCTTTGTAGTAATGTTAAAGAGCCTCTTTTAGAAAAAGATTGGCCATTTGATTACATTGACAACTTCCCTTATATCAAAGTTGATTATATACCTATTCAAGATTGCTTGTATGGTGTAGGTCTACCTTATACAATTGAAGATCAGCAATTTGAACTTAATAGAGTTAGGACATCTGCATTTGAGCATAGACGACGTTTTAATAGAAAGTATACTGCAATTGAGAACTCAATTTCAGAAGCAGAAGCAAATAAATTAGTTAATGGCCCTGATGGTACTGTAATATTTGTTAAACAACAAAATGCAGTTACTCCAATTCAAGAAGCTAATCTCACTCAAGATCATTATGCAGTAGAAGGAATGATTAAAGATGATGTTCGTAACTTAACTGGAAATGATAACTTAATTCAAGGTGGTAATCTTCCATCTCGTACCACTTCAGGAGAAGTTCAAACAAGAACTAACTTATTCAGACTAAAACTTGATGATAGAGCAGAATCAATAGATAACTTCATTTTAGATATAGCTATACAAGTTCTTCAACATATAAAGAATAATTATAACACAGATAGACTTATTGCTCTTGTTGGACTTGAAGGTATTAATTGGGAAAAGCTATCTGCTGAAGATATTAAAGAAGAGATGGATGTGTCAATGGAGTCTGTTGCTGCTCCTAAGATTGATCCGATGGTTGACAGACAGCAAAGAGTAGCAATATGGCAACAGTCAATGCAAGCACTTCCACTTATTCAAGCTGGACTTCTTAAAATAGATTTTAATCAATTATTTGCTTGGGTAATGGAATCATTTGGATACAAAGACATTGGTAGATTCTTTGACTTTGACTTAGTTGTACAACCACCTTTGCAACAAGTTGACGCTCAATCACAGCAACAGCCTACAATATCTTCACCTAACTTAGAAGATCAATCACAAATAGGCAATCCAATGTCCCAACTTGGTGGACTTAGTGGAGGTTACTAATGCCTTTATTTGATGTTCAATGTCCAGCTTGTTTTAATGTTAAAGAAACTATTATTAACAATTGTCCTGATAATTTCAAGGTAAATGAATTTTGTTTTAATTGTAATCAATTATTGGATTTGGACATTCTTCCACCACTTACAGCAATGCAGCCAGATAATATGTGGTTTGGTAAACAAACTAACTTAGGCTACTTTAATAGTAAAAAAGAATACAAAGATTATATAAAAAATAATAACTTAGAAAGAGCAACAAGAGATAATTACGAATCTGCACAAAAGAATCAATCTAAAAGATTTGAAACTGTTGCTCAAAAGAATAAAGAAAATCTAAATAAATTTATAGAGAAAGAGATTGTACATACAATAGACTTACCAGAAGGAACTTAATATGAACGTACAACCAGCAGCGACACCTAATGGACAGACTCAACAACCTAGTTTGCAACTTACTGAGTCTACACTATTCAATGCTAATCCATCAGAGCTTGACTTCGTATTTAACGAAGAGTCAGGCAATTTTATGTTGGATTTCAAGAAACCCCAGCAGACTAATCAGCCTGACTTGACCAAAGTTACTGAAGGAGCGAATCAGCCTGATCCTCAGCAACAGTCTGCTCCACAATACGAAGACAGATTTAGTCGCATTGAAGGTGCATTAATTAACTTAGCTGGTGTACTTCAAGGTATGCAAGGTTCACAGACTCCACAACAAACTCAACAGACAGATCAGCAACAGCCTACTCTTGATGTTCAGTCTGAAGACTTTGCAAGTAACTTGGTTAATATAATTAATCAATCTATTGAAAAGAAGTTTTCTCAATTTGAAGAGAAACTTAAACCACTTAATTCTGATATTGCTAAAGTTAATGAAAGACTTACACTTACTGATCTTGTCACTAAGTATGGTGAAGATTTCGTTAAAAAGTATCCAGCAATACTAGAATACAAGGCAAGTGATCCTAATGTTAATGTGGAGAAACTTTATCTAGCAATGGCTAAAGTTGCTCCTAAACAACAAATGGATAGCACTAGCCAAGCAACTAATGGGTCTAGTAACGGACAGCCACAAGTTGACCTACTTAAGAAAGCAGATCAAATGGAAACAGTACGTAATGGAAATCCTAATCCTTTGGTTGGAGATAAACCAAATGCTAAGATGTCCATTCAACAAGCTGTTGAAAAATCACTTAGTGAATTGTTTACATAGAGGAAACTAAATAATGAGTAATCCAAATTTTGATACCCTAGTTTCCCACACTCTTAAGAACTATAGAGGTCAGCTTGCAGATAACATTACTAACCATCAAGTCTTGTGGATGCAGTTGAAAGAGCGTGGGTTTATTCGAGAAGATGAAGGCGGTACAAGTATCGTTGAAACTCTTCTCATTGAGCGTAATAGCACAGTCAAGTCATATAGTGGATATGACATTATTGACACATCACCACAGGGTGGATTTACTGCTGCTGAGTTTGATTGGAAACAGGTAGCAGGTTCAGTTACAATTAGTGGTGAAGAAGAGTTTAAGAACTCTGGTTCAAAGACCAAAGTTATTAATCTTCTTCAGTCTAAGATTACACAGCTTGAACTTAGTATGATGTTGGAGATTAACCGTCAATTGCAAGCTGATGGTACTGGTAATGGTGGAAAAGATATTACTGGTCTTGGTCTTGCGGTTGAAGACGGTGC
>Ga0075424_100000185_pt1 | contig 43025 bp, 27 predicted proteins | sample SoiMethybrSBSTD3_FD_75301 | JGI IMG/M metagenome (GOLD analysis project Ga0075424, IMG submission 75301) | Bulk soil microbial communities from a Populus tree surrounding site in Tennessee, USA - Soil MetaG P. TD hybrid SBSTD3 | ecosystem: Environmental > Terrestrial > Soil > Tree plantation...
AACGGTGTCCCGTAGACGATGCTGGCTGGAGCCGCCCAAGAAAGGATCGGAGTCGCCTTGGCGATGTTGAAACTTTGCTGGAGCTTAGGCGCAGCCAGATAATTAGAGTCGCCGGATTGCGCGGCAGTAATCGTGCAGGAACCCGCCCCAGTGACCGTTACTGCATTCCCACTGACCGTGCAATTCCCGCTCGCGCTGAAGCTTACAGCCAGACCTGACGAGGAGTTGGCGCTGATTGTGAATGGAGGATCGCCATAGGTATGGTTCGGGATCGCACCGAACGTGATGGTTTGTGACGCCGGATTAACGGTTATGCTCACGTTTGCTTGTGCACTGCTGTAATCAGCCGAGTCGACAGGGGTAAAGACGGCGAGCAGCGTCTGCGTTCCCGCACTCAAGACCGTTCCAACGGCTGGGGTGTAATCGAATGTACCGGCCACATCCGCTATGGCGTTCAATTGTATAGAGCTTAGGGCGGTACCGTAGGTGATTGCTGCTGGAGTTTGCCACGTAATGGTCGGGATTGCCTTATCGACAGTCAGCGACCCCGTAGCCGAACTTGCCCCAAACCCGTTCTGTGCTGCATAAGAAGTCGAGAGGGAGTGAGTCCCCGTACTGGGAGTTGAGATCGTGAAAACGCTCGACGCGCTCGTGCCAACTGGATTGGAAAGTGGTTGAGTAATTACTGCACCACCATCAACCGTCAGGGAAATATTGCCACTCGGAGGATTGCTTCCAACATTTGCTGAGACGGTAGCAGTAACTATGCCGTCGGCTCCAAAGCTAATATTTGGTGCGTTTAAAGAGGTAGTAGTTGCAGTGATTGGTTTCCCACATTGCGAGGGATAGGATATTACCGAAGTTGGTCGTAACGCTTGGGCAACTGAACCAACGGCAGCGAAGCTAACTGCACCTGTAGTATTAATCAGCATCGAAAGCGGAGCGGCTCCATTGTCCCCTCCAGCGAATACAAAGCTATTATCTGAACCTGTCGTGACGCTTCTTGCGGTGTACGGGACTGCAAACGGAGCACCGAAGATCGCCGTCAGACTGCCATCACTATGTACGTCCCACGCATCGACGGATGGCCCTGTACTGGCGTAAAGGTGCAAGCCGTCCGGTGTAATAGTCACTGCCTGGTTGTTAAATCCTAGTGAGAACGGTGATCCGGGCAGCGATGTGAGCAAGCCATTTCTGTCCACCGAGTATCCAGCCACTGCATTCGTCACACTTCCAAAGTACACTCTGCCCGAAGTACAGGGAATCGCAGCATCTGTTGGCACGGAAAGTGAAGCTACTACGGGCGAACCAGATGCCCACGCGATCTGTCCCGTCGTGTCGATGGTGGCAATCGCCACCTCATTTACTACAGGCATGGCAAATGCCGCGAATTGCCCGTTGGCAGCAACCGCAAGTCCGTCGACCGGTGAAGGTACGGAAAGGCTATTTATCAAGCTCAAGGAGCCACTGTTCCCGATCGAATAGGAGGAAATGTAGCTTCCGCCGGCAGCAATTAGGAACTGCCCATCTCCTGTGATGCCGAGTGAAATGCCGAGACCACTACCGTCTCCGCCAGGCACTGTAGTGAGAGAATGGAAAGTCAGTTCACCCGTAGTTGGATCAATCGAAAATGCGGCGATCGTACTGCTATTGCTCGCGTACAAAAAGCCATTAGGGCTTACGGTAATGCGTCGGCTGGCAAAAAATCCTCCGTTACTTCCTGCTCCGTTCGTTGAGAATGGAGAGTTTGCAAGTGGCGCGAGTGCTCCGGAAGGTGAGACTTCAAAACCCCAAACCGCATTATTACTCGTACTAGCATTCACGTACACATAAGTTTGTGCACTGGCGGGAGTTGCAAGTGCAAATAAGGCGACTGCACAAATGATAGTCAAAATCGATGGAAGTGGGCTCATCGTCATTCTCTGGTCTTAGGGGCCTACTGCGCTGGCTGAGGTGCTACTGCGAAGATGTTGTCTTTAGCATTGCCGGAAGCATCAGTGAAATCGATGGTGAGCTGTGGCACACCGCCATTCTGCCAGGAGTCATAAAGGTACTTAGGAATCGTCAGCGACTGGGCCAATGCCAGGCTGGTGTCGCCATTCTTTATGGATACTCCAGTAAACTGAACGTAAGGGGGCTTGGCCACTAGGGTATCAATGAGCGAGATCGTCGCATTTTCAACGTCGCTGCCACTATTGTTCGTTACTTGAGCGGAAAAGTTCAGTTGTATTTGGTTGCCAACCGCTGACACATTAGAGGTTTGGTAATAACCGCTAAATGCGGCGGACGTTTGGGCAACGCCGACCACAGTAGGAGCTAGCAGAAAGCATAGTGCCAAAAAAAGGACGTGTTTCATTTTTGATTTTCCTTTCGCCATTGCTTAGTCGTGTCTGGAATGGTTTGTCACACTTATCGCCCCAAGCACCCTCTTCCCGCACTCGGCTTTGTTGACGGGCAATTCAGACTTAAGCGAGCGGCTTTTCCCAAATGTCAGCCGAACCGAGCAACCCATGAGTTCCCTTTGGATGGGCCGAATATATCCGGACCAACACGAAGTTTTTCTTTGAACGTGAAATGTTGAGGAGCGGCTGGTTTCCCCAAGCGGTTGCGAACTAGAAAAATGCGGCCTATGGGATTATCTCTGCCGTGAGACCCCACGCCTTTTCTGTAGGGAAGGAAGGACTGCACAAACAAGACGAACCATATCCAGGCCGCGAAGCCTGATTGCGGCTTTCACAATACTCCAATCTGGCCCTGTGCGATCCTGTGCGACCTTGTGGAAAGTAAGCACCTCGTCTCCAAGTGAGGAAGTGTTTTCCATAAAGCCGGGGCTGTCAGCTATTGATCGGTGGCCGTAGTTTCCACGTTGCGCAAATCCACTGCGGCTTACGAATGGATTAACGCCGACTGCTTCGAAGTCAGCCACCATTTGAAGCGGTAGGCCGCCGTTTTCAAACCAGAATCACTGCAAGCATAACTGCGTACTCAGCAATGTCCTGGCCTTCTTGGTTGCTCCACAAAATGTGAACGAGCCTCTCCATTTGGTTGTCTCCTAAGTTTTGAGACACAGAATGCCGGAGAGCCACAGATTGCATTGGAGATAAGAGAAGCAGGCGGTTGCGAGAACTTCTAGGGTCTAAAAGTATTTTGCTCTCAATCTGCAGCGAAAGTCAATCTTCCTGCTGCCCGATTCTCTTTAGTAGGTCTTTTACATCGAACTGTGGCTGCAGGAAGCAGTCTGCAAATGTGTATCCGCCCTTTGGAGTATTCTACTGGCCACAAGTGGAAAATTAGGCCTATGTGGTCCCATCTCATATCAGGCTTCGCGCCTGCCGATTGACTGCCTTGTCCCGTGCAGATCACCTTCATGACCCACCCAGATGGCTACGCTCCGCGGTGAGCCGTCAGGCATCAGGGTGGCAAGATGGGCGAAGTTGGTGCATCGAGCAAAGCTTTGATTTCGTCGGAAAGCGGAATCGCCATGACTTGTGTACTTGATCGAGATCGGGTCGATGTACTTGCTGTCGCCGTCAGGACGCCTCTCGACTACGCGCCCACGAAGCTGCGCGTCCTTATAACTTAAGGCGAAGAACACTGTACTCCAAAGTTAATGGGGGTTACTAATCAACAAACCCGACTGTGTTTTGATGTGTACTCCTGTTGTGTGCTCGTGCCAAGCTGCCCGAATAATGCCACGAAAGGAACGGCTACGGCAGGCTAAGTATCTGATTTTCGATTAGGGCAGGAACTCTCGACTATTTAGCAAACCGCCGCCTTCAGCCACCTCTCCGATGAGTGGTTTCAACAGCTTATCATGAAATTAAAATCCGTCTATTGGCCATCCACTGGCCCCACTGGCCAATGGCTCGAGAAAAACAAATGGTTGCGGAATTGAAGCGTCCTAAACTCTGCAAAATCAACATGAGCCATGATGCAAAAGACTGTTCACGGGCCGGAAAACCGCCGCTTCTGTTTTCGGTGAAAGGTGAAATCCGCCAATTGCTGCTGACGATGGCGAATGCCACCTCCGGGCCAGGTGAAAACTCTCCTTGCGCGGACAGGCTACCGACCCGCTGGAGCGTCTGAGCACTGCTACCAAACTTCCGGGGTGTGATATGGCACGGTCTGCACTTCGATCCCGCGGTCTTCCCTTGCTGCTGCCTGTCCGCCAGGTACAGCGGCTGGCGCAACTACAACATGATCCTGCTCGAGCCCTGCACCGGCTATCCCTGGAATTTCGAGGCCATGCAAGCTGCTGGCCGACACCTGACGCTTGCGCCCAACGAAACTCTCTTAACCCAGACTCTTTTTTCGGTGCAGGAGGGATTGTGCGCGAAATCTTCGCCTAGAACGACATTAGGATGGCGGTCGCGACGGCCAGCACGCCACCGGCCCGTAACGCCTGAGCCGCTCGTTAGGACGATAACCGCGAAAGCCATCGTGGTTATCGTTCCGGCTTTTTCCAAATACCGCGATCATGCATGAGCCGAATTTGACGCTTAATTACCTTCCTGCGGTATTCCGCGTGCTTCATTGGCTCTCGTTTCAAATACAGGTTCTTGGGATAGATCGGTTTCTCATAAAGCAGCAGGTAAAGCTCGGTGCGCAGGTCCTTGAGCCAGTTGCCCCATTGTGCTCGTGCCCGATGGTCGCGCAGTGCCTCGATATCGATAACTCCGGCGACATAGGTTGATCCCCCGCCGTATTCCTGGCGTCCTACAATCTGGCCTTTGTAATTAATGATGAAGGAACGTCCCCCGAAAGTGTCGATTGGGGTCGTCTCTTCCGGAAACAGGTAATAGGTTCCGAGGTTGGGGGCAACGATGTACATGTTGTTATCCAGAGCACGCGCCCGGCTCTGGATTTCAAAAATTTCGTTTCCGGTTGCAGGGTGAGGGTAGGAAGCTCGATACACAACCTCGGCCCCGTTTAACGCCAGCGCACGCGCATTCTCAGGATACGATCCCTCATTGGCCATCATGATGCCCAGGCGCCCGATCTCCGTATCCACAACGGGCCAGAAGGCGTCCAGATTGCGGCCGTACTTCTCGATCCACCAGTCATAGATGTCGTGAGGGCACACCGAGTGCTCCACCGGAAACAGTGGGGACACCTTGTAGTGTTTGAGGATTACCTTTCCTTTAGGATTAATAATGAAGCCGACGTTAAAGAACCGATCCTTCAGGTCGGGATGACGCGCCTTGGCTTGGGCCGTGATGAACGCGTCGTACTCGCGCGCAATCTTTCCCAGTTCTTCCGTTTCCTCGCCAGGAATGTCAATCGCGCATTCACGCGCGAACTTGACGTGGTCCAGATCAAGCACTTCGTCGTTGAAAGCCTGCAGCGCCCCCTCGGGAAAAGCAATCAGCCGCACCGGAATATCAAGTGCTGAAAGCCAACTGGCAGCTTTCACCAAATGTTTCAGATGGTCGAAGTTGATCTTAATGTCTTTGCGGCGGCGGATTCCGCGAACAGCAGGAATGAGGCCAACGGCTGTGTAGGGCTTGACCATTGTTGTGTTGCCTTTGCTCTAGAGCTTGTGACCACACGCGGCACTAAGGTTCTGCACGAAGGCCTTTGCACTCTTCATGGCTCCCTCAACTCACGCCGTTGACGAATACACACCGTCAAAAGGTGATCCGGAATGCAAGCTGCAGCTGGCGCCCGTCGGCCGCGAACTTCGGCGAGCCGAAGCCGGGATTGGCTGGACTTGAGATATGGTCCCCGAACTCCTTCGGCACTGACCCCGCAAAATCCGTGAGGCCATAGACGTGGTCGACATCTTCCACGTTGGGCCGGTTCATCAGGTTGAATACCTCGATGCTGGCTTCTCCCTTTATGCGCTCGCTGAACGGAATTACTCGCTGCAGGCGCACGTCGACGTTATAAAAAGGATCGCCCTTGTATGAGTTGCGCGGACTGATGCCCACCCGGTCTGGGAACGGAAATCCATCGCCGTTGGTATCAAACCCCGAGTTGATGCTGAACCAGCGGGCGCTTTGCAGGCTGCTGAGCAGTGAGAACTTGAAATCACGCACCACGATCGGCCATTCCTTGGGTGATTCCGTCAAAAACGCCAGCGTAAAGCGGTGGCGGACATCGTTGTCTCCGACAGCGCGGTCAAATTCAGGATGGAGGTAATTCTCCGGCGTGTTGGGTAGGTTCACTGTAGTGGCGATGTCAATGGACTTCGAGTAGGTGTAGTTCGCCAGAAAGTTGAAGTGATGCGAGAAGGCCTTACGCAAACTCAAGGTGCCGGCATTGTAGAGGGAGAAGCCGATCGGCTTCACGTAAAGCACAAAGCCGAAGGTGGGATCGGCGGGCCCGCCAGGAGTAGGCGCCCCAACATTTGGCGGCAGTGACGCAAGACACTGAGCAGCTGTCGTATTACAAAAGAATTCCTTGCCGCTGGGCAATTTCGGGCAGTTTGCTTCCACGTGTCCCGGACAATCGCCGTTGATGCTCGTGTACACCGGCAGGCGGCTGGCATGCATCCACTGATACCCCAAAGAAAGATAGAAGTCTTTACCTAGCTGATGCTCGACTTCCAAGCTGGCTTGTTCGGAGAAGGGCTGATTAAACTTTTTCTGCGCGTAACCCAGCGGGACCTGCGCCAATAAACCGGGGGAGGGATATGTGCCGGTGGCCACGAAATTCATGAAATCCGCCTTGAGCAGTGGCGGAATAGGAGCCTCACCCACCGCGCCCGAAGGCCCGAATCCGATCAAGTTCTGCCTGGGATTCTTGAACTCCGGCAAGAACGGCTGATTCATATAACTGAATTCCGATGCGCCCACCCAGCTCACCAGAATGTCGCTGTACACAAACGGCCCGTCGAACAAACCGAAGCCGCCGCGCACCACACCTTTTCCCCCGTGGAAGGCATACGCAAATGAAGCACGTGGTTGAATGTTGTTGTAGTTGGTGGGATGGAACCCGCCTATCTGCTTTAATTCGGATCCGGAAGGCAAGTTATCAACGTCGTAACGAAGACCGAGGGTGAAGCTGAGGTTGGGTCTGGCTCTCCACTGGTCCTGTATGTAGCCCGACCACAGCATGTGACGATAGGAGACCGAAGTAGCATCGTTGAACACTTGTTCATTTGGGCCGGCGTAAAGGCCATCTTGAAAATTGGGATCCCGCGGCGGAATCCGCTGGCCGAACAGCGAGCGTGGCTCCAGGAACAAGAAAGCCACCGGGGTTCCCGGCCCGAAAACATCAAAGGGTGGGGCACCAAAAAAGCTCTGGGGGCTGAAGATCGCAAAGCCTGGGCTGAACAAAGTCACTTGGGTGCTAGTCCAGATAGGCTGAATCTCGCCTCCAAATTTGAAGGTGTGATCGCCGTGAGTGTAGGTCAAGTTATCCGCTAGCTGGAAGTGCTGCTCCTTATAACGGCGCACGCTGCCCACAAAGCCGCCCGACGACATCAGATCCGGAATACCCAGGGCGGGCTCGAATCCGAGCCCCTTGGGTTCCAGGTTGAAGTTCCGGTTGCCATATTGCATCAGCGTCTCCGACGTCAGGTCGTGGCTGAAGACGTGGATCAAATTGCCGTAAACCGTCTGATCACGCACCGGATTGTTGCGGTAAGAGGAAGGCAGCCCTTCGCCGGGAGCCGCGCCCCGCGCATTTTGTTTGCGCGAATCGTTGAACAAATAGGTGATATTGAGGAAAGTTTTATCGCTCAAAACGTTGCTGCTCTTGCCAATGAACTTGTCATAGTCATCAATCGTCAGGATCGAGTTCAGGCTCTCCGGCTGCAACCCAAGTAGCTGCTTTACCGCGTTGATGCCTTGGATGGAGTTCAGGATGAAGGAGGAATATAGCGGCGACTCTGCTCGCCTCTGCCCCTCGTATCCCAGAAAGTAGAAGCGCTTGTCCTTGCCGACGGGGCCGCCCAACGTGCCCCCAAACTGATTGAAGCGCAACGTGTTGAAACCTGGAGCAGAGAGTAGATTCTTGGCATCCAGGTTGTTGTTGCGGAAGAATTCGTAGGCTGAACCGTGCACGTTCTTGGTGCCTGACTTGGTAATCGTATTAACCACCGAGCCCAGATTGCGTCCCGTGTCTGCCGTAAACGGACTATCTACCACGCGAAACTCCTGCACCCAGTCTTGCGACGGGCTGATACGCTGCACCCCGGAGATGCTGGTGGTGTAATCAATTCCGTCCAGGGCAAAGAACGAAGTATGGCTCTCGCGGACACCGCCGAAACTTAGTTTCAGAACGGTTTCGGTAAACGGTGACTGCGCGCCGACTGCAGTGCTTCGCCCCACGTTTACAGAAGGCGTCAGTAACACGAAATCAATGAAGTCACGCCCCGACACAGGTAAATCATTGATCTTCGGTGTGTCAATTACCTGGCTGACATCCGACTTCTCAGTGTCAATCCCCTGAATGACATCTTGCACCTGCACCTCTTCCTTGACCGTCACGCCCAGAGAGACGGTGACAGAGGCGGTTTGTCCGACAGATAGGGATACCGGCAGATTTCGTGGAGCAAACCCTTTGGCCGTCACCATCAATTCATAGTTGCCGGGGGGAATGCCAGGGATTACCGACAGGCCATGAGATTCGGTGACGTCGCTTCTATTGACGCCGGTTTCGACATTCTTTATGGCAACAGTTGCGCCGGGAATCACGGCGCCGGTCTGGTCATTCACTGTTACCTTCAAAGTGGCCAGCTCCTGGGCCAGAACATTACACGCCGCGATGAGCAGCACAACCATCGCAGTGCCGAGTGACCGGCGGATACGCTTCATGCGGGCATCCTCCCTTGAGCGCCTGCTTCGGCAGGTGCTCATCTTTTCAATTGTTGAAACGCCTCAACACCTGACCAGTGCTGGAGCATTCATGCCCTGGGTCGTTCTTGGAAGATTGCGATTACTGGGAACTCGATTCCTTCTGAAGTCAACGCACCGGATTCCAGTACGCTTTTCGCGTGACTTGATCCGTGTTACCCCCAGGAGACGTGTCCGCCAATTCAATAACCGGACGGAACTGATTGTCAAGCTCGATTAATCTGGTAAATCTGGTATGGGATTAGCCACTATCCAGCTTTCTGCGCCGCAACACCCGCCATCTGCTTGATCATCTTGTCGGCCTCCACCGGATCGAACCACCACGGAGAGTAGTCCGGCGGATTGTTAAATCCGTTTGCGATCTTGCTCGCCAGCGGCGGGACCTGGCTTGCCGCGCCCATCAACTGCAGGATCTGCGGCGCTGGCGGAATCAGCAGCGAGTTTGTCCACTTCACCACCCACTGCGCATAATCCCAGAAAATATCGAACGTCTGCTGCATCCACTGGGCATCGAATGGCTTTTTGCCGCGCTCCAAAATCCGTCGCAGGTAGATGCTGGCAGCCTTGCTCGCCGTGTTCGAACCTTGTCCTGTTATCGGATCATTGGTGGCAACCACGTCCGCCATGCCAAGCGCGAGACCGCCCGAAGGCAGCCTGCAGATCGGTTTGCGCACCGTCGGCGGGAATCTGCCCGCCAGGATCCCATTGTTGTCGGTCAGCTCGACCTTGCGACAGCGTTCTCCTTCGAGCGGCATGAAGGTATCGAGAACCCACTTGCTCTTGGCCAGATGTTCTTCCGGAGTCTTGACATCGTTCCAGCAGTCCATGGGGCCGCCGGGCACGCCTTCAAACACCATGATCTCGCAGAGCCCGGTGACGGTCAGTGCCGGAAAAACAAAGTACTCGCCCACTCCCGGTACTAGGTTGAATGACACTGCGGTAAAAGGTTCGCGTGGAACCATGTTCTTTGCATAGGTCAGCGCCAGTGCGCGCATCGCCTGGTCGAAGGGAGACTTTTCCGCATCGCGTTCGAACAGCCGATTGATTTCTCCTTTGCCGGCGGCGACGAGCACCAGATCGTGGCCTTTGCTGTACGCATCCACATCCTGCGGGCCTGCATCTTTGATCACCAAATTACCGCCTCGCTTGGCAAACTCCTTCATCCACCCCGCGAATTTCACTCGTTGGTCGACCGATTGCCCGTAGCGGTCGAGCTTGGCTTCCCAGAACAGGGCCTTATTCTTGTCCGGCCCGGGAATGGTGAAGGCAATGCCCTCGGTGATCGGACATTCCTTTTCCCAGAAGTTGATTCCCAAGTCCCGCTCATTCTGCAAAGACTCGTGGAACATGAACTGGCTGGAGGTGACGCGCCCGCTCAAGATCTGATCCGGTGTGCGGTTGGAAACCACCGTGACGTCGTACTTGTTCAGCAGCAGTCCCAATGCCAGCTGCAACCCGGACTGACCTCCACCAATGATGGCAATTTTTCTCATCGAATTCTCTCCCCGGGACCTGAGTCGACTGCTCCAAATGCCTTGTACCAAGTGCCCAAATATAAATGATGCCGTCAAGTTTCCCGTAGCCACGAGCGTTGATGTGGATTGATTTGTTTCCGTCGAGGAACCCCGTGAGGGCTCGAGGGCTGGAACTCATCTAGTCATCTCAGGCGATGCCGCGGTCCTCGAGCCATTGCAGAAACTCGCCGTTGCCATAGGTGTTATCCGCTGCCAGAGTCTGCGGCAGGTAGCCGTACCGTTCGCGGTATCGTTCGATCATGTCTCGGGCCGCCACGCTCTCCTGACTCAATCGCGCCGGCGTAGCTTGCGCGCCCACGATGATGCAACTGGCGTTATCCACCAGATAGTTGTCGTAATAGCCGAGCCGCGCTGGACCGCCTTTGTCGCGTAGGTCGAATCCGGGTCCGTGGTCGAGACCTTTTCTTGCTGTGGAACCGGAGGTTCGACCGGATTCTCCCGCTCCAAGTCGGCTAAATACTCGCGCACCCTACCGTGCCCCTTAGCCACTTCCGCCAGTGGCTCGCGCGCAACCCGGCTGTGGTGATCGGCGTTGGCCTGGATAAAGCTGCCGTCCACCGACATGTGCTCGCCCTTTCCCAACCCAGCCTCGCCGCATCGGGCGACGATCTCCTCAAAGCGGGACTGGGCTTCGATCAGGAGATTCCGCACCACTCTACGTTTTCCAAGAACCGGCATGGACGGTTTCAGGAATCGTGAACCATCGCCACCCCAGATGCATGCGTAGCTCTTCCACCAGTTTCCTCTCGCTTGTGACGCCGTAGAGATAGCCGACCGGCAGCATGCGCAACAGCAGTTGCGGGTCGATCGACGGTCTTCCCGTGTCGCTGTAGGAGACCTTCAACTTTTGCTCGAATGAAATCGAAGTTGACGTGGCCATCGATCAGGCGCAGCAAATGACTTTCAGGAACCTGATCTTCGAGACGGAAGTAGTAAGAACAGGGACTCCGAGCGGGAGTGGTTTCCCATCATTAGTAGCAGGCCTCCGAAGTAGCAGGCCTCGGAATGTAGCAGTGAACAGCAGCATCGCGAACTCTGGGCTGCTTATAAACGTGAGCCTTGCATGCGGACAAGCATTAACTCGGGCAATTTTTCACACCCAGGCGATTGCACCAACCACCCCGAAAGATCATTCACAGCATAACCAGTCCAGCGCCCTTGTGACCCGCCCATCGCCGTGGTAGCTTTCCACTGCTAAAACCAGCCTCTTCACCGGGAGACAAACATGGACGGACTAAAAGGGAAAGTTGCCATCGTAACCGGAGGTGCAACTCTGATCGGTGCGGCGGTCGTGCGCGCTTTTCATCGCGAGGGCACAAAAGTAGCGATCGCCGACATCAACGAGAAAGATGGACAGGCCGTTGCCAGCGCGCTCGGTAAGGATGTGCAGTTTGTGAAAACCGACCTGGCAGACGACGCCCAGATCGCCGGCTGCGTGCACCAAACCGTGGCGAAATTCGGCGGCCTCGATTTCCTGATAAACCTGGCTTGCGTTTATCTGGACGACGCGCTCAACGCGACGCGCAAGGACTGGCTGGACAGCTACAACATCAACGTTGTGGCTGGCGTCATGATGCTGAAGGCGGTGAAGCCGCACATGGTAAAGCGCGGCGGTGGCGCCGTGGTTAACTTCGGCAGCATCAGCGCCAAGGTGGCGCAGACCGGACGCTGGCTTTATCCCGTTACCAAGGCGGCGATCTTGCAACTCACGCGTAACGAAGCCATGGATCTGGCGGCGGACAAGATACGGGTTAATTCCGTTTCCCCGGGCTGGACATGGTCGCGCGTGATGGACGAGCTGACCCATGGCGACAAGGAGAAAACCAACCGCGTCGGCGGCCCCTTCCACTTACTGGGACGTGTCGGCGAGCCGGAGGAAGTAGCAGAGGCTGTGCTGTTTCTTTGCTCCAGCCATGCCTCCTTTATTACTGGCAGTGATCTGGCTGTGGACGGCGGCTACTCGGCCATGGGCCCCGAAATGGCCACGCCCGCGATTCCCAAGCTCATGGAATAGACGCACCTATCGGCCCCACCCACGTGAAGCGGATCGCCATCATCGGCGCTGGACAGTCTGGCCTGCAACTCGGTTGGGGACTGCTCAAGGCCGGCTATGAAGTCACACTCTATTCCGACCGCTCGGCGGACCAGATCCGGCACGGGCACGTGATGTCGAGCCAGTGCATGTTCGATTCGGCTCTGGAAACCGAGCGGGATCTCGGCTTGAACTACTGGGAGGAAGAATGTCCTAACGTCGAGGGAATTAGTTTTGCGGTGCCCGATCCGGTCGGCGGCAAGATCATGGACTGGGCAGCGCGGCTGGACCATTACGCGCAATCAGTCGACCAGCGGCTCAAGATCCCGCGCTGGATGGCTGAGTTTCAGAATCGTGGCGGAGCGCTGCGGATCAAGGCTGCCGATATGGATGATCTTGAGAGTTGCGCCCGGAGTCATGATCTGGTGATCGTCGCCAGTGGGAAGGGCGCCATCACTCAACTATTTCCCCGCGACGCCGAGCGCTCGCCATTCTCCGAACCACAACGCAGCCTCGCTCTGACCTATGTCCGTAACATGCGGCCGCGAGAGCCATACGCTGCGGTGTGCTTCAACATGATTCCCAATGTGGGCGAGTATTTTGTTTTTCCCGCGCTGACTACCAGCGGCGCCTGCGAGATCATGGTGTTCGAAGGAATTCCCGGCGGGCCGATGGATTGCTGGGGTGACGTAAAGACTCCAGCTGAGCACCTTGCCCGCAGCAAGCACATCCTCGAAACTTTTCTCCCTTGGGAGGCGGAGCGTTGCCGCGATCTCGAACTCACCGACAACAAAGGCATCCTGGCGGGACGTCTTGCCCCTACCGTTCGCAAGCCCATTGGCACGCTTCCCTCAGGTCGCAAAGTTCTCGGGATGGCCGACGCGATTGTGCTTAACGATCCGCTCACCGGCCAAGGATCGAACAACGCGGCCCGCTGTGCCGACATTTACCTGGACAGTATCGTGGCACGAAGTAGTGGGGACGCCGACGCCGAATGGATGCAGCATACTTTCCATCGCTATTGGACCGGATATGCGAAATGGGTGGTGGAGTGGACGAATCTGTTGCTGAAGCCGCCGGCTCATGTTCTCAAGCTCCTCGACTGCGCGGGAAAGATCAGTGCCGTCGCCAGTGCCTTCGTCAACGGTTTTGACGACCCGCGGACCTTATTCCCCTGGTTCATGGATGCAGTTGAGGCGGAGTCCTTCATCCGGAAGGAAGCGAAGACAGTGGCCGAGCGCTTCGACCGCCGCGATTACCGGAGAGCGCTTGGTCAGTTCGCCACGGGCGTAACGGTTGTAACGGCCCGGGCTTCGGACGGGCGCAAGATGGGCGTGACCGTAAACTCCTTTTCGTCGGTTTCGCTGGATCCGCCACTGATCCTATGGAGTCTGTCGCGGCAGACCCCCAGCTTCATCGATTTCACTAACGCCACTCATTTTGCCGTGAACGTTCTGGAGTCTGGCCAGCACCATCTTTCACGGCAATTCTCCACTCCTTTGCCCGACAAGTTTGCTGGAGTCGAATTTGAGGAAGGTACCGGAGGGGTTCCGCTTCTGCATGGCGCCATTGCCCAATTCATCTGCCGCAAGGTTCGTCAGTATGATGGCGGCGACCATGTCATTCTCGTAGGTGAAGTTGAACAGTACAAATACAACGAGGGCGAGCCTCTCGTCTTTCACTCCGGCCGCTACCGCATCGCCACCCGCCATCCGGATATTGCGGAATGACGAGAGCCGAAAGCCGATGGCGGAGCGATGCCGCGCTGGGTAGCCGATTCGCGGCCTTGACATGGCCTGGCTTCCGATGTTGAATTAGCCGCCGTGCAGCGCGACAGGGCGAAGCAGAACGTTCGGCGGCAGGGCGCTGGTCCCAGCCGACAATCTCATACTCTCGAGGGGGCACCATGATTGAGCAATATATGGCTCTTGCCTTGCAACCCACCATGCGTGGTTGCAGGAATCGCTCGGAAGTTGCGGTTAACATCAGACACATTTCCGAACTGATCGACGCCGCCGTCTGGCTCAGCGCCATCGATCTGCCGGTCCGCTTGATTTGCGTGCCGGAGGGCTGTCTACAAGGTTTCACCGATGAGGTGTTCGACTGGGATCACGAAAAGTACGTGGATGAGATGGCCTTGGACATCCCCGGAGAGGAGACCGAAGCCCTGGGCCGCAAGGCCAAACAGCATAACACCTATATCATCGCGCAAGCCAAGATAAAGCATCCGGAATTTCCCAAGAAATTCTTCAACGGCGCCTTCATTATTTCTCCCAAGGGTGACGTGATCCACAAACATTACAAGCTCCAGGTTTTTGCCCGCGAGCATTCCACGGTGCCGCATGACGTGTGGGACAAGTGGGTCGAGCTCTACGGGGATGGCCTGGACGCATTCTTTCCCGTGGTCGACACCGACATCGGGCGCATCGGCTGTGTCATCTGCATGGAAGGATCTTTCCCGGAAACTGCCCGCGGGCTGGCCATGAACGGCGCGGAAGTGCTCTACCGCCCTGCCTATCCAGAGCCCTATGTGGCGAATGGTCTTTGGGAGATTCAGAACCGGGCGCGAGCTTTGGACAACACCTGCTACGTGGTTGCCCCCAACCCCGCCAACTATTTCCTCACCCAGGAATCAACCGATGCGCTCGATACTTTTGGCGGAAAGTCCATGATCGTGGATTATCAGGGCAAGATTCTTTCCGAGCACGGTTACGGAGCCGGGCCTTCGTACGCTGGCGCCATTCTTGACATAGAAGCTCTGCGCCAGTATCGCACTCGCTCCTTATGGGGCAACTGGCTCAGGGATTTGCGGACCGAACAGTTCCGATGCATCTACGAACAGGCGCTCTATCCCAAGAATCTTGGTTTGGAGAAGCATCCCGGCCGTCACGCCGACCACGATGAGATTCGCCGTCAAGTCATGGAGATGATGCTGGCAAAGGGTATCTACCGGCGCCCCGGCAAGACCAAGGCCCACGAGGCGCCCCGGGAAGTAGCGGCCGACTAAGAACACGCCTCAAGAAGTTGCGTTTCAACAGGTGAGGACATGAAACCGGCAAACAAAGTTCTCGGTGGTCGCAGCAGTGTCAAAGTGGCGGTGGTGCAAACGCCGCCTGTATATCTGGACAGAGAGAAGAGCGTAGACCGTGCCTGTCAGAAGATTCATGAGGCTGCGAGCCACGGCGCCGAACTCATCGCTTTCACTGAAACCTGGCTGGCCGGCTACCCTTATTGGGGTGAAGGTTGGGAATCGAAACTACAGAACTGGATACCTGTCCGCGTCCAGTTCTACGATCAGGCTCTGCTGATTCCCAGCGAAGACACCGCACGCCTTTGCCACGCCGCAGCCAAGGCCAATGCCCACGTGGTCATCGGCTGCAACGAAATGGATTCGCGGTCCAGTGTTCACACCATTTACAACACTCTGCTGTTCATTGAGCGGACGGGCAAGGTCCTGGGTCGCCATCGCAAGACCGTCCCCACCTTCGTCGAGCGCGCCATCTGGGGCCCCGGCGATGGCACAGATCTGATCACCTACGAGACTGATATTGGCCGCCTTGGAGGTCTCATTTGCGGCGAGCATCTCATGCCTCTCATTCGCGCTCGCATGATCGAGCAGGGAGAAGACTTGCACATCTCGGTTTTCCCCGGTGCGTTTTCTCTTCATACCGGGCCCAAGCTGGAAGAGCCTGATCTCGAAGGCAAGTTTTTCTGGGGACACACGTTGACGCGGGCGCATGCCATGGAGGCCGGGGCGTTCGTCCTCTCCGCATGCGGCTATATGACAGCGAGTGATCTACCCTCAGACTTCCCGTTGCGCGAGACAGTCAATCTCGATTACGCGCACGGCGGCAGTCAGATTGTTGCCCCGCTAGGCATTCCCCTTGTTCCTCCAACATCGGGCGATACCATCCTCTACGCCGAATGCCAGGCTGACATGATCAAAGTCTGGAAGGCCATCATTGACACCGTGGGCCATTACGCCCGTCCGGATATCGTTCGCCTCCAATATATGAAGCCGGCAGAGCCGACCCTGGCCAAATTTTCATTGGAGGCTTTGGAAAAGAAATCTCCAGATGAGATCGAAGCCATCGCGGAACGCCATGGCCTGGGAAGGCAGGAGCTTGAATCAGGCATCGAACGCCTGGTTCGATGAGAACGGCAACTTCATTACACGTTTGGAAAGAGGGCCCATGCCTCCCAACGTCAGCACTTCGGGGAAGAACTTTTTTACCATCGATCCGCGTAGCTGCGCGCTGATCGTCATCGACATGCAGAATGCCTTTGTAGCTGAAGGCGCAGTCTTCGAAACTCCCCCAGCCCGCGCGATGATTCCCCGATTGGAGCAATTAATCCAGTTGGCTCGTGTCTCCGGAATTCCAATCGTCTGGACACAATCAGATCACCGTCCGCCCTACGGAGGACTGATGCTGCAGAAGTTCCCACCGATTGCGGAAGACCATATTCTTTGGCAAGGAGAGCTCAGCTATGAGATTTATCCGCACATGCTCCAACCCAAGGAGGGAAGCCTCGAATACAAGATCGTCAAGCACAAATTTGACGCCTTTTTCGAAACTGATCTGGATACCATCCTGCGCCATAACGAGGTGGACACCGTAATCATCACCGGGACCGCCACTAATGCTTGCTGCGAATCCACCGCTCGTTCAGCCTTCATGCGTGACTACAAAGTAGTGTTCCCGAGTGATCTAAATGCCACCTTCAACGAAGACATGCACCAGGCAACCTTAAAGAACATCGACTTGTTATTCGGACGCGTAGTCTCGAGCCACGAACTGCTGGCGGAGATAGAAGCTGAGCTAAAGACAAGCTCTAAATCATGACCTCGTTAAACGCTCTGGGACTGTGGGGATCACGAGCGCCTCTCCTGAGTTGCCTTCCGGTCACTCATGTTAGTAGCTCGTGAGACCGTCGTCTGCGGCAGATTTACCGTCACTCTGCAGCCGCGCTGCTCCTCACGATTCGACAGTTCCAGTGAACCACCATGTGCTTCTGCTATTTGACGCGAGAGGACAAGTCCAATACCGCTGCCGGCGGGTTTGGTTGTGTAAAACGGGACGAACACATTACTCGGATTCATTAGTCCGGGGCCATTATCTTCGATATTCAGGACCAAATCTCCGTCGCTCAGTTTCCAGGTAAAGACTATTCGCGGTCCGGAAGAGGAAATTTTGGACCCGTTCGAATTTCCGCCTGATTCTGAAATGTCCAGGACGGCTTCCGCTGCGTTGCGCAGCAAGTTAATCAACATTTGCTCGAGCTGGTCGGGATCTGCCATCAAAGTGACGTCGGGGCCGGGAATTATCGTGACCGGAACACGCATCTCCAGAGCGGCAACCCGTTTTGCCAACATCGATATGGAACATTTCTGCAGAGCCGGTTGCGGCATTTGCGCCAACTGACGATAGGCTTGCAGAAAACGATTGAGCGAGGCGGCCCGGGTTTCGATAATACCCAGCCCACGTTCGAAATCCTGGCGCTGTTCGGGTTCGAGATCGACTCCGGAAAGTCGGGCATTCAAGCTGCCGGCAATGGATTTGATTGGAGCCAGTGAGTTATTCAACTCGTGCCCCATAACCCGGATCAGGCGCTGCCATGCGCGCCGCTCCTCTTCGCGCAAAGCGCGGCTTACGTCAGAAAGCACAACCAGGGTATGCGGCACCCCCTGCTGCCGGAACGAGCTTCGCCTTACGAACCAGCGCGCGTCGTTGGCAAAGCGCAACTGGAGCAGAGTTTCGTTCTCGCAGGATAGAGAATTCTCCAGGCCGACTTCATACGCTTTCTTGCCAAGTAACTGTACCGACGATTGTCCGAGAAGCCTTTCTCCGGCGGAGTTCACGAGCCGCAGCTTGTCGGCTGGATCAAATGCGAAGATCGGAAGCTCCACTTCCTCGACGACCCGTTGTAATAAAGCCGCCGCTTCGATGGCGCCAGTGCGGTGCTGCGCCAGCAGATCGGCGAGGGCGTTCACTTCAAGCGAGAGTTCACCAAGAGCATCGTTGGGAACTGCCAATCGAGCCCGAAAAGAATAATCTTCATCCCGCAAAGCCCCGACAACATTCGCGAGTGTCTGTAAGGGGCGGACAACGTGATCATGAAGGCCAACACCGATGAATAAGCAGGCGAGTAACTCTGCGCCGAGGAAAATCAGCTTCGACTGAATCGACCAGGGTTGCCACCACACAAGAATGGCGCTGGCGAGAAGGCCCGGCGCGACCAGCAAGACGGAAAACCAGGTGACACGGCGCTCGAACCGTGCTCGAGGTCGTTTTCGCTGCGTGCGTTGGGATGACTCACGGCGAGACGGGCTAGAGCCCATACTTTTGCATCCGGCGGTACAGAGCACCGCGGCTCAGGCCAAGCGCTTCCGCCGCCTGGCTTATATTGCCTTGAAAGCGCTGCAGCGCTTTGCGAATCAGGATACTTTCAACAGCTTCAAGACTCAATTCTTCGAGGTTCTGGGCCGCGGCGCGTTGCAAGCCAAGGCCGAGATCGGCTGACTGAATCTGCTCGGTGCGGCACATCAGCACCGCCCTCTCGAGCGCGTGCTCCAGTTCGCGCACATTTCCCGGCCAGGAATATTGAATCAGAGTCTGCGTCGCCGCGGCATCAAGGCCACGAACCTGACGGCGATAGCGGGAAGCGTATTGCGAAAGAAAATGCAGAGCCAGCACCGGTATATCCTCCCGGCGTTCTCGCAAAGGCGGCAAGTGGAGTTCAACCGTATTCAGGCGAAACAACAGGTCTTCACGAAAGTTCCCGCTGCTACAGGCGGCTTCAAGATCAGTGTTCGTAGCGGAGATCACTCGCACATTGACGTGCTTGCTACGCGATGACCCCACGCGGTCTATCTCTCCGGACTCAATCACCCGCAATAGCTTGGCCTGCTGCCGTATCGGCACGTTGCCGATCTCATCCAGAAAGACGGTGCCGCCATCGGCCAGTTCGAAGCGGCCAATGCGGTCCGTGCGGGCGTCCGTAAAAGCGCCTTTCACGTGGCCGAACAGTTCACTTTCAAAGAGTCCCTCCGCCAGACCGCCAGTATTTACGGCGACAAAGGGACGCGAAGCGCGCAGGGATAAAGCGTGAACGGTGCGGGCCACAATTTCTTTTCCGGTGCCATGCTCTCCGGTGATCAAGACGTTCGCATCCGACGGAGCAACCCGCGTGATCATTTCGAGCACTGGGGACATGGCGGGCGCCGTGGCAACGAACTCTGGGCGGCCCTGCGCGCTCAGCAATCGATTCTCAGCGGCGAGCCGCTCCGCTTCCTGCAGCGCGCGATGCAACTCGACTTGCGTGCGCAGAATAGACACGAGGCGCTCGTTTTCCCACGGCTTCTGGATGAAATCGCGAGCTCCGCGGCGCATAGCTTCGACCGCGAGTCCCACGTTACCCCATGCAGTCAACACAATCACGGGTAACGTGCTGTCGAGCGCAACAATTTCTGAGAGCAGGTCGAGCCCTTCCTGACCGGAGGTCGTATCGCGCGTGTAGTTAAGATCGATTAACACGGCATCATACGAGGCGGTCGCCAGCGCTTCTCGCACCAGGGCTGGAGAGCGGACTGTATCTACTGTGTAGCCTTGCGGCTTCAGCAGCAGTTGAATGGCGTCGAGTATATGTTGCTGGTCGTCGGCGGCCAGGATCCGCGGATCGGTGCCGCCTTTAGTCAGGACAGGAAAAGCGCTGTCTCGCGGCTTTGCCGAGGTCGGCATGATTTATGGAGCAGGGCTGCTGATCGTGCCTCGAATCGCATCCTGGATTTCGATTCCATTATGTTCCAAAGTGGTGCCCGTCGCACGTTCCAGTTCGACATGGGCCTTCTCGTAGACCGTCATGGCCGTGGCCAGATCAAGTTCAGCCAGCGCCAGATCGCGCTGCGCTGTCATTGTCTGATAAGTCGAACCAGCGCCAAGCGTCTGCTCTTTCTGCATGATCTCAAAGGTGCGCTGCGCCAGGTCGCGTGCTTTGCGGGCGGCATCCACGCGGGCCGCACTCTGGTCGAGCGCGTATTGCGCATTTCGGACTTCGATTCGAATCTGCTTTCGCAATTGCTCACGCCGCAGCTCGGCCTGGCGGTATTCGAGCTCGGAACGGTACTGGTCGGCCTTTGCCACGCGATTTCGGATTGGAATGTTCAGGTTCAACCCGATGTAGTAGTCGGGAGCCGTGTTGTTGAATGCATTCGCCAATGCTCCGGAAAAATCTGTGGGGACGTTTGAACTGTTTGGAAGGCCGGGGACGTTGTAAACCGAGTTGAGCGGGCCGGCCAGGCCTGATCCACCGTAGAAGCCGACCAAAGCCAGGGATGGCAACAGGGCATTTCTCGCGGCCTTGCGGCTGATCTGTCGGTTCGCCAAATCGATATCCGACTCCGAAAGTTCCGGGCGATCGTGCATCGCCTGAGCAATCAGATCCTGGATAGGCTGCGTTCTGGCAGACGTTTGAACCGACTGCAGCCGATCCGTGGGAATCACCTGCACAGAGTCAAGCAGCGGATCGTCGAGACTCTTGGTTAACGCATTCTTGATGAGCAGTTCCTGCAACTGCAGGCTGGTTCGCGCCACAGTGAGGTCCTGATCGCGTCGGGAAACTTCAGCCTCTGCGCGCATCACATCCATGGCAGGAACGCTTTCCAGTTGGAGCTGCTTGCGCGCATTTTCCAGCGATTGCTGAGAGAAGGCCAGCGATTGCTCGTTGACTCGCGACTGTTCATAGGCGTTTACCAGGTCCCAGTAGATGTTCTCGATCTGCGTGACCGTGGCGATCACCTGGTCCTTGAACGCGATGTCAGAGATCTTTTTGTTGTTCTTTGCGATCCGCAGATAGCGCAGATTTGGCGCAAAGCCGAAGCCGGCGAGCAGTTGCTGTTGAAATCCAAATCGGTACATTGAGCCTAGAGCAGGAGATAGATTAAAGAAAGGACTGTTCGTGGTCTGGCGGTTGTTATTGAACTCGAAGGAAACACTCGCACCGGTTGGAAAGGCTTGCGTAACGCCAACGTTCGCCTGACCGGTGTTGAGCTGAAGCAAGGGCACTCCATAGATTCGTTGATTGGCCAGCGGCGTGGTTTGATGCTCTGCTCCCACAGAGCCAATGATCGTAGGATCGTACGACGGCACCGGAGTGCCAACACCCAATGTGGATTGCACCAGCCCGGATGCGCCCGCTCCTGCGCCCCCTGCGCCTGCCGTGGTGCCGCCAGCGCCGGCACCCGGAGCGCCGGTGCCAAACCCTCCGACTCCGCCGCCCGGGGTGCCTTGCACCACGCCGGCATTCACGCCACGAAAAATTCCGCCAGCTCTTGTGCGCAGAATATCTGTGTCCGCGATCGGCAGATTGTAACGGGCGATCGCGAGATCGAGATTGTTCTCCAGCGCCAGCTGAATGGCATCTTTCAGCGATAGATAAAGTTTGCCTTCACGGATCAGCTGTCCCAGACGCGGAGAATTGGTGAGCTGCGGCTCGGGTACTTCGCTGGGTGAATATGCGCTGAAAGGATTGTGCGAGCTCGGCAGATTAAAGGATAGCGGGGCGTTCGTCTGGGCCGAAGCGGTCGCGGTGAGAGCGACAAGAAACCAGGAGAGGAGCTTTCTTGATCTCTCTCTCATTGCTTTACCGCCTCGTAGGGCTGAAGCTCCGGGTTGGCTGTATCGGAGACCATCCAGCCATCGCGCAACTGAATCGTGCGCGAGCCATACGCGGCGTTCAGCTCCGAGTGGGTAACCTGGACAATAGTCGTTCCCTGTTGATTGAGTTCGCGAAAGAGTTCCATGATTTCCTTTGCCTGCGAAGAGTGCAGGTTTCCCGTAGGCTCGTCGGCCAGTAACAGAGCAGGCTTGTGGATCACTGCGCGAGCAACCCCGACCAACTGCTGTTGTCCGCCAGAAAGCTGGCTGGGAAAGAGATCTTTTTTGGCGACTATCTGAAACCGGTCGAGGGTATCGGCCACCATGCCCTGCCGCTGCTTATGCGGAATATCTTTATAAGAGAGCGGAAGATCGATGTTCTCGCGCACCGTGAGATCATCGAGCAGGTGATAGCTCTGAAACACCATGCCAATATTCTTTTTTGCGAGTTCGCCCCTCTGCTTACGCTTCATCTCGTGCACGGCCTGGTGGTGAAACCAATATTCGCCCTGCCAGCCGTCATCAAGCAGAGCAAGCACATTTAATAAGGATGACTTGCCGGCCCCGGACGGGCCCATCACGGTGATGAACTCGCCTTTCCGGATCTCCAGGTTGATGCGCCGCAGCACGAAGAACTGTCCTGCGGCAGTTTTGTAACTGCGTTCCAGATTTTTGAAGTGGATCATGTTTGTTCTCGAATCAGTTCACATCTACTCGTACCGCAACGCCACCATGGGGGCGACTTTAGTTGCCCGGCGCGCGGGAATGTAGTTCGCGAGAAGAGCAAGGCTCATCAGCAAGACTGCCAAGGCAAAGAACGTACCGGGATCGGTCGCGCTGATTCCGAACAGGAGGCGGGAGATGAGCCGCGTCAGCATCAGGGAAACCGCAACGCCCAAGACCACACCCATTCCAGCCAGTGCCATCCCGTGGCTCACCACCATCTTCACCACATCAGTTCGTTGCGCCCCCAGTGCCATGCGGATGCCGATTTCATGGGTCCGCTGAGAAACGGAATAGGACATCACGCCGTACAGGCCGACGGCCGCGAGCAGGACCGCCAGTGCAGCAAAGATTCCCAGAAGCGTCATGGTGAATTTTCGCCGCAGGACGGAGCGCGCGATTACGTCATGCATGGTGCGTACTTCCGACAAGGGAACACTCTTGTCGACGGTCCACACCGCGTTCTGCACAGCCGGCACAAGAGCAAGCGGGTCAGGAATTATGGTTCGCACCGCTACGAATGCCGAAGGCCAATGCCCTTGTCCGAAGGGAAGATAGGCCTCGAAGTGAGGCGCAGTGTCCAGTCCGACGTGTCTCACGTTCCCCACAACACCGACAATCTGCAGTTTCTCGTTTCCGGGGCCAAAATCGAGCAGGTACTTTCCAATGGGATCTTGTCCAGGGAATACGCCTTGTGCGAGGGCTTCATTCACTACTACTACTGGCGTTGATCCTGCGATGTCATGCCGGGTCAAGAGACGTCCTTTAATTATGGGAATGCCCAGGGTCTGAAAGTATTCGGGCGTGCTGACGCGAATGTCAGCGCTGTAGCCTTGATCGTTCCCAGGGATTTTGAAACTACGCGAACTGTTTCCGCCGGAAAGAGGCAGGCGGCTCACAGCGCCTGCCGATCGCACGCCGGGCAGCTCCTGCAAACCATCAGTGACTTGGCGGTAGAAGCTATCCTGCTGTGCCGGAGTGGCGGATGGCGGAAGTCCCACACTGAATATCAGTACTTGGCTGGAATCGAATCCGGGGTCCACGCGCAACACCCGCACAAAGCTCTGTATGGTAAGCCCGGCTCCGATGAGAAGAACCAATGACAGGCCGACTTCGGCAATCACCAACGCGGAGCGTGTGCGGCCGCCCCGGCCCGTGCTGCGTTCCCCTTCTTTGAGCGATTCGTTCAGATTGCCCCGTGAGACGTGAAGAGCCGGAGCCAAGCCGAATAAAATACCGGTCAAGAGCGAAAGGAGGATGCCAAAGCCCAATATTTCCCCGTTCACACCGACTGCTCCTAGAGCGCGGATCTCCGCCGGAGCCAGAGTCAGCAGGGACGGCACGGCCCCCGCCGCGAGCAGAATTCCCAGCACGCCACCAAGTAATGAGAGCAATAAGCTTTCGTTGAGGATTTGCCAGACCAGCCGTCTACGGCTGGCGCCCAAGGCAGCGCGAATGGAGACTTCACGTGACCGGTCTCTGCCGCGAGCCAGGAGTAAGTTGGCCACGTTGGCACAGCCGATCAGAAGCACGAACACCACAGCAGCCAGCAGCACGTACAACACCGGCCGAACATCGCTGACCAAACTGTCTTGCATACTGGTGAGGCGGATGGCCACATCGCGATTGTCGTCCGGATACCGGCTCTCCAATCGGCGGGCAATCCCGTCCATTCGCGCGCTGGCCTTCTGAAGCGTGACGCCCGGTTGCAGCCGTGCCCACACGTCGAGGTAATTACGACTTCTGAACTGCCGTGGATCCTGGTTGGGAACCAAGGGGTGCGCAGGCACTCCCCACGGAGAGGGCACCCAAAGTTCGCCGTGGTTATCCGGTGTAAAGTTCGGAGGCATCACCCCAATGACCGTGTACCTCTCGTTGTTCAAGGTAAGGTCGTGGTCCAGCAGCGTGCGGTCGGCGTTGAAACGCCGCTTCCATAGCCGGTAACTGATCACTGCTACGTGATCGTGTCCCGGTTTTTCGTCTTCGGGCAGCAGACTTCGGCCCAGCAACGGGCGAACTCCAAACAGAGGAAAGAAGTTAGCGGTCGTCGTGGTGATGCGGACTCGCTCCGGACGTTCTCCTCCGAGATTGCCCTGCCATCCGCGGGAAGCAGCCACAACGGAGAACACCTGGTTTTCCGTTACCCAGTCCAGGTAGTTGGCAGGTGACGCAGCGGCCCCTTCTCCGCTCTTGCGATCAGTTTGCGATACATACACGATGCGCCCCGAATTCGGATACGGCAGCGAATGCAGCAGTACCTGATCCACGACACTGAAGATGGCAGTCGTACCAGCGATGCCAAGGGCAAGGGTGATCGCGGCGACGATTGTGAACCCCGGGCTCTTGCGCAACTGCCGCAATGCGTAGCGAAGATCCTGGATCAATCGAAGCATTTGTTTCTACTCACTCGTACCGCAGCGCTACCAAGGGATCGACCTTGGCAGCGCGGCGGGCGGGGATATAAGCGGCAAATAGTGCGACCGCCAGAAGCGCGAACGCTGCCCCGGCGAGTGTGGCCGGGTCGTTCGGCTTGATTCCGAACAGCAGCGCCTGAACCCATCGCGCGGCAGCGAGCGAACAAACGACGCCGGCCACGGTCCCGAGGGCAATCCATGCGGATATTTGAAACACCATCATCCTGGTCACGGTTGATGAGGTGGCGCCCAGGGCCATGCGGATCGCTATCTCCCGCGCGCGCTGGCCCACCAGCAAGGAAACAACGCCGTAAATCCCCGTCGCCGCGAGAAGCAGGCCAATGGCCGCGAACAACATCAGTAGTGCGGCGTTGAATCGGGGCCTGGCCGCAAGCGTCGAGATGGTCTGGCTGAGTGTGGCTGATTGTACAGGCAGCGTCGGATCAAGCTCCGCAACCGCGTCTCGCAACTCCCGTGTCACGGTTTGCGGATGTAAGACACTTCGTGCCACGATGCGGATTCGCTGAGAATCAGGACCATAGCGGAAGATGAGGTCGTCCGGCGTGTGACGGCGCACCACGTAATATTCCGGACCTGGGTTTCCGCCAAGACCCTGGTTTTGGGTGTTGCCCGTGACCCCAACCACGGTGAACGCGACAGGATCGACTCTCGGTTCTTCGGATCCTCCGAGACGAACTATCTTTCCTACAGTATTTTCTCCGGGGAACAACCGCTCTGCGAGCGCCTGATTAACGATGATGGCCTTCGGTTCCGCCCGGCGATCTTGTTCCGTGAATGCACGTCCGCGGACAATTTGAATTCCGAGCACCGAAAAGTACGCCGGGGTAACCGATCTCCAGCCCACCATGCCGCCGATGCCCTGCTCCAGGCTGAGAGGAGGACGGCCTTCCGCTTGCAATGCTATGAAGGGCATGTTGCGTGCCGGTGGGTTGGGAGGAAGTGAGTCGCCCAAGGCAACCGCCGCAATGCCAGGCAGTTGCTTTAGTCTGCGCTCCAATTGTTCGAAAAACGCCAGTCGTTGCGCGGCTTGAGGATACCTTTGGCCCAGCGTTAATTCCGCACTAACTACATGTTGCGTGTTCATCCCCAAAGGCTGGGTTTGGAGCTTGCACAGGCTGCGCAAGAACAGAAACGCGCCGGAGAGGAGAATGACGCTCATCCAGACTTGAACAAATATGAGGAACTGGCGAAGCCGGGCTCGCCGGGTCCCAGCCGTCGTAGGGGCGACGAGCATTTGCATCGACGGCTTCTCAAGCGCAGGTATTGTTCCGGACGCCAGGCCCGCGACTATGGATAGCAGGACCGCGACCAGCAGAGCTCTTTCATCGACATGCGCTTCGAGCAATCGCGGGATGACGCTGGGCGCGAGTGAGACCAAGCCGCTAACGAGCTGGTAAGCGAGCCCACAGCCCGCGGCGCAGCCAAGTAAAGCCAAGACTATGCTTTCCGTAAGCCTCTGCTGAACCAGGAGAAGACGCCCGGCGCCGAGCGCGGAGCGTACCGCCAATTCGTGCCGTCGTCCCGTGCTGTGAGCAAAGGCAAGGTTGGCGGAGTTAGCGCAGGCGACCAGCAGAAGCGCCAGAGCTGAGATCAGCAGCAACCACGCCGCAAGGCGCGAATCGTGGATCTGCAGGTCACGGATGGAGCGCACTTGCAGGCGCAGCACCTTGCGGAATGGCGGCGGGGCGGATTCTACGAAGCTGCGAAACAGTGGTTGGAGCTGCGCTGCCGCGGTCTGGATACTCAATCCTGGCTTAATTCGCCCATAAACTCGAACCACCGGCCCCAATTGGTTCCGCTGCACAATGGATTCATCGAGGGCCTGCGGCACTACCAGCCCGACGTGAGCCAGCGTGGGGAATTCAAAGTCCGGCGGCAACACGCCTATAATGCGCGTTGCCTCGCCGTCGAGTGAAAGTGTTCGGCCCACCGCGCTGCGCTCCCCGCCGAAACGGGTCTGCCAAAGGCCATAAGAGAGCAGGGCTACTTTCGGCGCATCCGGACGGTCCTCTTCTGAATTGAAGTTTCGTCCCAGCACTGGCTGGATGCCGAACGTGGGCAGAAACGTCGTTTCCACCGCGGCGCAGGTCACTCTGGCGGGGCGGTCGTCGGTAAGATCGCAATCGTTGACTCCGCTGGAAGACGTGAATCCGGAGAACGGAGTCTGCTGGCGCCTCCAGGCCAGATAGCTTCCGGCAAAAAGAAACTCCCCATCAATAATGGGAGCGATCACTCCGATAGAAACCAGTTCTTCCGGATGTGGGTAGCGCAAGCCGCGGAATAGCGCTCCATCGACCAGACTGAACATGGCTGTGGTCGCGCCAATGCCCAGCGCCAGCGTCAGCACCGCTATCCCACTGAACCCGGGGCTCTTGCGCAACTGCCGCAATGCGTAACGAAGATCCTGGATCAATCGCAGCATTTGTTTCTACTCACTCGTACCGCAGCGCCACCACGGGATTTACCGTTGCCGCGCGCCACGCCGGGATCAGGCACGCGATCGCCGCCACCAGCATGAGCAGCAGCGAGGAACCGAACAACGTCAGGGGATCGCGCGGGCTGCCACCTCCCGCCCAGGATGCAACCGTTCTGCTCAAGGCGATGCTCAGGCAGACTCCCGCCGCCACTCCTGCGCCGAGCATGATTGCTGTTGAACTCACTACCAAACGCAGGATGCTGGCGCGCTGGGCGCCTAAAGCCATGCGGATCCCAACCTCCTGCGTCCGCTGCGTAACCGAGTACGAGACCACGCTGTACAGTCCGGCTGCAGCCAAAGCGAGCGCCAGTATTGCGAAAACAGAAAACAGCGTGGCAATAAAACGACCTTGTCCCCAGCCTTGCGTGTACAGCCACCAGGCGAGCGTGTGATCGCGGCTGACGACGATTTCGGAATTGAGTTGTCGCAATCTCTCTTTCACCGAAGCCAACGCGGCATCGGGGTCGATGTTGGCTCGGACGATCAGAAACTGGTCCGGCGGTAACACAAAGCTGTAAGGCAGAAAGATTGCGGGCTTTACAGGGTGATCCAAACCGTCATTTCGCGCGTCTTCAACCACACCGATAATTTCGAGCCAGTCGTCCGGAGCGGACGCCAGAAGAAGATCCGCCTGCTCGACTTTGAGCAGCGGGCTGCGCACCCTTTCTCCGATCGCCTGCCGTCCGGAAAGAAACTGTTTCATGAAAGCGCGGTTGACCAGGGCGACATGAGCCGCCCGCTTGACTTCGGCGTCATCGAAGAAGCGGCCCGTGAGCAAAGGAATGTGCAAGGTCGTAAATTCCTGCGGACTCACCAGGCCTAGCATCGCTTCCGCATTCGTTAACGTCGGCTGGCTTCGCAGTTCGATTTTGGCGTTGAATCCTCCAAAGGGCGGAAACCATGTGGTGGAGACGCTCGCGCTGGCTACACCGGGAACCTGCTCGACGGCTTGGCGCACCGCCTCGTTCGCATTGAGCCGCGATTCCCATGTGGGATTCGCTCCCTTTGGAAGAGCCACACCGAAAGAAGCAACGTGATAGGGATCGAAACCCAGCGGAACATGGGTCAGCACGAGAAAGGCCTTAGTCGCGGCGCCTGCGCCGGCGAGCAGCAACAGCGTGAGCGCCACTTGGCCGGCGATCAGCAATCGGTGCGTGTTGCGTGTATGCGTGCTTCCCGAATGTCTTGTCCCCGCCGCCTGCAATAACTGGTTAATCGAAGGCCGCGAAAGCTCCCATGCCGGCGCGATCCCGAAAAGGATTCCCGTAGCGAGAGCGACGCCGACACTGAATGCCAGCACGACCGCATTCACATGAATTGCTGCCTCGTGCGGAAATGAGTAGAACGGCATGAATGACGAAATCGTGTTAACGCCGAGATACGCAGCTAAGACTCCGAAGGCTGCACCCGTAATCGAAAGCAGCACCGACTCAGTCAGCAATTGCCGAATCAAGCGCCAGCGGCTTGCACCAATCGAGGCGCGCATTGCGAGTTCGTGCTGCCTTCCGGTTCCTCGCGCCAGCAAGAGAATGGAAACATTCGCGCAACCGATTACCAGCAGGGCGATGACGGCAACAAACAAAAGAACCAGTGTTCCGGAAAAACGGCCAAGCACTTCTTCGTTCAGGGAGACGATTGTCACCCGCCTCTTCTGCCGGAAGTCCTTGGGATCGCCCTTCACGAACGCGTCCAACAGGCTCTGAAAAATTGATGCTGCTACTTTGTAGTTCGTGGCTGGTTTCAGCTTGACGAACGCCATCCAGTAGTCGTGTGGATCGGCGCTGGGCACAGCCGGAAGGTAAACATCGGCATCTCCCCAAGTGAAACGCGGAGGTACTACCCCGATTACGGTGTACAGTTTGTGGTTCAGTTCGATCGTCTTGCCAACAACATCTTTGCTTCCGCCGAATTGCTGTTTCCAAAACAAGTAGCTCAACACTGCGACTGGCGAGGGTTTTCCTTCGGGCACATCGGCGGGCGTGAACTCGCGTCCCACAAGCGCGGGGACACCCTGAAACGTAAACAGATTTGGAGAGAAGCGGCCAACAAGCGCTGAAATTGGAAAGTGGTCTCCGGTCATCACCTCCTGATTCAGCTGCTGCAGAAACACATCGTCCACGCAGGAAGCCTGCCGCAGCTCCTGATACTCGCTGCCGTTGACCTCCAGAAGCGGCCCCTTATCCTGCCGGTCTCGCAGTTCCACATGCACCATGCGGTCGGCGTCCGTGTAGGGATATGGATCGATCAGAACCGCGTATATGACGCTGAATATGGCGGTGGTTGCGCCGATGCCCAGCACGAGCGAAATCACGGCAGTGAACGCGAAACCGGGTACCTTCCGAAACTGCCGCAGCGCATAACGAACATCTTGAAGTACTTCGTGCATCGCTGGTCCTTACTCGTATCTCAGCGCTACTATGGGATCCACCTTCGCAGCCCGGCGCGCAGGGACATAGCATGCCGCCAGACCAACCATGGTAAGAAGAGCCGCTACGGCCGCAAACGTCAGCGGATCGGTAGCGCCCACTCCATAAAGAAGACTGCTCATCAGCCGTGTCAGCCAGACCGCGGCTGCCAGGCCCAATGCAACCCCTATCAGCGTGAGCTTGCCGCCACGCCCGAGAATCAATCGGAGCACGTCTCCGCGTTGCGCCCCCAGAGCCATGCGGATTCCGATCTCCTGAGTGCGCTGCCCGACGACGTAGGAAATGACTCCGTAGATGCCAACCGTCGCGAGGCCCAGCGCCAGGGCGGCGAAGGTGGCAAGCAGGATCATTGAAAAACGCTGGGTGGCGAGTGAATCAGCAATCAGTTGGTCCAGCGTTTGGGTGCCGTAAATCACTTGCTGATTGCTCATCTGTGCGCTAGCGCGACGAATGGAGTCGAAGAGCCCGGCGTCGGTTCCCGCGGATCGCACCACCATGCCTGCTCCTGACGGGGCCCGGGCGACGTATTCATCTGGCATCTGCATGCACGGGATGTAGAGCTGGGCGCGGAGCGATTGAGTATCGTCGACATCAAGTCCCCACTGCTTTACGTGCCCCACTACGCCGACTATCTCGGCCAATTGATCAGAGCCGTTCAGGTGAATTCGTTTCCCTACCGGATCCTGGTTAGGAAAGAACTTGCCCGCAAAAACGTCATCGACTACGACGACCCGCGGAGAGTGTTCATCATCCTGGCGAGTGAAGGAGCGTCCGTGCCGAAGTGGAATTCGCATTGCCTTTAGATAATCCGGCCCGACAACGTAGTCGATGGTCCAGTTCATATCGTTCTGGCTGGTTGGTTTCGGCTGACCTTCGAGCCAAAAGACTACCTCGTCATCCCCGCCCATGGGCAGGGATTCCCAGGTCTGCGAGACCGCCTCAACGCCGGGTAGCGATGCCAACTTGTCATCGAGTTTGCGAAAGGCAGAGCGAATGGCATCCGGACTGGCCGTCAGCAGCGAAGGCGGAAGTGAAACCCCGATGTTCAGGACGTGGTGCGCGTCAAAGCCAGGACCGACCTGCCAGAGCTGGGTTAGGCTCCGGATCATAAGCCCGGCACCGGCCAGCAGCACCAGCGCGAGCGCCATCTCGACGACAACAAAAATCCCTTGTGTGCGATGGCGTGTCCCGCTGCCGCCGCGACCGCCTTCTTGAAGCGACGCTTGCACCTTGAGCTGCGACGTCTTGAATGCCGGGGTCAGGCCAAACAGAATCCCTGCCAGCAACGAAATTGCCGTGGTGAACAGCAGGACGCGAGCCTCCAGTCCGATTGCTTCCGCGCGCGGCAGAGCGCTGGGCAGTACACCGAGAGCGGCCCGCGTTCCCCATGCGGCCAGAAGTAGGCCAAGTCCCGCTCCGGCAACGGCGAGCAGAACACTCTCCGTTAGAAGTTGACGCACAAGCCGCGATTGGCTGGCGCCCAGCGCATTGCGAATTGCGAATTCGCGATTCCTGCCAGTCGCCCTGGCCAGCAAAAGATTGGCGACGTTAACGCAGGCAATCAAAAGCACGAATCCGACTGCGCCGAGCAACAGCAGGAGCAGCGGCCGAACGTGGCCCACTATCTCCTGCTTGAGCGGAGTCACCTTGGCACTGATGCTCTTGTCTGCATCCGGATATGCGACCGCAAGGTCGCGTGTGACTCGCTCCATATCAACCCGCGCCTGCTCGATGGTGACGCCTGGTCTGAGCCGGCCAATTCCGTGGATGCCCAGTCCGGCGCCACGGTTCCGCAGGAGTGGATTGCTCCACTGATTGATGGGAGCATAGATTTCCGAGTCCCGGAAGCTGGGCAGGAGAAGATGAGTCGTAGAAATCACACCGACAACCGTGAAGTTTCTCCCGTCTAAGGTGAGGCTCTTTCCCAAGACGACCGGTGCGGAGCCCAGTTTGCGCTTCCAGAATCCTTCGCTAATGAGCGCGACCGGACCGGCTCCAATCTGATCTTCCTCTGGCGCAAAGGTGCGCCCAATTACAGGCTTGACTCCCAATAAGGGGAAAAAATCTGGGGTAATGAATTCGGCATTGACCTGTTCAGCCTCTCCAATGCCGGTAAGGTTGAAGGCGTAAGTGCGCGCCACCGCCATCGAGGAAAACGTGTGGTTCTCCTTCTGCCAGTCGAGGAAATTGGGATATGAGATTGATCCGCCCTCGAAGTTCGGTTTGTTCTCGTGAAGGCCAACAAGCTGGTCAGGTTCGGGGAAGGGCAGCGGATTGAGAAGCACGCCGTTAACCACGGAGAACAGCGCCGTGTTGGCGCCGATACCAAGGGCAAGTGTGATGACGGCAATCGCCGTGAAGCCGGGGCTCTTGCGCAGCACCCGCAAGCCAAAGCGCACATCTTGCAGCAGAGGTTCCATAAGTTCACTCATAGCGCAGCGCCACCATGGGATCGACCTTGGTGGCGCTGCATGCGGGGATGGCACACGCCAACATCGCGATACCGGCAAGCACCAGCGTTGTCGTCGTAAACACAACCGGATCTCTCGGCTTCACGTCGTAGAGATAGCTCCTGAGCAAGCTGGTGAGAGCCAGCGCGCCGCCAGTACCGATCACGATACCGGCGCTCGTGAGCAGCAGGCCCTCGCGGCAGATCATTCCCAGCACGTGACGCCGCTCAGCGCCGAGGGCCATGCGCACGCCGATTTCATGCGTCCTCTGACGGACGTTGTAGGCCATCACTCCGTAGATACCGATTGTCGCGAGTGCCGCTGCAAGGAACGCAAACAAGCCCATCAGCACCATGTTGAACTGGCGGCCTGCGAGCGACGCCGATCGCACCTGCTCCATAGTTCGAACGTGTCCGGTTGCGACCGATGGGTCAGCCGTGCGTAAGGTTTCCTGCACCGAGTGCGCGACCGCCAAAGGGTTCATGGCAGTGCGCACGACAATGCTGGTTGCGAACCAGTTCTCGAAGATCTCCATCATTCCGTAGGGAACTTGCGCGATCGGGATGAATACGGTCGGCTCAGCTGGCTGATCGAGATATGACTTCACGTCGCCCACAACCCCCACAATTTCGCGGGAGCTATCGTCCCCGATCCTTAAACGCTGACCGAGGATGTTTTCGTGCGGAAAGATCTGTCGCGCCAAGGATTCAGTTACGACCGCAACTGCGGCGCCGTGTTGGTTATCGCTTGCATCGAGGAATCGACCGAGGTTTAGCGGAACGCGCAGAGTACGGAAATAATCCGGTGTAACCATTCGGAAGCCATATGCGTTGGGCGTGTCCTTGCCGGGCACCTCAAGCGGCATATTTCCGCCACGTTCGAGTGGGAGTCCAGCGGCAACCACCGCAGCCGACTGCACGCCTGGAAGGCGCTGAATTCTTTGCAGTACGCTGTCATAAAAATTCGAGACCTTCTCGGTTGAATCGTGTCTCGACCCGGTGAGCCAGACTTGCAACGAGAGCACCCGGGTGGGATCGAATCCGGGATCGGTACGCAGAACCCGCCAGAAGGTTTCGGTCAGCAGAGCGGCGCCGGTCAGCACCACCAGCGCCATGCTGATTTCTGCGACGGCGACAGTGCTGCGCAGAACCGCCGGCCTCTTCCCCGGGCCCATGCGTCCGGTCCGCTCTCTTAGCGTTTCGTTGAGATGGTGCCTCCAAGCGCGGATCGCTGGAATTAATCCGAAAATGAATCCAGTAAGCAAAGCCAGCCCCAGGGCAAAACCCAACACCGGGAGATCCAGCCGAATGTCGGTGACACGAGCTAGATTGGCAGGGCTAAGGGCCAGAATCAGCTTTACTCCCCAGCTTGCTAGACCTATCCCGGCGATTGCACCAAGTACGGAAAGAAGCATGCTCTCGGTAATGAACTGGCGTAACAAGCGCGCCCTGGATCCACCCAGCGCGGCTCTGACCGCCATTTCCCGGATGCGCCCGACTGCGCGGCCCAGAAGCAAATTCGCGACGTTGGCACACGCGATCAGCAGAACGAACGCTACCGCGCCAAACAGAACTATGAGGAACGTTCGGAAATCGCTGGAGAGCATCGTTTGATAGTGTTCGAGATATAAGCGCGACTCGGGTGCCAAACCACCGGAGACATCGTGAAAAGCCTGGCTGAGAGCGCTCATTTGCGATCGGGCTTGATCCAGCGAAATGCTGTCCTTCAGCCGGCCGATTACCGCGAGGTTCTCTCCGCTGCCAACGGTGCGCCCAACCAGTGCCATGGGCGCCCACACGTCCGTCTCCCCATGAGTGAGCGGTGTGTTCAGTCTCTCGAAGTTGGCCGGCATCACACCGATGACAACGTAACCAGCTCCATTGAGCAGAATCGTCCGGCCAACGACATTACGGTCTCCGCCCATGCGCTTCCACAAGCCTTCGCCGAGAATGGCGACTTGCTGACCATTCCCGCTGTCTTCATCGCTCGAAAACGTGCGCCCAACGAGAGGCTGAATTCCAAGAAGTCGAAAGTAATCTGCGGAAACGTGAAGACCATTTACGCGCTCGGCCGAGTCATGAACTGGGAGATTGAAGCCAACGTTAGTGAAGGCTGCCAACGACTCGAATGCGTCTGCATGACGAAGAAACTGCAGCTCGGAATAAGTTACATCTCTTTCGTATTTCTCGTTGTGGTAAAGCTCGCAAATTTGCACCATGCGTTCGGGATGGGGATACGGCAACGGCCGCAGCAGGGCACCATAAACCACGCTGAAGATCGCGGTGTTTGCACCGATGCCCAGCGCCAGAGTAACAATGGCAATCGCCGTGAATCCCGGGCTCTTGCGCAGCATCCGTAAGCCAAAGCGGACATCTTGCAGCAGGGTTTCCATAATCACTCGTAGCGCAGCGCTACCATGGGATCGACCTTGGCGGCGCTGCGTGCGGGGATGTAGCTGGCCGCCAAAGCAACCGCGAACAGTAGTCCAGCCACCGCGGAAAATGTGAGCGGATCAGCCGGATTAATTCCGAACAGCAGGCTGCACAGCATGCGGGTCAGCAACCGGGCCGCCGCCAAACCCAGTGCTGCTCCGACGGTGACTGTTGTCAACGCCTGCTTGAGCACCAACACAAGCACTTGCTGTCGCGCAGCCCCCAAGGCCAAACGGATACCGAACTCGTGCGTGCGCTGGCCTACCGAATAGGCAACTACGCCATAAATGCCGTAAATATCCTGGATCAATCCGGTCATCTTTGTTTCACTCGTATCTCAGCGCCACCAGCGGATCCACCTTCGTGGCGCGGTAGGCCGGGATGATGCATGCGACAAAAGCAATTGCCGTCAGTAGTGCTGCCATCGTCAGGAAGCTGAGGGGATCGGTGGCTTTCACGCCGTAGATGAGACTCGACACTACCCGCCCTAGTGCCAGGGCGGCTGCGGTACCGATGGCCATGCCGAGCAATGTGGGCTTCATGCCCTCGACAACTACCAGGCGCAGCACGTCTCCGAGGCCTGCGCCTAACGCCAGGCGAATTCCGATTTCCTGCACGCGCCGCCGCACGCTGTAGGAAAGCACGCTATAAATTCCAACTGCCGCCAGCAACAGAGCCAGTGCTGCGAACGCGCCCAAAAGCAGCATGTTCAATCTCTGTTGCGAGAGAGAATTGGTTAATACGTCGTCCAGGGTCGCTATGTCGCGTACGGGAATATCGCGATCTATCTCCGTGATGGCGTTCGATACCGCAGACACCATGCTCGCCGGGCTGGTGCTCGTGCGCACTACCAGAGCCATTGGAAACGAATTCCAGCCTCCACCAAAGCCGGGGGCGGAAATCTGGTCCAACGGTAAATAAATCACTGTTGACGGGCGAGACTGATCAAGTCCGTCGAGCTTCACGTCGCCCGCGATGCCGACCACTTCACGGACCGTGTCAGGGAAAAAAGTCAGCGTCACATGTTTCCCAATCGGATCCTCGCCCGGCCAAAAATGCTTGGCCATGGATTCACTGATCAGTACCGTTGCGGGCCTGCCGGCAACATCTTCGTCGCCAAAATCGCGGCCGCGCAGAACAGGGGTACGCATGGCGCGCATATAACCGGTGCTGATGAGACGCACGTCCACTTCCGGCTGATCCGACATCGCGACAACTGGCCGGCCTTCTATGGCGATCGGTTGATGAGAACCTCCACTGAGTAGTGGAATGTTGTCGATCACGCCTGCCGCCTCAACGCCGGGCAACGCTCGTACGCGCTGCAGGACTCGTTCGAAGAAGCTGACCCATCGCTCGGGCGTGGGGAATTTCTTTTGCGACACTGAGGCCGTCATGGTCAGCACGCCGTGAGAATCGAAGCCAGGAGGGACACTCTGCAGGCGCTGGAAGCTGTGAATCATCAATCCAGCGCCGATCAGCAACACCAGCGATAGCGCAACCTCGGCGACGACTAGAATGCTGCGCGTGCGGTGTCCGCCGGAATCCGCGCCGGCGCGACCGAGGCCCTGCTTCAGCGCCTGGTTTACGTCGGATCTGGTCAGGCGCAGAGCGGGCAGAACTCCGGCGAGGATGCCTGTGACGAGGGACACGACAGCGGTAAACGCCAGCACCTGACTGTCTAACCCGAGGTCGATGGAGTGCGGCAGCTTATCCGCCAGGAACGCCATGATCAGGCGCACACCGAAATGCGCAAAGACCAGGCCGAGCAGCCCTCCGGCAAATGCGAGAACGACGGTTTCGGTGAGAATCTGGCGCAGCACGCGGCGAGAGCTGGCGCCCAATGCGGTGCGAATTGCGATCTCTTTCTGCCGGCTGAAGGTTTTCGCGAGCGCGAGGTTCGCCACATTGGAGCAAGCGATGAGCAGCACGAAAGCCACCGCGCCAAGCAGCACCAGCAGAGCAGGGCGCACGTCGCTAACGAGATCATCGTGCAAGGGCAGCACAACCGCGCCCCAGCCCTTGTCATCGACCGGGTAGAGTTGCTCGAGGCGACTGGAAATTGTGCTCAGGTCAGCCTGCGCCCGTTTAATGTCAACTCCCGGTTTGAGCCTGCCGACCGCCATGTAGTGGTGCTCGCCGCGTACCGCGCGCTCCTGGTCGGTCCAGCCCATCGGTTTCCACATCTGCGCGAAATCGGGAAAACGGAAAGCCGCAGGCATCACGCCCGCGACGAGAAACTGCCGGCCATCCATGGTGATGTTGTGGCCGACGATGTCCCGATTCGAGCCGAAGTGCTGCTGCCAGAAGCGGTAACTCAATACCACCACGTCGGACCGGCCTTGCTGATCTTCGTCGGGGGAAAACACGCGCCCCAGCATCGGCGGAACGCCGAGCGTTCCAAAAAAGCCGGCCGACGCCGCGCATGTGTCCACCTGTTCCGGCTTGTCCCCACCGGTGAGAGTTAAACCCTGATAGGTGTAGATGGCCATACGCTCGAAAACCTGGTTCTGTTTTTCCCAGTCCAGGTAGTTCGCCGCAGAGACAGCAAACGTAGTTATTCCGGGAAAGCTCTTGGCGGGCGGAACATGCCAGATTCTGACCAGACGATCGGGATCTTTTAGAGGCAGAGGCCGGAGCAACACGCCGTTCACGACGCTGAAAATCGCGGTGTTAGCGCCGATTCCCAGTGCCAGGGTAATCACCGCAACTGCGGTGAAGCCCGGGCTCTTGCGGAGCTGCCGTACCGTGTAGCGCAGGTCTTGAAGGAATCCATTCATTTCATCTCTCACTCATACCGAAGCGCGACCATGGGATCCACCCAGGCTGCGCGCCTGGCGGGCGCGCAAACCGCGAGCATTCCAACGATGAACAAGCCGGCAGCTAAACCGAAGATCACTTCCGCATCTCTCAACGCGTGAATCGCCACTACGGCGGAGATAAGTTTCTGCACCGCCGCAGTCATCAGCAGTCCCGCGATCAGCCCACCCAAGAGAGTTAAGCCGATGCGGCGACACACGGATCCGAGCACAGCAATCCGTGTAGCTCCCAGCGCCATGCGCACACCAATATCGTGCGTCGAGAGTTCGACTTCGTGGCTGATGAAGCCATAGAGTCCGATAACCGCAAGCAGAACGGCTAGGACCGCGAACGTACCGAATAACCAATTTTCAAGACGTTCGAAAACCAGCACATCGGCTGCAACTTGGGACATGGTTAGCGGTTCGCGAAAAGGCAGGCTTGCATCAAGTTCATGAAATACGCGGCGGAGGCTGGGCACGATTGAGAGTGGTTCCGAAGTTGTCCGGACAGCCAACCACATGCTAGGAACCGCTAGGATCGTGTCCTTCGGCGGAATCTGGGAAAATGAGAAATCCATCTCGGCCATGGGTGGATCGTAGATGTTCTGCCGGATCGAGCGGGCCACACCCACGATCCTCAGTTTTGACATCCAGCCCTCGACATGTTTGCCAATGGGATCATCGCCTTCAGCAAAGAACTTCTTCACAAACGCTTCATTCACCACGATCACCGGTTCAGAGTTCGGGGTATCGACTCGCTCATCCAGCAATCGCCCACGCACTAGAGAAGTCCCAAAGGCGCTGAAGTAGTCCGGACTGACGATGCGGGTTTCGGCCAGGCGCTCTTGATTAGGTGGATCTGGTGGGTGTCCGTTAATGTGAATTTCGCTGTTCGATCCCCAGTTCTGGATAGGCAGAATGTCGATTAGCCCCGCAGCCCTGACGCCGGGAATGGCTCGCACCCTTTCCAGCAACGGCCGATAGAAATTCGCGATAACCTCACGTCCTTCATAAGCTGCGGGAGAGAGGTCGATTTCGCACGTCAATAGCCCGTCGGGATCGAATCCGAGGTCGGTTCCGCGTAGCGTGGCCAAAACACGGAGCAATAAGCCGGACGTGACCAACAATACAAACGTTAAACCTACTTGCGCGACGATGAATCCTGATCTGAGCCGGTATTGCGATCGGGTAGATGCAACGCCGCTGCCTGTCTTTAGTGAAAGGTTGGGCGCGACACTGCAAAGGCGAAGCGCTGGAGCAAGTCCTGCTGCTCCGCTGACCAAGACCGCCAGACCAAGGGCCACCAGCAAAGCTGATACGTCGAGCCGTACCTCAGCTCCGCGGGCCAGGGCGGTAACCAAAAGGGTGCGCACCGCGTCGAGCAATATCTGAGCGACAATTGTGCCTCCGAGCGCGCCTAGGCACGCGAGCAGTAAGACTTCGGTCAGCAGCTGCCGCACAATTCGGAAACGGGCAGCGCCCACAGCAGAACGAAGAGCTATTTCTCTTTGCCGGTGCACCCCATGCGCAAGCAGTAGTCCGGCTACATTGACACAGCCGATTGCCAGCAAGGCAAGCACTGCAAATATGAGGATCTTGAGCCGCGCTTCGACACCGCCCACAATGCTGGCGCCGATGCTTACCAGCTGCATGTGCCGGCCTTTGCTCGCAGGAAACGCCCGGCCTAGGTCATTCAACACGCGCTCCATATCCGCCTGCGCTTGCTCGCGCGGCGTGCCACCCTTGATCCTCGCTACCGTTTGCAGCCAGTGCGAGCCACGAGCTCCTGCCAACTCTTTCGGCATATGCAGAGGTGTATAGACCGCGCTCCGGACATTGATGGGATATCGAAATCCAGCGGGCATCACGCCGATGACAGTATGTGGCAGGCCGTCCAGGGTGATCGCCTGGCCGATGACACTTCGCCGAGATCCGAAATGTTGACGCCAAACCTCGTAGCTCAGGAGCGCAACATCATTCCTGCCCGGCTGATCCTCTCCCGCCGCGAAGGTGCGGCCGAGATATGGCGCAACTCCGAAGACTTCAAAGAAGTTGTCCGTACTTGACACCTTTGGAACCGCCACCGGTCCGGCTGGTCCTTCAAGATTTGCACTGCTGTAAGCGTTGTAAGCGGCCAGCGTCGAGAATGCACGATTTTCCCGCCGCCAATCTAGGTACTCGGGAAATGAAGCGGGCTGGGTGTAACCCTGGGGCGACCACGTTTCTAGAAAGAAGATGCGGTCGGGATGGTCGTAAGGCAGCGGGCGGATCAGCATGGCATCAAAAACACTGAATACCGCGGTGGCCACGCCAATGGCGAGAGCGAGAGTCAACACAACCGTTGCGCAGAACCCCGGGCTCTTGCGGAGCTGCCGTAGCGCGGAGCGCACGTCTTGAAGAAATCCGTTCATTTCATCTCTCACTCATACCGAAGCGCGACCATGGGATCGACCTTGGCTGCGCGGCGAGCGGGGATGTAGCAGGCGGCCAAAGCGGAAAACAGCAGGAGTATGGATACGCTGATATAAGTGCCTGGATCTGTCGGCCCGATACCGACCAGAAAATCACGAAGGAGGCGTCCGACTGCGATGGCCGGCAGAGGATTGGGTCCATTCACCTGTCCAGGGGGGCGCAGAGGCTTGACTTGCAGAGCAGTGCCCACTCCCGGCCTTGGATATTGCTTGACCAGTTGCGCTCCCAATGGCGCGAGAGCAGCGTTCGCTCGCTCGATACTTACGCCGGGTGCAAGACGAGCGACCCGCAGCAAGTCGCGAGTACCGACGTCAGCCAAGAACGCAGCGCTTCCTCCGGTTTCGACTGTCATCATGCCGAGCGGGAGGTATGCTTCCATCTCAACGATAGGTGTGGGACCGAGGAAGCCTTGCGGAGCTACCCCTACGATGGCCACGGGATGCCCATTAACCAAAGCGGCTTTGTTGAAGGTCAGGTCTCGTGGATTGCGAACCGGTAGCGGTCGAAACATGAGTGTGTCAACCATACTGAAGATCGCCGTGTTGGCGCCGATCCCGAGAGCTAGGGTAAACACAGCAACCGCAGTGAATCCTGGGCTCTTGCGAAGCTGCCGCAGCGCGTGGCGCACGTCTTGGAGCACAGCGTTCATGCGTGCGCGTCCTGCATCAATTTTTGAAGGTCCTCCTCGGCAACCACCTTGCCGTCGAACAGGTGGACCTCGCGTTGCGCGTGTTTTGCGAAGCGCGGATCATGCGTGACCATGCAGATCGTCGCGCCTTCACCATGCAGGTTTTGCAGCAGTTCCATGACGGCTTCGCCGTTGCGCGAATCGAGATTTCCGGTGGGCTCATCGGCGAGCAGGATCGATGGATGCCCTGCCAGCGCACGGGCAACGGCAACGCGCTGCTGCTGGCCACCCGAAAGCTGCGAGGGATAGTGCCGGATGCGATGCGCCATGCCGACCCGCTCGAGCGACTCCATCACCCGTTTCTTGCGATCGGCAGAGGGCATTCTCTGACGATAGGTCAGTGGAAGCTCGACGTTCTCGTAGACGGTAAGATCGCCAATAAGATTGAAACTCTGGAAGATGAAGCCAATTTCCTGATTGCGGATGCGCGAGCGCGCGGCGAAATCCAGGTTCTCCACCGGCTGGCCATTCAGCTGATACTTTCCATCCGTCGGAGTGTCGAGCAGGCCGATGATCGACAGCAGTGTGGATTTGCCGCATCCCGAAGGTCCGGACATGGCCACATACTCGCCCTTGGAAACCGTCAGGTGCACGCCAGAGAGCGCATGGGTTTCGATTTCGTCGGTGTAGAAAATCTTGGTTAAGTCTTCAATCTGGATCAGCGGCTGCCCTGCTTCCGTCATAAGTTCTGCCTCGTTTGAAATTAGTCCAACCGAATGCGATCGCTGTTGTCGTTGCGCGACATATCGGACAGGATCACCGTGTCGCCCTGGCGCAGTCCTTCAATAACCTGGATGGAGTTCACCGAAGCGCGCCCAACCTTTACCGGCACTCGCACTGCGCCCTTACCGTCGGAATCGAGCTTGAACAGGCTGATGGTGCTGTTCTCCTGTCCGAATGCGGGGCGTCCGACATAAAGCACGTCATCCAGGCGTTCGAGATCAACAGTCCCATCGACGCTCAAGTCCGGCCGCGCCCCTTTCGGCAACTCCCCCGTTAGTTTTACGTCGACCGTGACCGTTCCGTTCTGTACTGCTGGATCGACGCGCGTCACCGTACCTCCGACGGTTCCGTTATGGGTGTCAACCACCGCCGGTTGGCCGATCTGGACATCGCGGGCCTGCGTCTCCGCCACTTTCAGTGCTGCCATCAGGTGATCCGGTTGGACGACTTTCGCCAGCATCGCGCCCGGCAACACATGCTGCCCCACCTGCAATGGCAGGTCGACCAGAACACCTTCAATTCCGGCGCGAACTTTCAGCGCGTCCAACTGTTTTGCCTTAAGCTCCGAGAGCGCCCGGATCTGATCAACTCTGGCTTGTTGCTCGGCAATCTGCGATTCGATCGCCTTCTGGTTGATGTCCAGGCGCTCGCCCTCAATGTTGTTCCGCGTTGTAAGCTCGTCAGCTTTGCTCTTCGAGTTCTTGTACGCCAGCCCGGAGATCACGCCGAGATCGTAAAGAGCCTTGTCGGTCTCCGACTGGCGTTGAGCCTGGCTGTAATCGGCGCCCACAGTCGCTGCTCCGGCCTTCTGGTTCATCAGATCGCTTTGCAGCTTCACCCGCTGGCTCTGAAGCGCAGCTTCAGCAGCCTTCAGTTGCAGCCGGGCATCAAGAGCAGCCTGCTCCACCTGCGGGTTGCTCATTTCGAGCAGGATGGTGTCGGCCTGCACTTTCGAACCGGGGAGCATACGAATGCGCACAACTGTGGCCTCTGTCTCCGCGGGTATTTGACGGATGAATTCCTGGCTGGGAATCAGCGTGCCCAAACCGCGCACCTGGCGAAGCATGGGGCCGCGCTTCACGGTGTCCGTCCAGACAGTGCTGCGCTCTACGGTCGGAGCAGCAGGTTTAAGGCGTGACACGCCGATTGTCACCAGGCCCAGGCAGATGAGGCCGATGGTCAACCCTATGATCTGCTTGCGCCGTTTCTGCCGCTTAAACTCGGGCCGAGCGATGTCCATCGCAGAATATTGTGCAAGCGTTTGGCCAGCGCTCAGATCACCCCATCCGATTGAAGATGCAGGGAAAGAACATATGAATAGAATTCCCTTGAACGTTGGAACTGTTCGCTCGCGGAATCAGCTGTCCAGAAATGAACAGCT
>Ga0075424_100000191_pt1 | contig 42167 bp, 34 predicted proteins | sample SoiMethybrSBSTD3_FD_75301 | JGI IMG/M metagenome (GOLD analysis project Ga0075424, IMG submission 75301) | Bulk soil microbial communities from a Populus tree surrounding site in Tennessee, USA - Soil MetaG P. TD hybrid SBSTD3 | ecosystem: Environmental > Terrestrial > Soil > Tree plantation...
CTACGCAGTTCGCAGACAGGAAGCAAGACATGTTCAATTGAAAGGACGTGCTCCGGGGGACAGTCTCCGGACGCGCGTGCCTCCCAAAGTGGAAAAAGCTACAAAAGTACTTCGCCCACCGCTTCAACCGCTGACCGCCGGCAACCTGCGGGCCAGCCTTCCCATCAGCAGCCTGAGAATCCTTGGGACAGAAAACCGTACCGCTCCTTTGATGCCGTACCTCACCTGCAATCCGAAGAGTGGCTTGGGCGACGGACAATGCTTCAACCCAAGCTGCTTCTCGGATCCCACCGAGGTCGGTGGGAACGGTCCGTACGTCTGGCCCTATCTGCGTGGACCTGCTTATATCAATAGCGATCTGTCGCTCTACAAAAACTTCAAGCTCACGGAGCGGCAGAATATTCAGTTCCGGGTTTCGGCGTTCAACTTCCTTAATCATCCGTTGCGCCAGTTTTAAAAGACGGATGACACAACCCTGCGCCTCGAGCGAGTCGCCGGCCAACCCAAAGACCTCCCGCTCGATCAGGTGCAATACACACAAACGAACCCGAACTTCACTGGCAAGCCCGCCTACACTGTGGGCCGCCGCGTATTCGAGTTCGCGCTGAAATACACGTTCTAACGGTTAGTTTCTAAGTCCAAATTGTGCACGCTCGGAAGACTCGGGCGTGCATTTTTGGTTGTAAATAGGGTGATCCGGAACCTAGTGGCTACAGCGAAGTGCCCTGATGGTAGAGATCTTCGATTGCCTTCTGGACGCGCGCCGATAAAGCTTCCATATCATGTCCCGAGAGACCGGCGGTCGAGATCGGATCGCCGACACACATCTCCAGCGGACGAGACTTAATGTGATAGGTGTTCATGGGCAGTAGTTCGTATGTTCCCACCAGCGCGATTGGAACGATATCGACGTGCGCTTTGATGGCCAGGAAAAATGCGCCGGGCAGGAACGGCTTGATTTCGCCATCCGGAGTGCGGCCGCCTTCCGGAAAAATCACCAGCGGCATGCCGGCCTTCAGGCTTTTGAGCGCCGAACGAATGCTGCCGATGGAAGCGGCGGGATTCTGCTGGTCGATGCAGATTTGTCCGGAACGCTTCAAATGCCATCCGATGATGGGATAGGACAGCAACTCTTTCTTGAAGGCAATGCGAAACTGAAAGGGGAGATACACGTAGAGAATCGGGATGTCGAGCGCTGACGCGTGCGTAACTGCGTAGACGAGCGGCCGAGTCGTGTCGATCTTGTCCAGTCCAGTGACTTTTACGCGTGAGAAAATCGTTTTCATGATCGCCCATGACCAGGCGCGGGCGAAGCTGTGCAGGATCCGCTCGCGGTTTCCAAACAACGAAACCAGCGTTGCGAGCAGTCCAAGCACAACGGTGTACAGCCAGATCAGAGGATCGAAAATGAAGTAGGAGCGAAACCGGCTGAAAACGCCGTAGTGTCGCTCTGGAGTCGACGACTTGGTTCGTTCGGGTGCTTGTACCACACGAACGTCGCGGCTCTCGACTTCCGGCGTCTTCAGGGGCACAGTCAATACTTAGATGCGGGCACCGAGCACTCGCATCGCCTCTCCTACAATGTAAATCGAACCGGTCACCACTAACAAACCCCGCCTTCCGGCTGCTGTCCGGGCCAGCGCCAGCGCAGAGGCCACGTCCGGAGCTTCTTCGATTTCTGTTGCAACTCGCTTGGCGGCTTCCCGGATCTCGGCTGCGCTGGCGGCGCGCGGATTCTCGACGTACGTCGCAATCACGCGATCAGCGAGCGGGAACAGAATCTCAGCCATCTCGCTGATCGACTTGTCGCGCATGGCACCAAAGACGAAGATGAGAGGCTGGTCCTGGTAGGTTGAAGAAAGCGTCGAGCGGAGCGCCCAGGCCCCGGCCGGATTGTGGGCAACATCGAAGACGACTTCCGGATGATCGAGGGTGGCGGGCAGAACCTGGAAGCGTCCGGACCAATGAGTATCGCGGACACCGCGCTCGATGGTAGCGGCAGAGATACGCGGGAATCCGTGATGACTGAGTTCCTCGGCAGCCGCAATTGCAAGGGCGACATTTCTGAGTTGGTGGCGTCCGACCAAAGGCGTCTCAATTGTGATTTGCGAGCCCTTTACCTGCAGTGGATATCGGGCAAGGTAGCCGGCTTTCTCGTGGGTGCTGGACTGGAGGTATTGGGCGCTGTTGGGGCTCAGAGGAGGCACGTACTGGACGGCGCTGATGCCTCTGGCATTGTGACTGAGAATCGTATTACCGATGACATCGTTGGCTTCAGGCGTTTGTGGGAGTGTCACGACGATGCCGCCTGGACGGATGATGCCGGCCTTCTCGCGGGCGATCTCGGTGAGGGTGTTTCCGAGAAATTTCTGATGATCGAGCGAGATGTCGGTAATGACGCTAATCCGCGGTTCGACGACATTGGTGGCGTCGAGGCGTCCGCCCATGCCGACTTCGAGGACGGCAATGTCGACCTTCTCGCGGGAGAAATATTCGAAGGCTATCGCCGTCAGCATCTCGAAAAAGCTGGGATGCCACGGGAGGTCGGCTTCGGAAACCAGCCGCTCGGCAGTCCGGTCGACCAGGTCATGAGTGCCGGCAAAGTCATCGTCCGCGATCGATGAGCCGTCGATCCGAATGCGCTCGTTGATGCGGATCAGATGGGGTGAGGTGTACAGTCCGGTTTTCAGGCCCGACGCCTGCAAGATCGAGGCGAGAGTTGCCGCGGTAGAACCCTTGCCGTTCGTCCCCGCGATCAGTACCGATGCAAACTTACGTTCGGGATTTTCGAGTGCCTCGAGCAGCACGCGCATGTGTGCGAGGTCGAACTTGTGGGACGGCGTATGGGCCAGCTCGTGGCCGAGAGCATTCATTCGGGCAATGGCCGTTTCGTAGGACACGGTGTCAGGTGTCGGGTGTCGGGTCTCAGGTGTGAGGTCTTCGATGAGACCAAGTCCACCCTAATGTAAGAGTATCAAGTCTGGACTCTTTCCTTGGAGTCAGCCTCATCCGAAGGCTAACAACAAGGGGTGAAAGGCGTGGATCCGGGATTCGGTCGCAAGTACTAAGCCGCGGAAAACGTCGAACCTGCGTAGAATTGCTCAGCACGCACGCGAGCAATGGAATCCTTCAAGATTGCGATCCTCTGCATTCTGGCGGCCCTCCTGTGCGGAATTGTTCACGATCAAATCACGGCCAGGATCTGCGTCGAATACTTCACGTCTTTCATGCTCCGGTTTTCACACTCAATCTCCAACCTGGCTCGGCATCGGGTGGGGCATTCTCGCGACTTGGTGGGTCGGCGTGTTCTTTGCCGTTCCGATGATCCTTGCTGCCAGGGCAGGCTCTCGCCGTGCGTTGCGCGCATCCGAGCTGGTTCGGTCCATTTTATGGTTGCTCGGCTTCATGGCGGTCGCTGCGCTTCTGTCCGGAATCACCGGATATGCTCCAGCGCGAGCCGGAGTTTTGGCCACAGATTGGTTGACCTTCTCAGCTTCCGAATCGGTACGATTTCGTTTTATGGCCGATTGGTGGGCCCATGGTGCGTCATATGCGAGCGCCTTCGTTGGGGGTACGGGGTTGTGCGTGTTGACTTATCGAAGGAGAGCTGCTACGCCGCCCGCGTCATGAAATCCAGGGCGCGCGAAATATATGGCTTCAAATCCCGGCGTTGGACTACTGCATCGAGCATGCCGTGTTCAAGCAGAAACTCGCTGCGCTGAAATCCCTGCGGCAGTTTCTGACGGATGGTTTGCTCGATCACTCGCGGGCCGGCGAAGCCGATGAGGGCTCCCGGTTCGGCGATGTTGAGGTCCCCTAGCATCGCGAACGATGCGGTGACTCCGCCGGTCGTGGGATCCGTCAGGACTGAAATGTAAGGAACTTTGACTTCGTCGAGACGAGCCAACGCGGCAGAAATTTTTGCCAACTGCATCAGACTGATTACGCCTTCCATCATGCGGGCGCCGCCGGACGCCGAAATGATGATGAGTGGGGTCTTCGTGTCGCCAGCCTTCTCGATGGCCCGGGTGATGACCTCGCCGACAACGGCTCCCATGCTGCCACCGATGAATCCGTACTCCATTGCGCTCATGATGACAGGACGACCGTTCAGCTTGCCTTGCGCGTTGATCACGGCGTCGGTGAGCTCGGTGTCGGCCTGAGCCCGCTTCAGCCGGGAAGCATACGGCTTGAGATCAACGAATTTCAGTGGGTCGGTCGAGACCAGGTTGCCGTCGAAGACGTCGTATTGATTGTCGTCTAATAGCTGGGCCAGGCGGCTACGAGCATCGATGCGGAAGTGCTTGTCGCACTTGGGACAGACGTTCAGATTCTCTTCCAGGTCCTTCTTCCAGATGATCTGGCGGCAATTGTCACACTTAACCCACAAGCCTTCGGTGCGAATTTTCTTTTCGCCCGATGTGTCCAGCTCACCGGATTGGCGCTTGAACCAGGCCATAATTCGGTCGTCGGTCGTCGGTCCTTGGTCGTGGCTAAACAGCTACAACGTGTTCGTCGCAGCGTATTAGCTGCTTAGCAAGAAACAAGTGCACGTTCTTGAGTCGCCGCTGGTGAGTCAGCTAGTACTCAATCCCTCGCTGTGCTTGCACGCCCTTTTCGTAGGCGTGCTTGACCTGGCGCATTTCTGTGACGGTGTCGGCTAGCTCGACAATTGTCGGATGGGCGTTTCGGCCCGTCAAGATAACATGCACCATCTCGGGTTTGCCCTTCAGGCTCTCGGCCACTTTTCCCGGGTCGAGCATACCGTAGCTGATGGCATAGTTGATTTCGTCGAGGATGACCAGGTCCCACTCGCCCGATTGGATGGCCTTCACGCCCTCCGCCCAGGCCTCCTCTACCATCCGGACGTCCTCGGGATCAGGTTTCTCCGCGCCCACCTTCACAAAGCCGCGGCCCATTTGCTTCATGACAAACTTGTCACCGAAGGTCTGCACCGCGTCCAATTCGCCATAGTGCCAGGAGCCTTTCAAAAATTGCAGCATCAGGACGCGCATCCCCTGACCGACGGCCCGCAGTGCCGTTCCCATGGCGGCAGTAGTCTTGCCCTTTCCCGGGCCGGTATTCACGATGATGAGTCCACGGCGGATGTCCGGCATGGGGGTCAAAACTTTGATTGTACCTGTTCAGGGGCAGGTCTTGGGTAAACCCCATACCGGTCCCCGAATCTCAGGACGGCGACCCACGCAGCATGAAGATGACTCCTACCATCGCAGCGCCGAAGCAGACGCCAGAGCCGAGAAGTTGAACGACATCCACGGCACGATACGCCGCGAAGGTCGGGCTTTGCACAACACGGTAAAATCCTGCAAAGCCAATCAGCAGTGGAACAATCCAGACCACGATCGGTGGCCGTTTGCGATCAACCATTCGCCTCCTTCGGCAAAATCCGCCCGGTGCCGCCACATGATTCGGGCGCTGCTGATTGTACAGAGGAATTTGTTGTTCGGTGGCGTGGTCTGAGGATGAGGGTCCCCGCTGCTAGCCGCCTCAGACAGGAGGGCAGGCACGATCGCATTGGCGATGACGAGCGGTGAATCAAAAAGTATGCGGGTATTTTTGACGGAACTGGAGCCTGCGCGAGTGCGTATGCATCCAAAGAACGGGTCTCTTGTTCTTCTGGGATGAAGTCTGGAGGTCTCTGCATGGCACATAACAGCCGCTCGCTGTTCATGTTGGTTTTAACGTTCTCTTTTGTTGTTCCCGCCTACGCAACCCGGCCCCAAGGCAATGCCAATCCGCGCGAAGAGGATACGATCCGCGAAATTGTGGATTTGGAGCGGCAGGCGAAAGATGCCGCAATTCATCGAGACGCGGCGTTTTCCGAGAGAACGCTGGCGGAGGACTACGTGGGTATCAGCCCACTCGGGCAAGTGATCAGCAAGACCGACACCATCGCTGCCCGTAGAACGGCACAACTACGCTATGACTCCATTGACGTCACTGAAATGGTAGTGCGGTTGTACGGAAACACTGCTGTGGTGACGGCACGGGCCGATGTGAAAGGCAAAGAGCTGGGCGAGGAGTTCAGCGGGCCGTATCGCTTCACGCGAGTGTGGGTTCGGCGCAACGGCCATTGGCTCACAGTGAGCTATCAAGCAACCGTTACGCGCTAGGGAATTTTCGCGGGACCTCGAAAAAAGCTTTTAAGGCATTTGCAAGAGCTGGCGATACTGAGTCTTTTTCTCAGTCTGTGACGGGTCTTCACGCAAGATCCGGGCTGTGATCTTCAAAGCTTCAATCTCTTTCCGCAAACGCAAAATCTCTTCTTCCTTCATCCGGAGGACATCGAGGAGGTTTTTCATGGCACGTCCTTGCAGGGAGGGCTCGGGCGCTGACACACCCGCGGACGGGAAGTGTACGTTGGTCCTCCAATAGCCTGCTACATCACGAAAGGGCAGGTTCAGTGTTCGGTGTGGTAGGGATGCCCTCTCAGGATGGTCAGGGCGCGGTAGACCTGCTCCAGAACGACAACCCGGGCGAGTTCGTGAGCCAGTGTCATCCTTCCGAGAGAAAGGATGGCAGTGGCGGACCGGCGGGCCTCGTCGGTGAATCCATCGGCGGGACCAATCGCCAAAGCAAGGGGCTGGCGGTTTCTGTCTTCATGATTACGGAGAAAATCCGCGAAATCTTCCGAGGACAGTTGCTTCCCGCGCATGTCGAACAGGACGAGCGTGTGGGCAGGGCGGGTCCTCACCCTGGCGCAAAGTTTCAGCAGAGCGGGCTCATCGGCCAGCGTCAGCCCCTGGCTGTCGACGTATCGGGAAATTCGTTCCAGATACTCCTTTGTTAGCGATTCGATAGCGGGATTCTTGGTTTTGCCGATCCAGGCAATCGTAAGTTTCACGAGAAGAATTTAATCATATCGGCCAGGTGGTACAGGCACGAACAGCCAATCCCATCAGGGCGGGGATGACTACCGTGGATGACGCCAAACGCTAGCTGGAAGACTTTCGCCCTGACGCCAGCACAATAGTCGCCCCGAACTTGATACCCTCGCCATCCTGATACTTGCTGACGGCAGCATGCACTTCGGCATTGATGGCGGGCCATTTCTCGGTGGGTACTCGCCTTAGCATTGGCAAGAATGGTGTACCGACCGCCTGATGTTGTTCCCAGACTTCCTCCACTGTGCCGGGCCACGTCCAGGGAACGGTCCTGGTTTCTTCTTCCACGTCGACGAAGCCCGCCTTCCGTAGCACAGTGGAGAGGCTACCGGGTTCAGCAAAGCGAAACGGGTTCGGGCCTCCCTCCACCAAGAGATCTCCGCCGACATGCTTATGCACAAGGCCGATTGTCGTAGACCAGTAGGGCTGCTCGAGCGGACCCCATACTACGAAGCAAGCGCGAGACTTCGGCTTGAGCACACGGTGCAGTTCCCCGAGCGCGCGAACGACATCGGAGAAGAACATCACGCCGAAGCGCGCTGTACCGAGATCAAACGTGTTGTTGGGAAATGGCAGAGCTTGCGCATCAGCTTGCAGGACGGCGACCTTCGTGAATCCGCGTTGGCGGGCCCGATGGGCGGCGATTTCGAGGAGCTCCGCGCTGAGATCTAGTGCCGTTATATGTCCGGACCGACCGATCCGCCCGGCCAGAGTAATGGCCGGTTCCCCGGTCCCACTCGCGAGATCAAGAATATGCATTCCCGGAGCAGGCCTTGCATAGTCCACCAGGGCCTCTGTGACATCGCGACCCATAGCGGCGGACTTTGCTTTCCACTTTTCGGAAGCCGTTAAGCGAAACGAGGAACCCCATTGCAGATTCAGGTTATCCGAAGACATAGCGCGCCTACTCAGACGATCGCGGTTGGCGCTGCATTCTAGGCTCGCTTTCTCGATGTAGTGTTTGCCCGTTTCTGCACAACTCTTTTTGCAGGACTCCTGAGATCAGCTGGTTCCAATCGCTTCGCAGACTTCCACAGACGCTCCAGTTCATAGTACCGGCGGGCTTTTTCTGCGAACACGTGGACTACAAAATCCACGTAATCGAGTAGCACCCACTCCGCTTGGCGATAACCTTCGATGTGCGTGGGATAAAGCCCCTGGCGTTTGAGACGGAGTTCCACCTCGTCGGCGATGGCCTGGATTTGTCGCGGATTGATGCCGCTGCACACGACGAAATAGTCCGTAAATGCGCCCGAACCCTTTTCGAGTTCGAGGATGGTCAGTTCTTCAGCTTTTTTATCGTGGCAGGCGGCGATGGCTTCGGCGATTTGACGCTTGGTGTCTGATTTCTTCATGCGAAGGGTCATTCGGCTTTCTGTGATTGTAAACGAGAGAGGGAGGATCGCTCTTGCGGCAAGACTCGTGAACTGAAAATTTTGGCAAATCCGCTGCGCCAACCGGTGCTCGCCAGTTGTTTCTCGTGTTCCTAGCCTTTGTTTGGTGAGACTAGAAGCCCCGGCGTTGTGGTCGGGCGGAACGCCAGGTCTCTCCAGTCCGGTTGAGATGACATCGGTGAAAGATACAACAATTAGGAAACTGCTTTAGACCCCGGGCTTTCCCCAGAACAACATGACTAGCTCGATGACGAGGATGATGACCACCATCAATTCCAGTACGAAGGCACGGCCCTGGTTAAACTGGTCGATCATGAAGCGGTAGAGCTCTTCGGCGGTGTCCAGCTTCTGCTTCACCAGGTCTTTGTAGTCAGGCACACCAATTTTCGATGCTGCCAGCTTGTAGAGGCGAGCTGAGAACATATCGCTCAAGAACTTGATGGCATTGTCGGCATGTTCGGTCAGTTCGCTGACGTCCAATAAGACCGTGTGCAGCTTGCTGGCGGCGCGGGCGGTGCGCCAGCGCGACCAGAGGGTCGTTCCTCCAGTCTCGAGGAAGTCATAAACGCCCTCCAACTCGCGGGTCAGCAATTCGTCATAGTGGCGGAACTCGAGAAGCTGGGAGTTGGCATATTCGAGGAGTTGAATCGCGGTTTCGGCGCCCGCGTTGCTGTCGTAGAGGAACGCTGCATTCCAGCCAATTACTGCCAGATCATTGGGATAGTACGAGATCCTGCCTTGCAAGATCTCCTGGCGCTCGCCGTCGGAAAGCCGGGCAGTTTCCCCGCGAACGATCTGGGCTACGTGGTCGCCATGCCGGTTGAGGAGCTCGCTGGCGCTCGGCTTGGCGGCGATTTCGCTCACGTGGAAGATGAAATAGTCCTCGTGCAGCCAGTTGTCGTAGGGCTTGATGAGGGCGGGAGCGGCACGCTCCAGCTTCTTCTTTACGATCTTCGAAGCTAGGCTGGTGAAGTCGGTATCCCAAACCCATCGGCCCGAAAGGCGAACCAGGGTCTCCCAGTCTCCGGAGAATGGCAGCTCGAACACCACGCTCAGGACGCCGTAGTCGTAGTATTTGATTTGGCCGTCCAGACGCTCACCGCTATCCAAGACCAGCGGCTCAATCGGTTCCACCACCGGCGGCCTCTGGTACTGCACGTACCCCGGGGCGGGGTGCTTGAAGCTGGCTCCAGCCGTCCGGGCCCCGAAGATCTTCCGAAGCTCCTCGAGCCGAATCTCTTCTGAGACGTCGAACTGGATCAGGACCAGTACCGCCCCGTGCAGGGAGGTATCCACTGTGCGCACCGGGGCTGTCTGGACCTGTAGGGACTCCTTGGCCAGTTCCGACATGGTCGTTTCGCGTTCCATGGCTTTCACTAGGCTCCCGAAGTAGAACGGGAGACTGGGCGCCCTAGCTGGTGGCGCCCCAATAGGGTGGTATCTGTATTGTCCCAGAAAGCTAGGCGGCTGGCGAGAGCCCTAGGTTCACTAATGGCTATACAATGTAACCACAATAGAATCAGTGTCTTCTGGCCAGCTGCCAGAGTGCTGCGCCACCGGCTAGGGCGCCCGCTACAGCCAAGCCGGCTTTTTGCATGGATTGGCGAACCTCCCCTTCGTGGGCACGGACGAGATATTTTTCAGGATAGGATCCAGCAATCCCCGACGGGCCTTCATGGAGGGCTATCTGAAGAACCTCCGCCAGGTGGAGGGCGTGGCGGTCGGTTTCCTGCCGGATCTGCTCCCGGCAGCTGAAACCATTGGCAATCACGAACCAGTCGGGCGGCGCCTTACGAACCGCGGGCAGTAATTCCAGTTCGCCGATGGCTAGTGAGACATCGTACTTGTCCTCCTCAAAGCCAAAGGACCCAGCCATCCCGCAACAGCCTTCGGACGGAACGTGGTATTCAATCCCCATCCGCCCGAGGACGGACCATTCCGCATTCACTTTCAGTACGGACTTGTGATGACAATGACCGTGGACAATTGCCTTCCGCTCAAGTTTGGGCAATGGAATCAGATCCTGGTAGCTCTCCAAGAACTCGCTAAGGAGAAACGCCTGCCGGGAAAGCCGTTGCGCGCGTTCGTCCCTGGGGAACAGATTTGTCAGTTCATCGCGGAACACGGTGACGCAACTCGGTTCCAGGCCAATGATCGGCAGGCCTGCTTCGATCTCGGGAGCCATGGCGTCCATGATCTGGAGGAGGAGGTTCTCGGCTCGGTCGAGCATGCCGAAGTCGTAGAGCGGGCGGCCGCAACAGAGGTTGCCGTGAGGTAACAGGACGTTGAAGCCGGCGGTCTCGAGGAGGTCGACTGCGGCCTTCGCGGTGTGAGGCAGGAAGTAATTGTTGAAGGTGTCTGGCCAGAGGACGACCGCAGGACCGTCCGGATTGCGCGGCTTGTGACGGGAAAACCAGCTTTTGAAACTCTGTGGGGCGAAAGGTGGAATACTGCGCCCGGGGGGAATCCGGCCAACCAACTTGGCAATGTCGCGCAGAAAGGGCAATTGCGTGGTGAGGTTAACCAGTCCCGGCGCATGCGACGCCAGGCGGGCCCAAAGATCAATGTTCCCAAAGGCGTAGTGGTTGAGCGGGCGAATGCGCCCTTCGTGATAGTGCGAAAGGAATTCAGCTTTGTAGGTCGCCACGTCTACTGACACCGGGCAATCGCTCTTGCAGCCCTTGCAAGACAGGCAAAGGTCGAGCGAGTCCTTGACTTCCTGGCTGCGCCATTTGTCCCGGATCACCTCGCCCTTGGACATCTCCCAGAGGAGGTGGGCCCGACCCCGGGTGGAATGCTCTTCTTCGCGCGTGACACGAAAGCTGGGACACATCAATCCGCCTTCGTACTGACGACATTTGCCTACGCCGACGCACCGGAGCGTAGCGTGGGCCAAGCTCCCATGGTCCTGGGGAAAGCGGAAGTGGGTGGGTGGATCCCATGGGTGATAGCCAGCGCCCAGATGCAGGTTCTCGTCCATGCGGTAGGGCTCGACCACCTTGCCTGGGTTCATCTTCCAGTCAGGATCCCAGGCAGCTTTGAATTCGTTGAAAGCTTGTATCAGTTCCGGGCCGAACATCCTGGGCAGGAGTTCGGCGCGGGCCTGACCGTCTCCGTGTTCCCCTGAGAGAGAGCCGCCGTAACTTACCACCAGGTCGGCGGCTTCATTCATGAACTTGCGGAACTTGGCGATGCCTTCCTCACTCTGATAGTCGAAGTTGAGACGGGTATGAACGCATCCATGGCCGAAATGGCCGTAGAGCGTGCCGTGATAGCCGAAGTCACTCATCAGCCGCTTCAGCTCGCGCAGATAATTGCCGAGCTTTTCAGGCGCGACTGCAGAATCTTCCCAGCCTTCCCATGTTAGGGGTTCTCCGGGAACGTGTGAAATCACGCCGAGGCTGGATTCCCGGATCGTCCAGACATGTTTCGCCTCGGGAGGCGTGCAGAGGTGCATCTTGGGTCCAGTTCCCGAAGCACGCAAGGAGTTCATAAGAGCATGTGCTTGAGCTTTGGCTTCCTTTGTAGTCTGTGCGCCGAACTCGGCCAGCAGCCAGCCGCCTGCTGGCGGGAGAAGAGCCAAACCTTCGGAGTTTATGCCTCGACGGCGGGTGTACTCAGCGAGGAGGTCGTCAATGCCTTCGAGCCCGATCGGTTTGTGCCGCATGATTTCGGGGACCTGGTCGGCGGCCTGATAGATGTCGGAATAGGCGATGACCAGCAGCACACGTTCCGGGGGACTCTCGACCAGCCGACAGGTGGCTTCCAGAACGGTGACGCATGTCCCTTCCGAGCCGACCAGAGCGCGGGCAACATGGAAACCGTTTTCCGGGAGAAGGTAGTTCAGGTTGTACCCGGAAACGCGGCGCGGGATGTTGGGATAACGCTGCCGCACCAGACTGCCATATGTTTCGGCGATCGATTGCAGCTTCGCATAGATCTCGCCACGGCGGCCGCCGGCGCGAATGATGTGCTCAAGTTCATCCTTGCTCGTCGCCCCAACTTTCATGCGGACGCCGTCGTAGGTGAGAATCTCGAGTTGCTCGATGTTGTCGTCGGTCTTGCCGGCCATGACTGAATGCACACCACACGAGTTGTTGCCGATCATGCCGCCCAGCGTGCAGCGGCTGTGTGTCGCAGGGTCGGGAGCGAAGGTCAGATGATGTCTTTCGGCGGCATTGCGCAGATGATCGAGAATCACGCCTGGCTGAATGCGGGCGAGCTTACGCTGTGGATCGATCTCGAGAATCTTGTCGAGGTACTTGGTGAAGTCGAGAACGACCGCCACATTACAGCATTGCCCAGCCAGTGAAGTACCACCCCCGCGGGACAAAACAGGCGCGCCGTACTCGCGACAGGTGGCAATGGTGGCGATGACATCGTCGATCGTTCGCGGAATGACGACCCCAATTGGGACCTGACGATAGCTGGACCCATCGGTCGCGTACATCGCGCGACTGCCTGAATCGAACCGTACTTCCCCGGCAATGTTTCTGCGCAGGGCAGAATGTAGAGCAGCAGAATCAACTCGCGCTATTTTTGCCGCCTGCGCTCGTTCTGCAAATTTATTTGTCGAAGAAACGATCGGGAGTGGATCGATGGGCGACATCTCGATTCATCTTCCGGGAAAAGCACGCGGCGCGCAAGGGCAACACGGATGGGTCTATTCGCGCACTACGAGAGCAGCATATTATTCCTGCCCGTTTCCGTCTCGACCACCAGGTTCGCCGTGCCGTACCAGTATGAGCCGCTTTCTTACTACTACGTTTGCACTCGTGTTCTCCTGCGCGGCCGTCGCCCAGTCCTCTTCTCCGTTGCCCACCGCCTCTCCGCAAATTGTCGAGGTTCAAAGCGGAGCAATGCATCTGAAGGCCTATTTCTGGAAGCCCTCCGGCGCCGGTCCGTTCCCCGCTGTGCTGTTCAATCACGGCTCTGGAGCCGCCGACGCGCAGCACACGGCTGGCCAAACGATGGCCGAAGCAGCCGCAAATCTGGCTCCAATTTTCCTGAAGCACGGCTACGCTTTCTTTTATCTGTGCCGTCGCGGTCAGGGGTTGTCAGCGGATCAGGCTCCTTTTATGCAAGATCTCTTGAAACGCGAGGAAGCCGCGAAAGGTAAAGAAGCTCGCCAGCACTTGCATTATGTCCTGGTTACGGGGGAGCAACTCGATGATTCACTTGCGGGGTTTCGCTTTCTCAAAACCGCTGTTGGCATTGACCCGAGACGCATTGCAGTGATTGGCCATTCTTTCGGCGGGGTGATCACTTTACTCTCCGGCGAGCGAGATGAGACCATACGCGCGGAGGTCACGTTCGGAGCAGGGGCCAATTCCTGGAAACTCTCGCAAGAACTTCGTGAGCGCGTCTTCGCGGCGGTCGGCAAGACATCCGCGCCTATCATGCTGATCCACGCGGCCAACGACTTCGACACGACCGCTGGCACTGCTGTCGCAGGGGAACTGGAACGACTCCACAAGCCTCACGTTCTCAAAATCTATCCTGCGCTGGGCAAGTCATCGGAGGATGGCCACAACCTTATGTACCTCGCCATCCCCGCATGGGAGGGTGACGTGTTCCAGTTTCTCGACACCAATACCAAGCCCTGACGACACTTCGCGATGAAGGTTACGACCAGAGCCGCGTGCCGTAATCCGCCATGCTCAGAGCCAGCAGGATGGCCAGCCAGAAGAGTGCTGACACGATCACTACCTTCGTCAATCTTTCGTGAGTGTACTTTACGTGCATGAAGAAGAGAACGACGAGTGTCGCCTTGATCGTCGCAATGGTCAGCGCCACCACCGCGTTGAAGGGCCCGAGATCGATCCCGGCAACAAGCACGGTGAGCAAGGTGCCGGCCAACAGCGCGATCCAGATAGCGATGTACAGAATCAGAGATGAAACATGCTCAGACATGGCGTCTCACTTGTGACGGTCGATCAGGTACAGCAAGGGAAACAGATAAATCCAGATAATATCGACGAAGTGCCAATATAAGCCTGCCATCTCCACGGGCGTGTAGTAGTGCGGACCGTAGCGCTTGCGCATCGCGTAATAGGTGATGACCGCAAACAGTCCCACGCCCACGATCATGTGCAGGGCGTGCAGCCCGGTCATGATGAAGTAAAGCGAGAAAAAGATCTGCGCATGCTGCTGGTTGATCGGCACGTCCGGATGCCCTGGGATGTGGCCCGGGAAATTAAAGCTGGCCCCGGGCACGTGATGTTCGACGAATTTGTCGTGATACTCGATGCCTTTGATGCCGAGGAATACCAAGCCCAGGAGCATTGTCAGGATGAGGCAAACAACGATCGTGGTCGGCTTGCCCAGTTGCGCGGCACGCACCGCAAGAGCCACCGTCAAACTGGAACAGATTAGAACTGCAGTATTGGTACCGCCTAAAGGTACGCTCAAACTCTGGCTACCGGCGCCGAAGTCGCCGAAGTACCAATAGCGATAGATAAGATAGGCGCAGAACATGCCGCCGAAAAACATGATTTCGGTGGCGAGGAACACCCACATGCCGAGGCTGGCAGCATTTTTCTGCTGTTCCTCAGTCGCGAAATGATGCAGGAGAGCCGGGTTCTCGTGGGCCGGTTGATTGGCCGTGGCCAGTGGGCTACTGTGCAACGGGGACCTCCTGCTTGATCTCGTCGTAATTGTAGGCTTCCCAGCTCACCACCGGCTGCTGGTCAAAGTTGAAAGTCGTGGGTGGCGATGGGGCAGTCCACTCAAGTCCCGCTGCATTCCACGGATTATCCGGCGCGGGCTTGCCGTAACGCATGGACCATAGGAAGTAGACCATGGGGAGCAGGTAGCCGACCGCGAGTATGGTCGCGCCCGCCGTCGACAGCACGTTCAGGATTTGGAATTCCGGTGCCCGCGAATAGTCCCAGTAGCGGCGCGGCATTCCCATATATCCAAGTATGAACTGCGGAAAGAAAGTAAGGTTGAAGCCAAGGAAGACGATGAGTGCAGCCAGACGTCCCCAGCCTTCGGGATACATCCGTCCGGAAATCTTCGGCCACCAGAAGTGCATTCCCGCCAAATACGCCATCACCATGCCGCCCACCATGATGTAGTGGAAATGGGCGACGACAAAATAAGTGTCGGTAACGTGGATGTCGACGCCCAAAGACGCCAGGAACAAACCCGTGAGTCCGCCAATCGTGAACAGGCCGACGAAGCCGAACGCATAGAGCATCGGGGTCTGGTAGGTAATCGACCCCTTGTACATGGTTGCGGTCCAGTTGAAGACTTTGATCGCCGAAGGAACTGCGACGAAGTAGCTCAGCAGCGAAAAAATGATGGCGGCATAAACCGAAATTCCCGCTACGAACATGTGATGGGCCCACACTAAGAATCCGACCACCGCGATTCCGAGCAGGGCCATGGCCATCGCCTGGTATCCAAAAATGCGCTTGCGCGAAAAGCAGCACACGATCTCACTGATAATGCCCATGCCCGGCAGAATCATGATGTAGACGGCCGGGTGCGAATAGAACCAGAACAGGTGCTGGAAAAGCAACGGATCGCCGCCGAGTGACGGATTAAAGATTCCCAGATGGAATAAGCGCTCACACACAACCAGCACGAGAGTAATCGCCAATACCGGCGTGCCCAACAATTGGATGATGCTGGTGGCGTAATGCGCCCAGACGAACAGCGGCAAGCGTGACCAGGTCATGCCGGGCGCACGCATGCGATGCGTGGTCACGACAAAATTCAGTCCGGTCAGGATCGACGAGAATCCCGCCACGAAAACCGCGAGGCCCGCGGTGATCACGTGACTATTCAGAAACTCTGTGCTCAGTGGCGTGTAGAACGTCCAACCGGTATCCACGCCTCCGGCGAGAATTGTATACAGCATCAAAATTCCGCCGATGATGTACAGATACCAGCTCAGCAGGTTAATCCGCGGGAAGGCAAGGTCCTTCGCGCCAATCATGAGTGGGATCAGGAAATTGCCAAGTACGGCGGGTACCGCCGGAATCAGAAAGAAGAAAACCATCACCTGGCCGTGCATGGTGAACAGCTTGTTGTAAGTATCGGCCTGCACCAGGTCGCCCGCGGGAGTGAGCAGTTCCAACCGGATCAGTAACGCGAAGAAACCGCCGATGAAAAAGAACAACGTAATGCTTGCGAGATACAGCAGTGCGATGCGCTTGTGGTCCACCGTCAGGAGCCACGACTTGATACCGTATTCCCGGTTCAAGTAAGTTTCGCGTTCGCCAGTTTCCACTACCGCAGTTGCCATGCTGGTCACCTGCTACTTGGTCTCGGGGGTCACGGCTGCCATGCTCTTGCCGCCCGTCTGCGTTGATTGCGCCTGGCCCAACGATTTCACATAAGCCACCAGGGCATTCAGCTGTTCATCGCTGATCTGTCCCTGGAATGTCGGCATGACTGGCTTGAATCCACGCACGACTTTCGTCGAAGGGTCCGTGATCGATTCGCGGATGTAATTCTCGTCTGCGGTTAAGGTTCGTCCGTCCTCAAGCAGCACGGGCTTGCCGAAGACGCCCACCAGGTTCGGCCCCCGGCCTTGGGTATCGGTACGGTGGCACGTTCCGCAGCCGAGTTCAGAGAACAGTCGCTCACCCGTCACCGCCAGCGGCTGATTGCCGCCACCCGTCAACCAGGCCTCGTAGTCTTTCGGTTCCATCACGACTACCGAGCCGATCATGCCTGAGTGCGACGTCCCGCAATACTCTGCGCAAAACAGGTGATACGTGCCCGCCTTTGTCGGATGAAACCAGGCCACGGTGTAGCGGCCGGGAAGCACATCCTGCTTGACGCGGAACGCGGGTACGAAGAAACTGTGGATCACGTCCTGCGAGGTCATAATCATCTTTACGTCGCGACCCACGGGCACGTGGAGTTCGTTGATCTCGCGCTGCCCTTCTATGTGCTCGAACTTCCACATCCATTGCTTGGCGACGGTGTACACCTCGGCGGAATTCGGCGGTGGCGTCCGCTCACGGAAATAAACGTATGCTCCCCAGGCGAAGAAAACCATAAAGACACAGAAGGGAATGACGGACCAGGTGATTTCGAGCGCATGCGACCCCTCGATCTGCTCCGCCTGCCGCCCGGCCTGTTTGCGGTACCGTACCGCGAAGTAGATGACCATGGTGAAGATCAAAGCGGTCATCAGCGCCGACACGACGACCAGGAAGATGAAGAGCGCGTCCACGTTATTCGCGGACGTTGAAGCTCTGGCCGGCCAAAATGGCATGTTCTGCAGCATAGTTAAGTTATCTGCGGCCTTCGCGAAACCTCGTGCGTTTTGTGGTTAAGGATTTTTCACCGCAGAGATCACGGAGGAATTCCGCAGAGTTGGCGGAGTTAGCCTGAAAAATGACCCTCACTGAAATCGTCTCACTCCTTGCTCGCCGTGCACCGTGCCACGACGCATCATCAAAAAAATGAAAGACCCGAGAAACAGCATGGTGGCAACGCCCGCCAGCCGCAACACGCGCAGAATGACCGCGCTGTATTTGCCCTGCGCCGGGTCGTAGTGGTAGCAGTACAGAAGTATCTGATCGACAAGGTTGCCGATCTTTCCCTGTCCCGCCTCAACCAAACCCAAGCGGAGACCTTTGGGCGGATACTCCACGCCGTAGTAGTACTGTGCAATCTTGCCCTCGGGCGTCAGAATCATGATCGCCGTGGCATGAGCGAACTGCCGAGTCTTCTGGTCGTACTGATACTGGAAGCCGGCCGCCTTGGTGAGGGCGTCGACAGAGGTCTGGTCGCCAACCAGAAAATGCCATCCTTGTTCGGCTCCGGCACGCTCATAGCGCTTGAGGAATTCGGATTTCTTCGCGGCCGCCATCTCGGGAGTTTCGTGCGGATCGAAACTGACCGTGATCACCTCAAATTCCTTGCCCACGTCGAACTTCATCATGCGAAGCGAATTTGTCAGGCCACTCAAGACCTCACCGCACAGCATCGGGCAGTTGTAGTAAACGAGATTGAGGATGAGGGGACGCTTGCCGAAGTAATCCTTCAACCGCACGTGACGTCCCAGATCGTCGGTGAACGCGAGATCGGACGGGATTTGTTGATTCAGGTTCTGCTGGATTCCCACATTCTTCAATCCGGGCGGACGTACATTCGCTGGCGGCGAGAGAATGCCGTTCGTCATGCCCTGGCCGAATGCGGAGACGGTCAGGAACAGCGTTGCCGCCACCCTCAAGATCGAGTTTTTGAGCACATTCTTACAATGCATTGCTTAGCTTTCGTCGCTACGCGGGTGCAAATTCCTAACTACGCCACGCCGCCGCTTACGCCGCGGGCTTCATTCTTGTGCCGCTGCGCGGCTACGGTGAGCAAGAACCCTCGGCAAGCGGGTCCTCCACCCCACCCGCGTTTTTGGCGGGAGGGTGGGTTATATCTCTTACAATTGCCGCGGCCCGCGACAATCGCCGTCGCCCGCCTGCCACTCCATCACAGTTTTCCGTTAGCCAACTCAAACCGCCGCGAAGCCGAACGTCCTGCTGACCTCAGTGCACCGTAGCCGGTCCTTTGCTTCCCTTCGTCCGTCTGGCCTCCTCTGGCCTTGCTGCCCCGCCTTCAGGTCGAACCGGGAGTCCCCGCTGTGCCAGCAAGTCCATCGCCTTGTCGATCGGAATCCGCACCACGCCGTTCTTCTGATCTACCCAGTCGTAGCTCGCCAGAACCCTGTCCTGTTCCTTGAGTTGCTTTCCGTAGTCGCTAACCTGGATCTGTTCGCTGCGCTCCAGCACCGGCTGCGGGAAAGTTGCCTCAACTTTCTTCTGGACTTCCGGAAACGTCATGCTACGCGGATCGACTCCGGTCTTGATCGCCATAGGATTGACCGGCGTTTGGCGTTTTTGGTCGGACGCCTCCAGGACGTGATACATGCCAGCCACGACGCCGTAAACCAGCGCTATCACGATCGCCAGCCCCACCATGAAATAGAAAACACCGCCGGCTCCGAGATCCTGCTGCTCGAAGCTGCTCTCGCGTGGATCGTGTTGGAGCGGCTCACTCATGCTCAGGCTCCAGAACCTGCTTCGCATAAACGTCGTAGGCGGGAAGCAGCGGCAACGAACTCAGCTTGTAGCAGAAGTAGGCGATCCAAAGTCCGCCCATTGCGAAGGGAATCAGGAGATCGGCCCAGGTCACGCTGAAGTGCTCAGAAAAATTTGGCTCGATGATCCAGAACAGATCCACGTAGCGCATGAACAGCAGCCACGCCGCCACCCATACGAGCTTGGTTACATCGCGCTTGAATGAGCGGGAGAGCAAAATCACGAATGGCACAGCAAAGTGGAAGATCACAAGGAAGAGCCCGACGAATCCCCAACCGCCATTTAACCGCCGGACATACCAGGTGATTTCTTCCGGCAGGTTCCCAGCCCAGATGATGAGCCACTGCGAAAACGAGAAGTACGCCCACAGCATGATGAACGTCAGCATGAATTTGCCGTGGTCGTGTACGAAGTCGGGACTCAACAGCAGCGACATCGGTTTGTAGTTGAAGAGAATGCGCTCGACCACGACCGCGAAACACAATCCAGCAAGCAACATGCCAGCGACGAAAAGCAGACCGTAGATTGTTGAGATCCAGCTCGGATCCAGCGACATCGCCCAGTCGATCGCAGCGAATGACACTGTGAAGGCCAGAATGATCAATCCTGGACCGCTGATGGCCTTGAAGCGTGCGCTGTTGTCGCGCACCGGAGGACTGTCTTGCTCGATGGACCATTTGGTCAGCAGGTATACGAGAAGTCCCCAGATGATGAAATAGATTGCGGCGCGGAAAACAAAACTGGACCAGTTGAGATATCCGCTGGTGAGGAACTTGCTGTGCTCAAGGTGTTCGCGAATCCTGGGATCCTGAATCGCATCGAATGGCATTGCCCACGGGTAAATCTTCGGCACAGAAAGAAACGCGATGGGAAGAAAGAGGACCGCCAGCAATGGCAGCGTGCGCATGGCCGCACCCAGCACGCGTCGAATCACCATGCCCCAGCCCCCGCCGGTCAGGTGCCGGATCATCAAGATCGAGGTCGAACCCAGGCACACACACAGCCAGTCCATGTACGAGACTAGGTAGCCGCGGAAGAAGGCCTTTGGGTTCGAGAAGCCGAGTGCCACTGCGATCACGGATGCAATCACGCCCACCACGAGCGCACGACGCATGATGGTCTTGACGACGGGCGGTGCCGAGAGGTCCAGATTGGCCGTATGGGTCGGGCTCATTTGGACTCCTCGTGCTCCGCCGCTGGTGTTGCCGGCTTTACGCGTGGCAGTGTCGCTCCTGTACCGGGCTCAACAAATTCGGGCGCAGGCGAGGGGATAGGATGGCCCTGCGCGTCAGCCACGGTGGCATGCTGGCTCAACTGCAATGCCCGGATGTAGGCGACAATGCACCAGCGGTCGCGTGGCGGAATCTGCGCGGAGTAATCTTGCATGGCGCCAAAGCCTTCGGTCATTACGTCGAAGATGTAACCGACGGGCGCCTTTTCGAGCCGGTCAATGTGATACGAGGGCGGCCTGCGCGCGAAGCCACGCGACGGAATGAACCCATTGCCATCGCCCAAACGTGAATGGCACGGAGCGCAGTAAATGTTGAAGCGCTCCTGGCCCCTTTCCAGAACTTCTTTTGTCACTGGGAAGGGCATGTAGTCGCCGGGATTGTTGCCAACCTTGCCCGTATAAAAATACGTGTCCTCGCGCAAATCTCCGCGCGCGACTGTCCCCGGCACCAAGGGCCGTGCGGAACGCTGGTCCTGGAAGAAATCGCTCCTGGAAAGCGGATTCTGTTTTGGTTGCACGTGCATATCCAGGCGGCAGCCCCCCAGGAGTGTCAGCAGTGCCATTGCCGAGATGATTCGGAGGCTGCGCATGTTGCTAGCTGGGCACCTCCGAAATCGAACGGGGGCTGAGGCTTTCCAAGAACTGGCGCGTTCCCGCCGGACTGTACATGGGATCGGTTGAGAACACGATCAGGAAGAAGCGATCTTTGGAGGCCATCACGAATCGCGGCACATTGAAAACCGGGTGATAAGGCATGGGAAGGCCGTTTAGAGCAAGCATCCCGAACACTGCGGAGATTCCGCCGAATAGGATCGTCATTTCAAACGTCACCACGATGAACGAAGGCCAGGAATGATAGGGGCGCCCGCCGACATTGACCGGGTAACTGTCGACTGCCATCCAGTACTGCATGAGATAGCCGGAGAGGCCGCCTATCAGGGCGCCGATCAAAGTCACCAGGGGCACGCCGTTTTTGTGAAAGCCGATGGCCTCCGCCAATTCTTCCACCGGGAAGGGGCTGTAGGCGTCGATCTTCTTGTATCCGGCTTCGTGCGTCTTGCGCGCTGCGGCCACCAGGTCGCTGGCCGAGTCGAACTCCGCCATCATGCCGTAGATCGGGGTGGTCTTCATTCGGCCTTCACCTCCGCTTCCGGCAACAGCGTGCGCATTTCAAAGATCGAGATCATGGGCAGGATGCGCACAAACAGGAACATGGCCGTCAGGAACATGCCGATGGTTCCGATGTAGGTCATCCAGTCCCAGCGGGTCGGGTAGTACATACCCCAGGAGGACGTCAGGAAGTCGCGATGTAAGCTCATCACGACGATGACGAAGCGCTCCAGCCACATGCCGATCAGAATGACCAGCGAGATGAAGAACAATCCCATCGGACTGGTGCGCAGCTTGCGAATCCACAAAACTTGCGGAATTCCAATGTTGCAGATGAGCAGGAGCCAGTACAGGACGGCATATGGGCCCTGCAGGCGGTTCCAGAGGAGGAATGCATCCAGTCGGTTACCGCTGTACCAACCCATGAAAGCCTCTATGCCGTAGCCATACGCGACGATCCATCCGGTGGCGAGCATGACCTTGGCAGAGTTTTCCAGGTGGCGATCGGTAATGAAGTCTTCCAGGCTGTAGAGCTTGCGGATCGGGATGGCGAGCATCAGCACCATCGCGAAGCCCGAGTAGATGGCGCCCGCCACAAAGTAGGGCGGGAAGATCGTGGTATGCCAGCCGGGCACGATCCCGATGGCGAAGTCGAAGCTGACCACCGTATGTACCGACAGCACCAGCGGTGTTGCCAGTCCAGCTAGCAACAGATAAGCCGACTCATAGCGATGCCAGTGACGTGCAGAGCCCCTCCAGCCCAATGCAAGCATTCCGTAGATGATCTGGGCTACGCGATTGGTGGCTCGATCGCGCAGTGTGGCCAGGTCTGGGACGAGGCCGATGAACCAGAACAGCAGAGAAATCGTGAAATAGGTTGAGACCGCAAACACATCCCAAACCAGCGGGCTGCGGAATTGCGGCCAGTAGTTCATGGTGTTCGGATAAGGAAAGAGCCAGTAATCCAGCCAGGGACGGCCGGTGTGAATCAGCGGGAAGATACCTGCGGCAGACACGGCAAACAGAGTCATCGCTTCTGCAAAGCGGTTGATCGAATTACGCCAGGATTGCCGCAGCAACAGGAGAATGGCGGAAATCAAAGTGCCGGCATGGCCGATGCCAATCCACCACACGAAATTGACGATGGCAAAGCCCCACCCAACGGGGACGTTCACGCCCCAGATGCCGATGCCTTTCAGCATCAGGTATCCCAAGGCATAGAGCATCATCATTGTGACGAGGAAAGAGAGACCGAAGCCGATGAACCAGCCGGTGGAGGTCGGCCGAGTCAGCACGATGGAGCTGATCTTGTCAGTCACCGATCCGAAGGTGTGCCCGGGTTCGATGACCGGGGCGCTCCGGCTTTCGATTACGTCTTCGGTGTGATCTGCCATGGCTTAACCGCGCTCGGGCTCCAGTGCAGGGTTGGGGTTTCGGATCTCAGCCAAGTACGTCGTGCGGGGGCGGGTGTTCAGGATCGCCATCAAGGCATAGTTGCGATCTTGCGCCTTGAGCTTCGACACTCGGCTGTTGGGGTCGTTGATGTTGCCAAAGATAATGGCTTCCGCCGGGCACGACTGCTGGCAAGCGGTCTGCAACTCATCAGGATGCTGAGCGTGGTTGACCTTCCGATCTTCGCGTTCCGCATCGATGCGCCGCTCGTTGATACGTTGCACGCAGTACGTGCACTTCTCCATGACGCCGCGGCTGCGCACGCTGACGTCGGGATTGCGCATCATCTTGTACTGCGAAGTGTCCCAGTCCTGGAAGAGCAGGAAGTTGAAGCGCCGCACCTTGTAGGGACAGTTGTCGGAACAGTAACGGGTGCCGATGCAGCGGTTGTACACCATGTCGTTCAGCCCCTCGCTGCTGTGAACGGTGGCGCCCACGGGGCAAACCAGTTCGCACGGCGCGTTTTCGCATTGCATGCACGGGACCGGCTGGAAGAAGGCTTTGGGATTGTCGCGGTCCCCCTGGTAGTAAGCGTCCACGCGCAGCCAGTGCATGTGGCGGCCTCTCACGACCTGCTCTTTGCCGACGACTGCGATATTGTTTTCCGACTGGCAGGCGATGATGCAGTTGTTGCAGCCCACGCAACGGTTAAGATCGATGGCCATGCCCCATGCGTAGTCTTGCTTCGCATAGTCGTAGCCGGGATAGAGTGTCAGTTCCTTCGGCGGTTGCTCCTCCTGAGCGAACTTAGGTTCTTTGTGATATTCCTCGATGCTGGTTTCGCGAACCAGCGGACGCGTGGAGCGATTGGGCGTGTCCATGGTCTGGTAGCCCTGAGTGGAGGCCAGTTTGTACGTCTCGCCGGTCTTGCTGATCTTGCCGCCGGTGGCGAACCACATGGCCGAAGTCGTGCGCAGAGGATAGACCTCGAAGCCGACGCCCGTACCCGCGCGGCCTGCGCGCGTGCGTCCATACCCAAGATAGACGGTGACCGAATGGTCGGGATGGCCTGCCTGAATCCAGACGGGCGCCGTGATTTTGCGGCCGCCGAGTTCGAGCGTCACCATGTCCTCGGTCGCAAGATGTTCGCGCACGGCCATCTTGGGACCGACCAGAACGGCGTTGTCCCAGGTGAGCTTCGACATTGGCTTAGGCAACTCCTGCAACCAGCCGTTGTTGGCGAATTGACCGTCATAGATGGAGGGATCGCGGCGGAAGTTGATTTCGAGGGAGTTGGCCTCGGCCGCGCTGGTTGGCGCTGTGGGCGCTGGCTTCGCGGTCAGGGATTTTGGACTGTACGCTGTGCCTTCGATCCAGCCGTCATGCAGCGATTTTCGCCAGAAAACTTCGAAATCTGCGCCGGGGTGCTGCTTCTGCCAGTAGGCACGAACGATGTCGTAGCCTGTGGCGTCGCCAATTCCCGAGAGCGCGGCGACGAGCTCATGGGCGCTTTTGCCTGAGTACAGCGGCGCAATCAGAGGCTGCACGATGCTGACAGTCCCGTCGTAGGCGCGACCGTCACTCCAGGCTTCCAGCCAGTGCGCCTCATTCACGTGCCAGTGGCAGTATTCCGAGGTTTCATTCTGATAGAGACCGTGATGGATGCGAAGCCCGATGTTGGAGTTGTTGAGCGCATCCGCAAACCCCAGGTCGGCGGGCGCATCGTAGGCGGGATTGCCACCCATGATGATGAGCAGGTCGACCTTGCCAGCGCGCATATCGGCGACGAGGTCGCGCAGGGATTCGGTCTGGTTGACGAGGTTGGCGTCGACTGGATCCGCGTAAAAGACAGTATTGCCGACGTTGCCAAGCTCCTGGTTCAGCACATGAGCCAGTGCGTGAACGGAGGGAGGTTGATGGTCGCCGGCGATGACGACACCCGAGCCATGATGTCTTCGCAGATCCTCACGGGCGGCGCGTGCGAACGCCTGCGGCTCGCGACCAGAAATGTCCGAATTCATCGCATCCGTCACGAACAACGCTTGTGCAAAGATCTCAACATCCACAGCTCGTAGCGGCAGCCGATGATCCGCCTTCGCACCCGTCGACGTCGGCGTGCTCTCGATCGCGTAGAACCGGCTCATGTTCCCGTCGGGATTGCGTAGGCTCGCGAAATCGCGAATGTAGCGCGTATTCCCTGGAAAGCCCGCATAAAGAAAATCCGCGTCGAGCGAGACGATGACCTCAGCTTTCGAAAAGTCGTAACGAGTTTCCACCGGCTGCCCGAAAGCCAGCTTCGCGCCTTCGAGAACATTGTCGCGATTGACCGGCTCATACACGTTCCACTTGGCTTGCGGATAAGTCTTCAGGAGGGTTCGCAGCTGATCCGCCAGCGTGGGCGAAGTAATCGTCTGGGTCAGAATGCGGATGCCCGCGCCGCCCAAGCCCTTCTGCACCGCGAGCGGGCCCTTGATCTCTCTCACGAACGTCGCCCATGAATTCACATCGCCACGCTTGGTGATGGTCTGGGAGCGGTCGGGATCGTACATTCCCAGGATTGAAGCCTGCGCAAAGATGTCGGTGCCGCCCAGGCTCGCGGGATGCTTGTCGTTGCCCTCAATTTTCGTGGGACGCCCGAGATGACTCTCCACAAGGACTGGGCTCGCGTATCCGCTGAGTGTTGTCGCCGTCGCATAGAACATGGGACGGCCAGGTACGACTTCCTCCGGCTGCTTCACATAAGGGACGATGGGCTCGAGCGGCAGCTTGGTGCAGCCAGTCATGCCGGCCATGGCGAGCGAAGCGCCCATCAGCTGCAGGAAGCCGCGCCGCGAGAACGAATCCAGCCACTCGGAAGCGCCTTTGGGGAACTCGCGGTGCAGCATCTCCTGAAATTCGGGCGTGCCGGCAAGTTCTTCGAGACTGCGCCAGTATTCAGGAGCGTTCGTCTGCGCAAGCTGCGCCTCGACGGTCGCGCGATCCAGCTTTTTGCTCGGGCAAATGTCCCCGGTCTTCGTTTTGTTCTTTCCGTCGTCCATCTCTCTGTCTGGCGGCTTCGTTCAGCGCCGCTCAGTGTCCATACTTGTCGGTAGCCCTGAACCAAAGCGAACCTCAGCGGCTAAAGCCGCTACGATTCCTAATCCGTAACGGCACGGCTGAAGCCGTGCCCTTCCCAATCAGCATTGCGCACGCCGTTGAGGCCTTTCCTTCGCTGGGCTCGATCATGTCTGCCATTGCCCACCCCACCGTGTCATCCCGACCGGAGTGGAAGGACCTAGCGTTTTCCGACCCGCATTCTCCAAACCGTCTACCGGTGGCACGTACTGCAACTGGTAGTGTCCTGCACGCTGCGCAGCTTGTGTTTCGCCACCAGCACCTTGCCGAGCGATAGCTGATCGGTGTAGCTCTGCCCATCGACTAGCACCGGCGAATCGCTGGTCGGCTGTTCATAGCGCATATTGAAGACCTCGCTGCGCGGACGAAGAAACTTCTCCGGCGCGCGATGGCACTCCAGGCACCACTCCATCTGCAACGAAGCGTACTGGTACATCATAGGCATCTGGTCGACCGCACCATGACAGGTGTTGCAACCCACGCCCTTGTTGATGTGAATGCTGTGATTGAAATAAACAAAGTCAGGCAACTGATTCACCCGCGTCCACTGCAGCGATTCGCCCGAGCGAAAGCTGGCGCGCACCGGTTCCAGCATCTGCGCGTTGGTCCAGATCTGCGAATGACAATTCAGGCACGTCTTGGTGGGCGGAATGCCCGCGAAACTCGATGTCTCCACCGAGGTATGGCAATACCTGCAATCGATCCCCAACCCCGTAACGTGATGCTGATGGCTGAATGCTACCGGCTGCGGCTTCACCACGCCCGCATAGGTGATGTACGGCGATCGCTGCAACTCATTCAACCCCCACCCCAGCCCGGCGATGATAAACACCGCGCCGTAAATCGATGCCCGGGAAAGTGTGTTGGTGCTGCGATGAAAGATCTGCATCGGATACTTTCAAGTAGCGGGAGCCGCACTCCACTCCCGGAAGATCGAGGTTCCTGGGATTATGAGTTACAAATGGCTGTGATGATGCTCACGAAAACTTGTGATTATAACAGCAGGCCCATCATTGTCGCGTCTTCAAGGAACCTGCTTCGAAAATTTCCTGGAAAATAAATTGCTCTGCAAGCCGAACGTTTTCGGTTTCAACAAAAATCAGGACAGAGAGTCTGTGGAACAACTCTCTACCGTGACAACAGCCAGGATTTCCGAATGCAGGTTCGTCCCTAACGCAGGTTCATGACAAGCAGTTTTGGTTCGGTCATTTCTTCAATGGCATAACGCAGGCCTTCGCGGCCAAGACCAGAGTCTTTTACACCGCCGTAAGGCATGTGATCAATACGGAAGCTGGGCACGTCGCCCGCGAGCAACCCTCCGACTTCCAGTTCATCAAATGCGCGAAACATGAGATTCGCATCGCGCGTGAAAATTCCTGCTTGCAAACCATAAGGAGTGTTGTTGAGTTGGCGAAGCGCTTCGTCAAAGTCCTTATACGGCTCCACGGTGACGACCGGAGCGAACATCTCCTGGCAATTTACTTTCATGTCCGGCCTGGTTCCGGTCAAAACCGTGGGTTCGAGAACCGTTCCCTTGCGGTTGCCACCGCACAAAAGGCGCGCCCCACCACGAACGGCCTCTTGCACCCAATCACTTGCCCGAGTCGCATCGCTTTCGCGAATGAGGGGACCGACATCGGTCGATTCCTCCAGGGGATCGCCGACGTTGAGCTGTTTTACTCCCGCCAGGAACAGGTCGGTAAATCTGCCGTAGGCGGAATGCTCGACCAGAATGCGCTGCACTGCGATGCAAGTCTGCCCCGCATAACCAAAGCCACCGGTCACGCAGCGCCCGGCAGCGTATTCGAGATCGGCATCTTTGTGGACGATCACCCCCGCGTTGCCGCCTAGCTCAAGCAGAACTTTCTTCCTGCCAGCATTCTTCTTAATCTGCCATCCCACCGACGCGCTGCCCGTGAAGCTGATCATCTTCAGGCGATCGTCAGTGACCAGCACGCTGGCATCTTCATTGGAGAGGGGCAGGACGTTCAGGGCGCCGTCGGGCCATCCCGAATGTTGAACCACTTCTCCCAACAAGAGCGCCGTTAGTGGAGTTTGGGGCGCCGGCTTAAGCACCATCGGACAGCCGGCTGCAATAGCGGGCGCAACTTTATGCGCGACCAGGTTCAATGGAAAGTTGAACGGAGTGATCCCGGCAATTGGTCCCAAGGGGAATCGCTTCACGATCCCCCAACGGCCGGCGGTGAACTCCTGCCAATCGAGTGGCAAATACTCGCCGTAGATGCGAGTGCTTTCTTCTGCCGCCACGGTAAACGTGAAGATTGCGCGCTCGACTTCGGTACGCGCCGCCTTGATGGGCTTGCCCGCTTCCTGGCACAGGGTGCGCGAAAACTCTTCCTTACGTTTCGCGATTCCTTCGGCAACCTGGCGTAACATTCTCTGCCGTTCGAACGCGGGCAGTCGGCGGGTAGTGCCAAAAGCTTTCACCGCCGAGGCGATCGCTGCTTCTGCATGTTGACGCCGCCCCTGGTACAGGCGTCCGACGACGGAACCGTCATAGGCAGCTTTTACTTCGACCAGGTCGCCTTCTTCAATCCATTTGCCATCTACGAGGAAGCCGTGGGTTGCGACGTCTGCGACCGTCATCTGTGCCATGGAATTGTACTGACCTCCACCCCAGAGACCCCGGATTCCGATTATAGGCTCGACGCCCAGTCCAGGGGCAGGGTTCTCGGATAATATTCCGTAAAAAAGCGGGCATCGCTTGAAAACGATTCTTGAACTCGGAGCTGCACTGCGGGCGCGAAAGATCTCGCCGGTCGAGCTGACGCGCGCATGTCTGGTCCGGATTGAAGCTCTCAATCCGATTCTGAACGCATTCATTACCGTCACGGCCGAGATGGCATTGGAGCAGGCGGCGCGAGCAGAAGAAGAAATCATGCGAGGTGAGATTCGAGGGCCACTCCACGGCATCCCAATCGGCCTAAAAGACATAATTGACACGGCGGGCACGCCGACCACAGCTGCCAGCGAACTCTATAAGAACCGGGCTCCAAACCAGAGCGCGGAAGTCGTAAGAAAGCTCGAGGAGTCTGGGGCGATATTCCTTGGGAAACAGAACCTGCACGAGTTCGCCTACGGCGGCAGTTCGATGGTCAGCTATTTCGGCGAGGTGCACAATCCCTGGAACACGGGGCACATTACGGGGGGATCGTCTGGCGGATCGGCGGCTGCTGTCGCGGCTGGCATGGGATACGGGGCAATTGGCACCGACACAGCAGGCTCCATCCGCGAGCCGGCTGCGTTGTGCGGAGTCGTTGGGCTCAAGCCGAGCTATGGGCGGGTAAGTACACAGGGAGTAATCCCGTTGTCGCAGTCTTTGGACCACGTCGGACCCATTGGCCGCACGGTCGCAGACGTCGCAGCCATACTGCGCACCATTTCTACAGCCGCGGCCGAGATCGGCCTGCCTCCATCGGAGTTATTGTCGAGCAAGCCTGACAAGAAATTGCGCATAGGTATTCCGCGCACCTATTTTTACGACGATCTCGATAAGGAAGTAGCCGCGGCCATCGAGGACGCATTAAAGGTTATGGAGAATCTGCTGGGTGAGCTGAACGACGTCGACCTTCGGCCTGATACCGACCGCACACTCCAGGCGGCGGAGGCTTATGCTTTTCATGCAGAGTCCGTGTCAACAAACCCCACCCTTTACCATCCCGAAACACTACGACGTATCAAGACTGGAGAAAACGTTACGCATAAGGAGTATCTGCGCTACCGGGCCGAACTGGAGGCCGCACGGAAAAGCGCCGAAAAAATCTACGAGACGATCGATCTGTTCGTAACACCAACAACCCCGATCGTCGCGCCGTCGATTGCCGAGCTACAACAGAACCCCGAACTGCTCCGTCCGCGCGAATTGCTGCTGTTGCGGAACACGCGGCCACTTAATGTATGGGGATTGCCGGCGATCTCCCTTCCTTGTGGATTCACAAGGGCGGGGTTACCGATTGGACTGCAGATCGCCGGGCCACCCGGGCGAGAAGACGTAGTTCTTCAGGCTGCCCACGTCTACGAGCAGGCAACCGATTGGCATGAGCGTGAACCGGCGTTGTAAGGTTCCGCCCTGCTGAGGGCGGATGCCCTCAGAACAGCCGGCAAGCCTTGTACGGAGCTTGCCGAAGTATGCGGCGCTACTATTTCGAGGTTGACAGTTGCGCCAGCAGTTTTGACGCAGGTAAGCGCTAGTCGATCGAACGCACGTCGTCGGGCAGTATGAACACGAAATTGCAGTTGTGCGTCGCCTGAGAGCACGAGAGCACGCCGCGACGCAAAATCTTGGTCGGGGTGTCGTCGGGAAAATCCAGACTCGGTTTCAGGTGTTGAAGCGCGGCATCCAATGTGCGCAACTTTTCTTCACCGCTGACGAACTTGGCGCCATCGACCGACGTTCCGCTCTTGGCTGCTCCCAGAAGCACAAAGTACTCCGCATCTCCCGTGAGCGCTGGATGGTCATTCAACTTCAGCGTGCGCTTGTCCTGCAATTCTGCGCGGTGCTTGTCGACGATCGCCGCGACCTTATCCTCGCCACCTAGCAAGTTCCCGAGACGTCCGCGCGTCTCCGGGATGGGGCGCAGGCCGTTCATGGCCAAGGCGTAGGTCCGAATAGCTTTCTCTTTTTCCCCACGTTTCTCGTAGATTTGCCCCAGGTGGTCGCCCACTTCCCCGTGCTGTCCCAGTTCCCAGGCGGCAGAAACGTATTTCTCGGCCTTGTCGAGCTTTCCTTCTGCGTAGTAAACCCAGCCGAGGGTATCCCAGTAGGCGATTAACGAAGGCACGAGCGCGAGATCTCGCTGATTCAGTTGATCGAGCGAAAGATTGCGCAGGGCGGCTGCGGTAGCAGCCACCGCAGACTCAGCATACTGCTGTGCCTTGTCGAGGTGGGCGTTCTTCAACGAAAGCTGATAGGCGATGTTGTTCCACACGACAGGTGTGGCTGAAATTTCGATGGCACGATCGAAGGCGGCAAGTGCCTTGTCATCTTGGCCCAGGTTCAGGTAGGCATCCCCCAAACTGACTTGAAGAGCCGGATCGTTGGGAGTGAGCGAAACGGCCTTCTCCAACTCGGGAGCCGCCTCGTCGTACTTATGCCATTCCGCGTACATTGCCCCAAGGTTGGTGTGGGCAAACTTGTCGAGCGGATTGATCTCAAGCTGCTTGTGAAAGGCATCGGCGGCATCTTCGTACTTCCGTTCCTGCCAGTAAGCTCTTCCCAGGTTGTTAAAGGCGAACTCGTCGTAGGGATTGACCTCCACCGCCTGCTGAAAAGCTGCAACGGCTTCGTCGTTCTGACGCATCGCCAGGTATGCGAGTCCCAGGTTGTTCCACGCATATTTGTGTTTGGGTTCGACTTCGACCGCGCGCTTCAACAGTTTCACGGCCAGCGGGAAGTTTCCGTTCTGCATGGCAGCACGAGCACTCTCATCCAGTTCATCAGCCTTCATGCTGGGCGGAGGCGTAGCGATTCCGGCGGCCGTGTTCTCGATCGAGAGATGCTGCCCCAGATCCGCGATCACCGCGCGGCGGAAGGCAAGGTAGTCGCCGGTGCGCGTCGCAGGTAGTTCCCGTTCACGCATGAGCATCGTGCGCTCTGCGCTGAATGTGGTCCCGTCCAACTTGTAGCTTGCCTTGTACTCGCCGTAATCACGCTTGAGCGAGAATGGGAGCGGGGCGCGCGCAATAAACTTCGCAGGCAACTCCAGTTTCACGCGGTAGCTAAACTCGCCAGGCGGCCCGAACTTGATGGGTTCGGAGTCTGAACTGGTCTCGTCTTCGTCAGGATCGGCTAGGTTGAATTGCGCCAGGGGCAACTCGAGTTCCGATTTCTTTTTGGACCAATCCAGGTAATTTGCCTTGGAGATGTCATAAGAAAACTGGAATGGCTCGCTGGTACTGGCCGGATCGCCGACCTTGAGGTTGGTGACATCGCCATCCAATCCGCCCATCGTATTGATGTTCTCCACTAGATGTTGCCACTGCGCATTCGGCACGCGCCGGAAGATGATGCGCATCAGAAGTTCGGTGTCACCTCGCACGACATAGCTGACCTTGGCATTGAGCTTACCGAGCTCGTTGATACTACCGTCGATGGTCTGCGCCTGCGAATTGGCAACCGGCGGGTCAGCAGGGGTTTCTTCCAGGTGCGGTGCCCCTTCAAACGGAATCACCAATCCCTGCTTCTTGCGGATGTTGAACGACAGTAGGCGGAAGGGAGCGACCTCGGTCGTGGTGTCCATCCAGACTTCGTCTTTGCCCATTGGCAGCAAGGTGATGACGTGATCGAACTGCGAGGGCGACGGGATTTCGGGATCAAGCTTGCGGCTGGAGTTGATCAGAACCGAGGATGCATGCAATCCCTCGGCTTCGAGCATTGAGGAGAGCAGCGTGTGCTTATCCTTGCAGTCTCCGTACTGATTGTGCAGGACGTCTGAAGCCGCATGCGGCTGGTATCGGCCCAGCCCGAGCGAGAGGCTCACGTAACGAAAATTCTTGGCGACGAAGTCGTAGAGGGCTTCGGTCTTTTCGAGATCAGTGTCAAGGCCCTTGGTCAGTTCGTCGGCTTTGGCCCGAATTTCCGGAGTGGGCTGACGGCGATCATGGTCGAGACTGGCGTACCAGCGGCCGATCTCCTCCCAGTTGTTGAAGGTGGTCAGCTGAATGGCGGGAACATCGTCCTCGGGCTTTTTCTTCTTTCTTTTCTTCTTGTCTTTGTCCTTGTTTCTATCGTCGTCTTCGCGCTCCAGGTGAGAGCTGGCCCAGCGATAGATGCGACGGCCATTCTGTTCCGTGATTTTTGGATCGTACCCAGGCTTAGTCTTCAATTTCAACGTACGATCTCGTGGTACGTCGACTTCCAATTCCTCATCCAAAACGATGTTGTTTTTGTCGAAGTCGTACTCGCTCCAGAATTGCCCCGGCGCCAGCGGTGTGTGGATCACCGTCGCCATGTCGTATTCGAGTACATCTCCCGGTCGTAGCCCCGCCACGGTGATGTGTTTCTGCCGATAGTCGGTATAAACCGGGGCTTCACGCGCCACGGGTGCGCTCAAGTCCTGTACGGAGTCGGTGGGCGCTGTGACCACCTTCCCGTCCTTCTTCAACACGCGAACATACGGAATCTCTACCTTTTCGTTGGCAGAGTTATAGCCGATGACCACCTGGCCCCACTGTTCAACTCCAGCCTCGCTCTGAACGCGTACCCGCGCCAACGTCTCCTTTCGCCCGGTTCCATCATTCTCAAAGCGAAGACGGGAACGAACCTGTTCGATGACAAAACTTTCATCGGAATAATCCTTTTTGTCGGATTTATCTTTGCCAGCCGACTTGTCCGCAGTGGGGGTTGAGGTTGGAGTCTCCGGTTTCTGGGCGGCCGAAACTGCGAACAGTCCAGAAAGAAACAGGGCAAGGTAAACCAAACGACGCATAGAAGATATTAGTCCTTGGGGCGTTTGTATCTTAAGCCGTAGCCGGGCGCAAGGAAACCGTCGGTGGGCCCGGAACGAAGGTCACGCATTGCAATCGAGCTGGGCGCGCACTGTTCCGTCTTCGAGATCAGATTCCATGTGAAAGCCAAGTTTCTGGCAGATAGCGCGCATCTCCCGGTTTTCGGCCAGAATGGTAGAAACGACTTTCTTGAGCTTTTCGTCCCGCGCGACTGCGATCAAGCGACGGTACAGCTCGGAACCCAAGCCCTGTCCCTGATAGCGGTCATCCACCAGAACGGCCAGTTCGGCCTCATTCCCCGAGCCGCGCAGCTTGCTGAGTCGGCCAATCGCAATGATCTCCGATAGGCCGCCTTCGTTCTTGTGTTCGGTGACCAGCACGATCTCGCGGTCATAGTCGATGAAACAGATGCGCGTGAGACGTTCGTGAGCTGTACGCTGGCTGAGTTTCAAGGGCTGAAAATAGCGCAAGTAGACAGTGCGCTCTGACAATCCTTTGTGCAGCTTGACCAGGAGCGGTTCATCTTCGGGACGAATTGGCCGAATGCTGACGGAGAGGCCGTTCTTCGTGGTCCACGGCTTTACGTATTGCACCGGGTAGGGCCGTATCGCCAGCCGGGGCAGGTGATCCTCGGAGATCTCCATTGCGTGGAGCACTACCCGGGCATCAAGCGCGATAATCCGCTCCGATGATGCCAAGAGGGGATTAATGTCAATTTCCTTGATCCACGGCTGTTCGACGACAAGTTGGCTGAACCGCACCAGGAGCTCTTCCATAGCTGCGAGGTCGACGGCCTTGCGCCCACGCACACCCTCCAAAGCGGCCAGAACCTTGGTGTGCTCCATCACGCGACGTGCAAGAGTCGTGTTGAGCGGGGGCAGAGCCAGCGCGCGATCCTTGAAGACTTCCACGAGCTGTCCACCGGCTCCAAACAGCAAAACCGGCCCGAACTGCGGGTCCACACTGCTGCCTATGATCAGCTCGTACCCATCGAGCTTTACCATGCGTTGTATCGTCACGCCCTGAAAGTGCCCGACGCCGGCTTTCTCGCGTGCTGCTGTTTCAATTGCACGATACGAACTCCTAACGGCATGCGCATCGCGAACATTCAAGTGAACCCCACCTACATCGGTCTTGTGGGTGATGGTTTCAGAGAGCAGCTTGACGACCACGGGATAGCCCATTTCCGCAGCTTTGGCCACAGCCTGGTCTTCGGAAAGTGCAATCTCGGTCCTTACGGTGGGAAGGCCGTAGGCCGCGAGTAACGCCTTCGATTCGACTTCGGTAAGGAGCGTGCGCCCGGCGTCACGGACTTGCTTGAGAATCTTCGCAGCGCGTTCGCGGTCGGGGCCTTCGTCGGTTTCACCGTGCAACACAGGCGTTTCGTAGAGGCCGCGAAGCACGTAGCTGTACCGCCACATGTAGCAGAACACTCGCGCCGCGGTGTCCGGAAACTGGAAGGTCGGAATCCCCGCCTGGTTCAGGATGTCTACGCCAGCTGCGACTTCTGCTCCTCCCATCCAGCTCGCCAAAACTGGCTTAGCGGTGGACTTTGCATACGTTGTCAGGTGCTCGGCAGTCTTGGTGGGATCGGCCATTCCTTGTGGGCAGGTGATCGCGAGCAGTCCGTCGATATTGGGATCGTGGGCAGCAATGTCCACGACTTGTGCGTAGCGGTCGGGTAATGCATCGCCGAGGATGTCGATGGGATTGTCGCGGCTCCAGTGCGGTGGCAGGAGTTTGTTGAGGGCCGCCATGGATTCCGCGGAAAGCTCCGCCAGCTGTCCGCCGTTTGAAAGCAGGCCGTCAGCCGCGAGGACGCCCGGGCCCCCTGCATTGGTGACAATCGCCAGCCGCGGTCCCTTGGGCCGCGGTTGCTTCGACAGCACTTCCGCCATGTAGAACAAGTCGGCGATGGTTTGTACCCGCAGAACGCCACATCTTCGGAAGGCGGCGTCGAGCACTTCGTCGCTTCCAGTAAGGGCGCCCGTGTGCGAGGCGGCCGCCCGCGCCGCAGCTTCCGTGCGCCCCGCCTTGATCACGATGATGGGCTTGCTCAGTGAAACTTCGCGCGCTGCCGAAAGAAATGACCGCGCATCGCCCACTGACTCCATGTACATGATGATGCTTTGGGTACGCGGATCACTGCCCAGGTAGTCGATCAGGTCGCCCCAGTCTACGTCCAGCATCGATCCAACTGAAACGAAGGCACTGAAGCCAACCCTCTCCTTCTTCGCCCAGTCAAGGATCGCTGTACACAAGGCGCCGCTCTGGCTGATGAAGGCCACATTGCCCGGACTCGCAATGTGCGAAGCGAACGTTGCATTCAGTCCGGTGATGGGGTTCATGACACCAAGACAATTGGGGCCTATCAGACGAAGTCCTGTGCCCTGGATCCGCTCAAGAATTTGGAGTTCTAATTCGCGACCTTGCGGGCCGTGCTCTTTGAATCCGGCGGAGATGACAATCGCCCCGCGAACTCCGGCATCCACGCATTCCGTCACGATGCCCGGGACGGTAGCCGCGGGTGTCACGACCACGGCCAGGTCTGATGGTTCCGGCAGGTCCGATACGGTTTTGTACGCCTTGATTCCGAGCACACTGGTGCGCTTCTCGCTCACTGGGTAGACCGTTCCGCCGAAAGGACTGCTCACCAAGCTCCACAGAACGGCGCGGCCGACGCTGCCAGCGCGCTCACTGGCGCCGATCACGGCCACAGTATGAGGCGCGAGAATCGCATCCAGGGGATGTGGCTCGGAGCGCCAGACATTCGTGGGAGTGCTGGACTTGGAAGCCTTGCTGGCTTTGCTTGGTCTGGGCTTGACCGGGCACATAGCTGGTAAGTTTACGCCCGGCAGGGATATGAATCTGTGACCAGGAACTGCAAAGTTTCGGATCCGCCCACCTTGATCTCTCCTATGCCGCCCGACACGGTAGTGCATTTTGTGTTTGCTTCTCCCCCCTTCTGGGCTAGAATGCTCCCCGCCCAAGGCACAATCCAACCGGAACCCAAGCCCGCGTCTAGCGTGCTTGGGTACCAAACTCAACTGAGTTAACCAAGGAGACTTCAGAAATGAAGAAGCTGCTCACACTACTGTTCTCGGCTGTGCTCGCCCTCTCGTTGACCACTGCCTCTTTCGCACAGGATGCGGGGGGCGACAAGAAAGATGACGCCAAGAAGGCCGACAGCAAGGAGAAGAAGGCAAAGAAGAAGGGCGACAAGAAAAAGGGCGACGACAAGATGAAAGGCGATGACAAAATGAAGGGCTGCGACAAACCGAAGTAATCGCACTCACCCTGGTAACCAGCCCCGGTCTTTCGCGGCCGGGGCTTCGTTTTTGGAAGAAATGGCACGAAATGCGCAATTTTTCGGACTTTTCTTTTTCGGGCCTACACTAAAATTTGACATTTTCCCCGGCCCAAAACCGTAGTAAAATCCGCCTCCAGTGACGCCTGCCCGGACGGCAGGTGTGGGGAAAGCGTGGCCACGTTTGCCACGATTCTGCGTAGGAGGGTTTGCATGGAACCTCGGGCCCCTGAAGGTACTTTTGTTTCGCCATCCAATGCCGCGAAATCCCATCCACATGAAGGACGCAATTTCTGGGTCCTAACCGCTTACGGGATTTCCGGCCTGGCTTTGTTCGGAGTTCTCGCCTACTACTTCAGCGATTTCGTCGCTCACTAGAGCGAACTTTCCGCCGCTGAGTCCCTCGCCTTCACAGCAATGTGATCGGTGTGTCTTGCTGGCAACCTCTTGTTCTCGGAGCACAGCTGAACAAACGACTTACCGTGCTACAATGACCCCCGCTTTCGCATTGCTCCCGAGTTGCGAGCAGGTTTCAGCCGTTCTCCACTTTCATACGACTTCCAACGACGGATAGGTTTTCTTGGCCGCAGACCCCACCAAGACCGATGCAGTTACTTACGCCGACGCAGGTGTAAGCATCGATCGCGCCAATCGCACCAAGCAACGCATCAAGTATCTCGCCCATAAAACCTTCACCAAGGGCGTGTTGAGCGAGATTGGCGGCTTTGGCGGCCTGTTTTCAATCGCGAAAACCTATCTTGATCCTGTACTTGTTTCCAGCGTCGATGGGGTAGGTACCAAGCTCAAAGTAGCGTTTGAGATGAACGTCCACCACACGATTGGCGGCGACCTCGTAAACCACTGCGTGAATGACATCATAGTTCAAGGCGCCTCGCCCCTGTTCTTCTTGGACTACTTGGCGACAGGAACGCTTGAGCCCCAGGTCGCGGAAAAGGTCGTCGAAGGCATCGCCGAGGCCTGCAAGCACAACGGGTGTGCACTGATCGGCGGCGAAACCGCTGAGATGCCCGGTTTCTATCCTAATGGTGAATACGACCTGGCGGGATTCATTCTGGGAGTGGTGGAGCGCGAGCGCATCATAACGGGCAAACTGGTGGAGATCGGCGACATCATCCTCGGCTTGCCATCCAACGGCCTGCACACTAACGGTTATTCGCTCGCGCGTAAACTATTGTTCGAAGTCGCCAAGTATTCTCCCGAAACCTACGTCAACGAGATCAAAAACAAAGTCGGTACCGAATTGATGCGTCCGCATAAGAGCTACTGGCCATCGCTCAAAAAGTTAATCGACGCGGAATGCATCTCGGCAATGGCCCACATTACAGGTGGTGGTCTCACCGAAAATCTGCCTCGCGTGCTGCCCCGGGGAACAGCAGCCGTTATCGAACTGGGAAGTTGGCCGATGCTTCCTATCTTCGAACACCTGCAAACTCTCGGCAACGTTGAGCGGGACGAGATGCTCCGAACGTTCAACATGGGGCTCGGCATGCTGCTGGTGATCAACGCGAAGAAGTTCAAGAAGACACAGACGCTGCTCGAGCGTGCCGGGGAGAAGTATTACAACGTGGGCCGTATTGTGAAGGGTGAACGCAAGGTGACATACAACTAGTTGCACTACCCGAATCCTTCATTCGGACCAGATCTTGTCCAGCAAATCCCTAGAACTTAAGACTAGCGAGTGAAGACTGCCTTATGAAAAACCTTGGCATCTTGCTTTCTGGGCGCGGCTCAAACTTCGAAGCGATCGCCCGCAACGTGGCTAATGGAACGATACCAAATACCCGTATTGCGATCGTCATCTCGAACAAATCCGATGCCGGTGGAATCGAAACGGCCAAACGGTTGGGCCTGACGGCGCGAGTCATTCAGTCGAAAGGGATGGCGCGGGAAGATCACGACCGGGCTCTCGTTGCGGCTTTGAAAGAAGAGAAAGTTGACCTGGTTTGTCTAGCCGGATACATGCGCCTACTGTCTCCCTGGTTCGTGCAGCAGTTTCCCCAGCGAATCCTGAACATCCATCCTTCGCTATTGCCAGCATTCCCCGGACTCGAAGCCCAGCAACAAGCCTTTGCTTACGGGGTAAAAGTGAGTGGCTGCACGGTGCACTTCGTGGATGAGGAACTCGATCACGGCGCCATCATTGTGCAGAAGGCAATCGCGGTAAATTCCGATGACGACGAACACACGCTGGCGGCGCGCATCCTGGAGCAGGAACACATCGCCTATTCAGAAGCGATCCGGATTGTGCTGGAAGGGAATCATGAAATGGTTGGACGACGCCTTGTCAGGAAGGCAACTCGCAGCGCATAGCTCGTGGCTCGTAGCTTGACTACCCCACCAACTTCTCCATTTCTTTCTCTTCAATCACGCTCACGCCCAGCTCCCTGGCTTGGTCGAGCTTCAATCCGGCGTCCATGCCTGCAACAACGTAATCGGTCTTTTTACTCACCGATCCGGAAACTCTTCCCCCGGCATCCTCAATCATCTTCTTCGCCTGATCCCGCGTATAGTTGGCCAGGGTTCCGGTGAGCACGAATGTCTTGCCGGCAAGCTTCGTGCCGCGCTCCCGCTTCTTGCCCGCGAACATCAAACCCGCGTCGCGCAGGCGTTTCACAAGCTCGCGGTTTCGAGGTTCGGCGAAAAATTCATGGATACTCTCCGCAATCCGCGGACCTACTTCATTCACTTCTTCCAACTCTTCCTGGGTTGCAGTCGTGAGGGAGTCCATCGACCCGAAATGCTCGGCAAGAAACTGGGCAGTACGTTCGCCAACGAATCGGATACCAAGCCCAAAGATCACCCGTTCGAGCGGTAGTTTCTTGGACGCGTCGATCTCGTCGAGAATGTTTTTGGCGGACTTGTCGCCCATCCGCTCCAGGCTGAGTAAATCGTCTTTGGTCAGCTTGTAGATATCGGCTACGTTCCTGACGAAGCCGCGTTCGGTGAGCTGAGTCACCAGGGCATCGCCCATGCCTTCGATGTTCATTACATGCCGCGAGGCAAAATGCAGAATCGTCTCACGCAGTTTTGCCGGACAGTTTGCGTTCACGCAGCGATAGTCGACTTCGCCCTCGGTTTTCACGACATGCGTGCCGCATACCGGACACGTCTCAGGCATGTGAAAAGTCTCATGCCCGCGCGGATGGTCTTTGTCCTCGATCACCTTCACCACTTTCGGGATCACGTCGCCACCGCGCTCGACCTGCACCCAGTCGCCGATCTTGACGCCCAGGCGCTCGATCTCGTCCATGTTGTGGAGGGTGGCATTCCGCACGGTGGTCCCACCAATAGGTACGGGCTTCAACTCTGCCACCGGGGTCAGCTTGCCCGTGCGCCCAACTTGCACGCGAATAGCCTCGATCTGCGTGACTCCGGCCCTCGCGGCGTACTTGTATGCGATTGCCCAGCGGGGAGCTTTCCCCGTGAAGCCAAGTTCATCCTGTAATGACGTACGATCGACTTTGACGACTACGCCGTCGATTTCGTACGGCAGCTTCTCGCGTTTGCCCTCCCACTCCTCGATAAATTTCCAAACACCTTCCATGTTTTTTGCGACAGTGCGGTTTTGATTCACCTTGAATCCGGCGGCTTCGAGCGCATCGAGTGTTTTTGAGTGTCGGTCGAAGTAGGTGCGTCCGTTCTGCAGGAGGATATAGGGGAAGTAGTCGAGGCGGCGCTCCGCGGTGATGGTGGCATCCAGCTGGCGGACGGTTCCGGCGGTCGCGTTGCGCGGATTCGCGAAAAGAGAAAGGCCCTTGGCTTCCCGCTCGTCATTCATTTTCTTAAATGCCGCCAGTGGCATTAGCAACTCGCCACGAACCTCGAAGCTGGCTGGCACACCCGCCTTCTTGAGTTTTTCATTCGGAAGGAAAAGTGGAATCGAGCGCACGGTTCGGATGTTGAGCGTGACATCCTCGCCCACTGTGCCGTCGCCTCGGGTGACGCCTCGTACCAGCTTTCCATCTTCGTAAACGAGCGCCAGCGACATACCGTCGAGCTTCAGTTCGCAGACATATTCCACATCGTGGCGGCCGCTCAGTTCGTGCACGCGGCGCTCCCAGCCGCGCAATTCCTCTTCGTTGTAGGTGTTATCGAGCGAAAGCATGGGCGAAGAATGCGGCAACTTCACCACGCCTTCGCGGGGCTTTCCCCCGACCCGTTGTGTGGGAGAGTCGAGAGTAATGAGCTCGGGGTACTCGGCCTCCAGCTTTTTCAGCTGCTCGACCAGCTGGTCGAAGTCGTAATCGCCGATTTCCGGATCGTCGAGGACAAAATAGCGGTACTCGTGATGGCGGATCTTGTCTCGGAGATCCTCGATTTCGTTTTCGAGATCCTTACTCGCACGGGCCATGTCGAAAGAATTATATTCGTCGCGGAAGTAGCGGAGTGAAGCTGGGCGGTCCAGACGAGCGTGTCCGCGCCTACGCAGGCGGACTGGCCCACGCGAGACGTCGCTTCTTGAACGTACTCTGTACGCCGCCGTCGCGGCGGCTGTCACTACAGGCGTTTCGACTCTGCCACACGCTACACTAGGTCTTCCATTTTCAGCGCGCCCTGTGGCCCTTTCCACGAGCTTTGGAATTGCTTCTCGACAAATCCTGCGTCGTAGTCGCGTCCTTGTGCCTTCAGAGCCTCGCGCAGCCCGTACAGGGACCTCGGGTTCCGCGGGTTTCGCTCCAGATCTTCGCGGAAGACCTTCTCTGCCCCCTGGGCATCCTTGTTCATGAGGAGGGCCGCGCCGAGAGACTCACGCACGGGAAAGAACCAGTCGGGCGGTTCGTTGTATTTGAGTGTGTCTTGCGTCGCGACCGCTTCCCGCAACATGGCGATCGCTCCATTGGTATCTTTATTGACCAGGGCGATCTTGGCACCCAACACCTTCTCGGCAATCTTCATCACGTCTTTCGCCTTGTTATTTACAGGCATGGCGAAGACCATGTCTTCCGGCGTGGCAGCTTCCGCCGCGGAGACGATCTTGTATTCCGCCTCTGCTTCGTCGGCCTTGCCCTTCCCTGCCAGAGCCATTCCGCGCGAGAAGTGCCAGAACGCCGTCGTGATCTTCATTTCCGGAGCCGGCTGCTTCATCGCCAGGATTGAATCCCACTTGTGAAAACGCACATCGACCGCCATGGGGATGGTCATGAAGCCTTCCAGCGGCGGCATGTCCTT
>Ga0075424_100000192_pt1 | contig 42101 bp, 39 predicted proteins | sample SoiMethybrSBSTD3_FD_75301 | JGI IMG/M metagenome (GOLD analysis project Ga0075424, IMG submission 75301) | Bulk soil microbial communities from a Populus tree surrounding site in Tennessee, USA - Soil MetaG P. TD hybrid SBSTD3 | ecosystem: Environmental > Terrestrial > Soil > Tree plantation...
AAGGGCTAACGCATGGGCACAAACTTGGCCGTCTCGTTCACGGGCCTTCGATTCGAGAACCCATTCCTGCTCGCGTCGGCGCCGCCGACCGAGTCCGAGCAGAACATCCTGCGCGCGTTCGACGCCGGATGGGGCGGGGTGGTCACGAAGACCATCGGCCTTCATCCGGTCGTGAACGTGGCCGGTCCGAAGACGAAGTTCTTCCGCGCGACGCCCGACTCGACGCAGATCTCGATGAAGAAGCGATCGGGCGCCGCGCTGCACTCGTCGTGGAACTGGGAGCTCATCTCCGACAAGACGCTCGACTGGTGGGTGCCGCGCATCGGCCGGATCAAGAGGGCGCACCCCACGCGGGTGCTCGTGACGTCGATCATGGCGGGCTCGGGCAGCGATGCCGAGCTCGGTCATTGGCAGACGCTGGCGCGGGCGTGCCAGGACGAAGGCGCCGACGCGATCGAGTTGAACTTGTCGTGTCCGCACATGGATCGCCCGGACATGGGCTCGAACATCGGCAAGGACGCGGAGCTGATCGCGATCGTGTGTCGGGCGGTGAAGGACGTGGCGCGCGTACCCGTCTGGGCCAAGCTCACTCCCTCCACCACCGACATCGTGGCCGAGGCCCGCGGCGTGTTCCTCGGCGGCGCCGACGCGATCTCCTCGTCCAACACGTTTCCGTCGCTGCCGCTCATCGATCCCGAGACGCTCGAGTTCGAGATGAACGTGGACGGCTTGGTCTCGAGCGGCGGTCTCGGTGGTCCGGCCATTCTGCCCTTGTCGCTGGCGAAGATGGCCCAGCTCACGCAAGCGTTTCCAGACAAGTCGTTCTCGGGTATCGGCGGCATCGCCGAGTTCAGTCACGCGCTGAACTACTTCCTCCTCGGCTGCGGCACCGTCCAGGTGTGCACCGCGGCGATGCTCGATCAGGCGGTCGGCCCGAACGTGGTGAAGCGTTTGCTGTCAGGCATGACAGAAACGATGAATCGGTACGGGTGGACGTCGCTCGACGACTTCATCGGGCAGCGCCGCGCACGCGTCGTCGCTCACTCGCAGATTCGGCGGCCGGAGGGCGAGAGCTATCACGGCGGCTATGAGGCCGAAGGGTACGCGGCCGCCGACGCACCCGCGCGAGGCGTCGAAAGCTAGACACTGTGCCCAAACCGGTCGCACCGGACTTCGTCGAGCTGACCGAAGACGTCTCCGCGAGCCCGCTCTGGAATCCCGATCTCGCGCCAACGCCGCTCGCCCGGCGCACGTGGTCTACCTATCACATCGCCGCTCTCTGGATCGGCATGAGTGTGGTCATCACGACCTACACTCTCGCGTCGGGGCTGATGCAGCAGGGGATGACCTGGTGGCAGGCGATGATCACGATTCTTCTGGGCAACTCCATCGTCCTGGTGCCGATGGTGCTCAACGCGCACGCTGGTACGAAGTACGGGGTGTCGTTTCCCGTGCTCTGCCGCGCCAGTTTCGGCGTGAAGGGCGCGAACGTTCCTGCAATCCTCCGCGCCCTCGTCGCGTGCGGCTGGTTTGGTATTCAAACGTGGATTGGCGGCCTGGCGCTCCATGCGCTTTTGATGGCCGCATGGCCGGCGTGGGCGGGAATACCGGCCAACGTCTGGATCGCGTTCGCGGTCTTCTGGATCGTGCAGGTCGCCATCATCATCAACGGCCTCGAGGGCATCAAGAAGCTCGAAGGCTGGTCGGCGCCGCTGCTGCTCGGGGGTGGCGCGCTGTTGCTGGCGTGGGCGGCGTACCGAGGTGGCGGCCTCGGTCGCGTCCTGAGCGAGTCTGCGCGCCTGCAGACGACGCACGTGCCGTTCTGGCAGCTGTTTCCCGCGGGGCTCACGGCGAACGTCGGTTACTGGGCCACGCTCAGCCTCAACATTCCAGACTTCACGCGCTATGCGCGGAGCCAGCGGTCGCAGGCGCTCGGGCAGGCGCTCGGCTTGCCGGCAACGATGACCGCGTTTGCGTTCATTGGCGTCGCCGTCACGAGCGCGACGCTGGTGGTGTTTGGTGAGGCGATCTGGGATCCCGTCGTCGTGATCACGCGGATCGGCAGCGCTCCCGTGATCGTGTTCGGCGCGCTGGTCGTGATGTTGGCTCAGCTCACGACCAACATGGCAGCCAACGTCGTCTCGCCAGCGAACGACTTCTCGAGTCTGGCGCCGCGCCGCATCACCTACGTCGGCGGCGGGCTGCTGACAGCGGTGATCGGCATCGTCATGATGCCGTGGAAGCTCTACGCCGACGCGGCTGCTTATATCTTCACCTGGCTGATCGGGTACTCGAGCCTGATGGGAGCGATCGGAGGAATCCTGATCGCCGACTACTGGGTGCTGCGACGATGTGACCTGTTTGCAGCAGACTTGTTCAAACTGGACGGCCGCTACCGGTACCGCAAGGGAGTGAATCCTCGCGCCATGTGGGCGCTCGTACTGGGAATCATCCCGGTTGTGCCCGGGTTCCTCCGCGCTGCTCTCACACCAGGTGGTCAGGTGACGAACCCCAACGTGCTCGATGCGCTCTACACCTACGCCTGGTTCGTGACCTTTGGTCTCAGCTTCGCGTTATATCTTGCCTTTAGCCGGCCCGCACTACGGCGATTGCGTTCGGACGCGGCTCGTGAAGTCGCTGCGCATCCCTGATCGAGTGTCGGGTCTTTGCTCCGGTCAAGACTGCGGTCATTACCAGTCTTTCTGGCTCCTCGAATCGACCCACTCTCCGAAGCATCGTGATGCGGTGGCTTTGTCGAATCTGCGCCCTGGAGCCGCGAACGTGGATCGCACGCAGCTGGCTTCAGGATGTTGGTTGGGGGGCTCGCAGCCGCTCATACCGACCGCCCTTTACGTCGTTGCTGCTTGAGTGTCCAACAGTCTCCAGTTTGTGATGTGACCGTGCCTACGTGCCCCTCTCAGCGTGTGCCTGTGTCTGCGCTGTGTTGACTGCGATGAGATAACGGGCGCCGGAATCCCGCCGCGCGCGATCAGCCGCAATCTCGGCGCCCGTTTGTGAACACACTTGCGCGAAAGCACTCGCGCTCGTGAGGACTGCGACGAACATACTGACGATTAGCGGTGCAACCGCCACTAGAGCGATTTCAGGTACTCGACGAGATCGGCCTTCTGCGCGGAGGTCAGGTTCAATCCGAACAGCTTGTCGTAGTGTTCGACAACACCCAGCAGATCGGGGACGCTCCCATCGTGGAAATACGGCGGGTGCTGCAGGAGCCCGCGCAGTGGGGTGGTTCGATACTGGCCAGTTGCGGACCTCGCGGCGTATCTAGGATCCATACCAACCTCCGCCGGATCGTGGAGAAAGGGCACCCGTCGATCGGGTCCGCTCAGCACGTCGGTGAAGTTGGGCGATTGGTGGCACGTGGCGCACTGGGCCTCGTTTCGGAATAGCTGCTTGCCGCGGCTAACCGCCGCCTGATCCAGGGTTGCCTTTGGAACAACTGGAGGCCGAAGGCTCAATTGGTAATCGAGCAGGGCTCGTAGCTTCGGCGTCACCAAGTCGGGTGTCTGATTGATGAATAGGCCGATACGTGAATCGCTGAAGTTTCCTTTGCCACCCATCTGCCCGACACCGACGTAGCTGTTCCAGTATGAAATGGGACCGTCAGCCGTGAACGTCTCGAATCCGACGCCTTTGAGCCCATAAATCGGTGGAATCACAATCGGTAGCGATGGGTTGTTGAGCGAAATGATGTTCATGCCATTGAACGCATGATGCCGCGGATCGTACTTGCCCGGTCCCCACGTCCTGAACTCCGCCTTCGTCGCTTCGTCAAGCGCGGGTGAGAGCGCAGCGATCGCGCCGACGTTCAGATCGATGTTCGCCCAGCCATCCAGCCGCCGACCGATGCCACTCGTGAACGAGTTGTCTACCGAGGAATGGCAGAGCGCACATGTCACACCGACGCTGGTGAGCTGACCGAGATCGTTGACCGTCCCTTTGACTCCAACGACGGCATTCAGTCGCAAGAGTTCGACGGTCACGGCGGGGTTTGTTAGATCTACTTGGCCCGCCCGGAGCGCATCGATCACCTGCCGCGGCAGCGCGTCGACGTCAACCTTGAGGCCCACCGCGAGCGCGGTCGCCGGCGGGACCGTCGCGATCACTTCATGCATTCGCAACACGTCGGTCCAGAGCTGCTCGTCGCCGAACGTGTCGTAGCGAAAGATGTGCTGTCCATCCCTGATCCCGCGATTCTCACGCGCGTCGCCGCCGTCGTCCTTTCGACGCTGATCTTGTTGTGCGCTCGGGGCGGCATTGTGCGCCGAAACAGGCGTCATCTGAGCCAAATCTCTCGGCTCCAGAGAGCCTGCCGCAGGATGCTCATTCCGCGATGCGAGCAGTACCAAAAGAACAATCGGAACCGCTAGGACCAACGCGTAGACCCGTCGCATGACTCACCTCATCTCCATCAGCGCAGCACGCAGACAACAACCGCTTGCGTCGTCGGCGCCCGTGCCATTGCCGAGCACGACAACTGTTGCCGTCGGGTTCGGCCGATCTACTTTCAACGGAGTGTTCGTTGCGAAAAAGGTTACGCGCCGCCCCTTGCTCAAAGTGATCGCGACGGCGTCACCCGATCGTGAACAGGCAGGTGATTCATGACTGCTGCGACCAGCCTGTCGCATCGCTCGCCGTCAAACCGGAAAGCCGCCTGTGGCGTGACGTCGTGCAGTTTCCTCTGAAGCAGGTCTTTCGCCCGGTGCAGACGCGTCTTGACGGTTCCCTCGCTCAAATGGAGTTGCCGAGCCGTTTCGGCGGTGTTGAACCCATCGACTTCGCGCAGCATGAAGACCGACCTATATCCCCGAGGCAACGCTGCTACAGCGGCTGCCAGTAGCGAACCGAGCTGGGCGACGTAGGCCTGACGTTCTGGATCGGGCGTCGCCGATGCAACGTGACTGACTTGCTCGTCGTGAGTGGGATCGACGATCGTGCTGCGGCTTCGACGCCGTCTGGCAAGCGCCTCGTACACCGCGATCCGCGTCAGCCAGGTTGAGAACTTGGCGCGGCCTTCGAACTGCTCCAAGTGACGATATGCACTGAGGTAGGCCTGCTGAACCACATCTTCGGCGTCCGCGTCGTTGTGAAGAATTGCTCGCGCTGCCCGAAACAGACGTTGGTTGTAACGTCGCGTCAGGATCTCAAACAGCTGCCGATCCCCACGGCGGATTCGGGCCACGACCTCTTCGTCCGTCGGAGACGCGGTCGCTGCAAGTGTCACAGCCGACGGTTGGCGATCCGTTGTCGCTGTCTGCACGTCGTCTCTCCTTGCCGCATTGGGCGCGGCCTCGATGCACTATCCGGACTACATGGCAAAGAGAGAGCCAAGCGAGAGGACGATCCTGGGCTGGATCGCTTGCAGACTCTGGGGCCGCAGACCGACGGTCACTTCAAAATGCACGCACGTGTTTCGATCCGAAATGCTGCGGCTCGGAGGGTTAACCGGTGCACGATGCGGAGGACCATTCCTCCGAGCCTTTGGCCTGTAATACGGGGTCTCTTAGGTTGCTAGGCAATCGAGTGACGCCTCATCGGCTCAGGCCTCGTCTCGCGGACCTCGAGCTCGTTTCGGATCTCAAGGAACCGCGCCAGCGCGAAAGCCGATACGGCGATTACGACGTCACGGACAGCCACGTCGAAGTAACCGCCGAGTACAAGGTTGCCGGCTACGAGTAGCAACCACACACTTGCGACGTACGCACCAAGAACTGGCCATGCCGTCAGGATGCTGATGCCAACCGCGAACTCGACGACGCCGACGATCCACATCAGCACGTCGGTGGAAAATGGCGACAGCTGCGCGGCAACCGGGCTCACGTAATTGCCCCAATCCGTCAAGATGTTGAAGAACTTGTCGAGCCCCGCCAGCGTGGCCATCAAGCCGACCGCTACCCGCATGATGTTCGTGAGAGTGTGAAGCCGAGGGTCCATCGTCTACCTCCTATCTGAATTGAGTGGGCTGAGAGCAAGAAGTAACGTTCGGATGGTCAGCGGCTCACATTGCAAAGTGAAACGCCTACCTCAAACTGAAAGCCCAACGCCGCAGGAATGTGCGCGTTTGCAGAGGAATTCGACGGATCGCGATTTGCTGTATGAGAGGGCGAGCGTGTTCGAGACCACTCGTTCGGTCATCACGACTTGTGGCCCGCGCGAGATTGCTATGTCGCAACTCTTAACTCCCTCGCTCGACACCTGCCTTTGTCAGGGCGGTGTCGGAGGCGCGAATGGCAGCGATCCACGTCTTTGCCGGTCGCTCGTACTAGCGCCACTACCTCGCGGCACCGACACCGCCTGCCCCGCCGACCGCTCGTAGCGGAGGCATTCACCGGCCCGATCGGAATCACGTCGAATGCGGCCGTTGCCTCCGCGCAACGCACGCTCCGCGAACGCGTACGGAAACGACGAGCCACTGGTAGTACGAGGGATGACCTTTAGCGCGGGATGAGAATCGAGGAACCGACATGAATCCATACGGAATCGTGAGCGCAGGCATTGGGACGGCAGAAGGAGCATCGCTCCGTGCGCGGCTCATGGCCTGGCACGACGCGATGGTTGCGCACGAGCGGCGCCTTGGGTCAGGCAACACGACTGACGGTTGCGACGATGAGTGCCCTCATGTCGAAGCTCATACGTTGTGGGATGAGACGGCGGCCATGCTGGGCCAACGAGCCAACGAACTGACGTTCCTGCGCTCGCGTGCACTGGGCACCGTCACACCGCCGGATCGGCTTATTGAATCGCCGAAAACGGTCTCGCAGGAGGCTGATACCGTGCGTCCGTCGAGAATGACAGGTGAGATCTCTACACGGGGTCTATCAAGATCGCGGATGCTTTCGTCAGATACATCGCGGATTGCAACGGCGGAGTTGTAGAGCGTGACACTTCGAGAGTCTCTCGGTGACGACGTACGGCGAATCTACGAACAGGTCGATGCCCTGCTTGATAGCGAAGACGGCCTCCTGGTGCTTTTTGACGGCGGCCGGATGGTGAGCTACACGAAAGGGTTCGGCATGTCAGCGTCTCAGCTCGAGTTGCTCAGCGTCGAGCTCGAGCGCGCCGTGCGCAATGGAGTCGGTCGACAGCCGATGACGAACAGAAAGAAAAGGAGGGATCGCGAGCAAGACTGCTTGACCGAATCCGTGACGAGCGCAACGAGTACCAAAGGGCAGCGTAAGGGGGAATCGTGCTTCACATCGAAAATGAATATCGAGCGGACATCGCAGCGGCTATCCTGCCGACGATCGTACGCGTCGACAACTTCGCTGACGAGTCCAGTGAGCGACGGAGCCGACTCGCCGCTGAGCAGGCGGTCGATCAAGTTCTGGCCGACTCGTTCCCGGCGAGTGATCCGCCGTCGTGGAATCCCGGGATCCCGCTTCTGAATCAGACGATGGGGTTGAAACCACAGGCTGAACGTGCCGGGATTGTTGCGAAGGCCGAGGCAAAGTGATGCACGTCCGATATCATCGACGTGTCTCGACCGAGTGCAGACCGGAGATTTCTCCAGGGCCTCGTGTCCGTCGCTGGTGCGGCCGGTAGTATCGCGCTGCTTGCCCCGTTCGTGATTCTCTTGATCGGACTGCCGATCGCGCTCTTGGTTCGGGCGTGCTTCGAGTTAACGAATTGGCTCATCGGCGTCGCCGTCCTGTAGGCGGTATGCTGGCTTTCTGAAGATGGCCGTGAACAAGCTCGCGCGTAGGATGGCGCATGTCAAGCCGCAACATCGTCGCGACGGCACGCCTGATCGCAAGGACCTGCATCTCGCGGAATTGCTCGATTTCCGCCCGGATCAAGGGATCATCCGCTTACACGAGCAGCGTGTCGTTATTCTCAGCGCCGCGGCCATGGGGCTTCTGCGGAAAGAACTCGTCGATACGCTGGGAGTCGACACGGCCAGACGCGTGGCGATTCGGTTCGGATTCGCCGACGGGTATCACGACGCGGTAAACCTCCGCGAGCGATCGAATTGGCCGGATCCCATAGAGGGAATTCGCGCGGGCGCGGTGCTTCACACCCTCGAGGGCATCGTTCGCGCAGACGTTCGCAAGATCGAGCATGACGCTGCGACGGGACGATTCGAGGAGGAAGTGGTGTGGCACGATTCCTATGTGGCCGAACAGCACGTCCATCATTACGGGAAGACCTCTGCGCCTGTGTGCTGGTCCCTTGTCGGGTACGCGAGCGGCTTCGCCAGCGCGTGTCTGGGGAAGGAGATTTACTTTCGCGAGACGTCGTGCGTGGGACAAGGGAACAACCAGTGTGTGGCCATTGGACGTGACGCCGAGAGTTGGGGCAGTGATCTCGAGTTGATTCGCGCAGATTTTCAGGCAGCCGCGGTTGGGCATGAAGTAGAGCGTTTGCGAGATGTGGTTGGCAAGCGAGTCAAGGAGTTGGATCGGCGCGAGCGGCTTTTGGAAAGGCGTGAACGTGAGCTGAACCTCCTGCGTGACCGCATCAACCGGCACGCAGTGTCAAAGAACTTCATCGCCGGCAGCCAGGCGATGCAGGAAGTGCTGGAACTGGCGGCCCGTGTCGCGCCACTCGACACCACTGTTCTGGTTTATGGCGAGAGCGGTACGGGTAAGGAGTTCATCGTCCGTCTGATCCACGATCAGAGCCCGCGAGCGAGTGCACCATTCGTCAGCATCAATTGCGCGGCGCTCACTGAAACGCTGCTCGAATCAGAACTGTTTGGCCATGTGAGAGGCGCATTTACCGGTGCAGTTCGAGACAAGGCGGGCCTCTTCGAGGTTGCCGGCGGCGGCACGATTTTCCTGGACGAGATCGGCGAGATCGCTCCGACAGTACAGGCCAAGCTCCTCAGAGCGTTGCAGGAACGAGAAATCCGCCGAGTCGGCGCCGAACGCAGCATCAGAGTCAACGCTCGAGTCGTTGCCGCCACGAACCGTGACCTGCGGAGAGCCGTGGAAGCGGGCACGTTTCGCGAAGACCTGTATTTTCGGCTCGGCGCTTTTATCATCACCGTTCCGCCGTTGCGCGACCGTCGCGAGGATATTCCGCCTCTCGTGCACAACTTTCTCGTTCGGGCGGCAGTGCGCATGAACAAAGACGTCAGCTCAGTATCGGCCGATGCGATGACGGCGCTGATGAATTACCGCTGGCCAGGTAACGTCCGCGAGTTGGAGCATGCGGTCGAACGGGCAGTCATTCTCGCCAACAACCCGAACGTCCGAGTGCGCGACCTTCCGCCGGAGGTTACACAGAAGTCGCGCGTACGCGTCGGCGATGACACGCTCGACCTGCAGGAACAGGAGCGCGTCATGATCGAGCGTGCCCTCGAACGGTTCAACGGAAACCGGCGCAAGGCGGCGGAGGCGCTGAAGATCAGTACCGTCACGCTTTGGCGAAAAATGAAGCAGTTCGGCATTTCATCCTGAAGGTCGCCGTTTCGCGTCGAAACGGAGCGTGCTCGACTGTCGAGAACTCACCCGTAAACACGCCTCTACCCAGATCCTCCCGCTGGCTCGCGCATTGCCTTGAGCAGGTATAACGCGATTCGCACCCTCGCGAATTCGCGAATACGGAGACTGTGCAAAAAGGCCCGAGGAGCAGAACCTCAATGCGCATTGAAGTAGTCGCCGAGGGTAGCATCAGCCAACAGGCGCGGACGTATGCGGAATACCGAGTGTTCGCCGCTTTGACGCAATTCTCGGAGGCCGACAAGGTCCGACATGTTCGTGTCGTCTTGCGTCCGGTGAAGCTCGGGAGCGGTTGCAAGGGCATCGGGTGCCGCGTCACAGTCGCCCTCGAGGGAGCGAACACCCTTCGGATCCGAACAACCGGCACCCGTGCATATGCCGCAATCGATCGCGCCGTCGAACGTATCGGAACCAATGCGGCGTCCGGCATCGTGGAGCGGGTCTCTGTTTGATAAATCGCTCCCTTTCAGATTGAGCAGAAGCTTTCACACTATATCGTTTCGGCCGTCGACTTGACTGTCGCGTCCGCAGTGGCAGTGCGAACAGTGGTGGACCTGAGTCGGCGTACGGGTGCTCGGCTGACGCTGTACACGTCTTGAAAAATGCTCCTCATATGGTGTTCTCCGGTACCGAGGCCCGCACAGTCGCGCGGAACCTGAGAGGGCAGGCCGCTCATGTCGCAGCGATGGGCGTGCCACCGCGGAGTCGGTCGCCCGCACAATTGTTACCTTGCACACAGCCGTCTCGCTCTCCCCCAGACTCAGCGAGGAGTTCGAAGGCGGCCGATTATGAAGCGAGACAAAGCAAACGAATCATTGAGATCGTCAATGCACGTCAATCAACGCGTCGCATTGCTGACTCCTCGCGCGCACGAACGCGCATGGTCAGAGGCTAAGGTAGTCGATCCGCTTGAAGCGTTTCAGATTGCGCCCTCAGCTTTCATTTTGAAAGTGTGATCGATCCTCGAAGCTTTTCCGTTGTATCTGGGCGGCAGGATAAGCCGTCTCAACACACGTAGTTCCAGCCGATTCACGGACCACGTGATGGTGGCTCGCGCGTTGCCTCTAAGCCTCGTATGGATGGGGGAGCCCGGAGGCACGTAGTGACGAACGGCCAGCCACGTGTGAGGCGCTCGCGACATGCCGGTGCGTCGTCGACATGAGCGGCCACCCGTGGCCTCGTTCGAGAATGCGTGACCTTCGGCCTCGCCCGTCCGATTCGAAGCACAGGCGGCGCGACGAGGACCTGTCATCGGATGCGAATCCGCCACGAGGACTCAGGAATGTTGAACGCACGTACGACTGCAGAGAGACGGAAAGAGATAAGTGAAACAGCCGCGCGAGTCACCAGATCGCTTGAAGGAAATGGGCACGCCCGCAAGACGGACCCTGGCACGCCTCCGACGCTTCAAGAACTGTTTCGGCGAATCGAGGGGGAGTATCGGGAGATGCCAGGACTGAGCCTCACTCTGCTCCAGGCACAGCGATTGTGGGGACTCGACCGCGGCACATGCGAACGCGCCCTCGCGATACTTATCGAACGTCGGGTCCTGAGGCGCGGAATGAATGGGACGTACGTGCGCGGGTCAACGGGATGATGCGCTGCTGGGATAGGAACGCGGTATCGCACAGCGCCTTCACAAGCTCCCGAGTCGGTGATCGAAGCAACGTTACATGAGCCACCACAAGTGGCCGAGAGGCGAGACGGGCGTGCGGCCCGTCATAAAGGAACGGACAGGCATCATGATGACAGCCGGTACCAGCGCCGTGGGAAGCGCAGGGCGTCTTTTCGAGCTCAAGGCAAGCCTCGAACACCGACGCCGCGAGCTCATTCAAGAGATTCACGGCAGGATTCGCGATGTGCGGAGCGACTACATCACGGAGCGCGATGTGCTCGATCCGGCCGAGAGCTCCGAGGTGGATATACAGGACGAGATCGGGTTTGCGTTGATCCAGTTGAAAGCGGAGACGCTGAACAAGATCGATATGGCGCTCCAGCGGATCGCCGAAGGCAAGTACGGGGATTGTTTCGAATGCGGTGACGAGATCGCCGACGCACGCCTGCGAGCCCTTCCATTCGCTTTACGATGCAAAGATTGTGAACACGCTCGCGAAACAGCCGAGCAGAGCAAACGCACCATGGCGCTGCGTCGCGACTCCTCACTGCTTTTCCTCGACGACGCGGGTCTTTAGACGCGGACGGGCGAGAGGGAGATGAGGTTCCCCCATTCTCTCCGCTTACTCACTCAATCTCTTGCAGGCCGAACGAGGACAGCTCATGACTAATGTCGCTATCAACGGACTAGGGCGGATCGGCCGAGCCACTCTCAAGATTGTGATGGACACGCCCGACCTGAATCTGGTCGCCGCGAACGACATTGAGGCGTCCGAGAGTGTCGAGTATCTCCTGAAATACGACACTGTCTACGGCCGGTATGAAAAACCGGTTCAAGCAACCGACGACGGGCAATTGAAGATTGGCGAGCACCGGCTGAGGCTGCTGCGTGAAAAGGATCCGGTGCGCTTGCCGTGGAAATCGATGAACGTGGACATCGTGTTCGAGTGTACTGGCGCGTTCACCAGGCGCGAGGATCTCGACGGTCACATCCGTGGCGGCGCTGGGTACGTGATCCTCTCGGCGCCTTCGAAAGGCGAGGGTGTGGAAACGATCGTTCATGGAGTGAACACACCGCAGGGGAACACCACGATCATTTCGTGCGCGAGTTGCACCACGAACTGCATCACGCCGGTGATGGAGATTCTTGGTCGGCGGATCGGCGTGAAGAAGGCCATCATGACCACCGTTCACGCGTACACCGCCAGCCAGGCCATCGTTGATGCGGCGCACAGCCGACCCCGAAGAGGTCGGGCCGGCGGCGCAAACTTGGTGCCCACATCGACGGGTGCGGCGGCTGCGGCCGCGAGGGCGCTGCCTGAGTATCGCGGCAGGTTCGATGGAGTTGCCGTCCGGGCTCCCGTTCCTGTCGGATCGCTTGCCGACATCGTCTCCCTCGTCGCCAGGGCCACGACCGTCGACGAGGTGAACCGGCTGTTTGTCGAAGAAGCCGAGAGCGATCGCTATCGCGGGATCGTCGGCGCGACCATGGATCCAATTGTCTCGTCCGACATCATCAAAGATCCTCGCGCGTCAATCGTCGATCTCGGCATGACGCAGGTCGTCGATGGCGATTTGGTCAAGGTGATGAGCTGGTACGACAACGAATGGGGTTATTCAAGTCAGTTGGTCCGAGAGGCTGTACGAATCGCGAGGCAGACGGCCCATCAGAGCGCCGCGAGACAGGTGAATTAAGGAGAGACGAAATGATCGAGCCCAGAGAGGATTACAAAACGGACGAGGATGCTGCTCATCGCGCACCGTTGCCCGCGTCGCTGCCGAGACCCGTGAAGCGAGCGAGCGGCCGTACCGAGACCATGCGAACACCTGCGCACGTGCGTGTGATCGGAGTCGAGCTCGATGAGAATAACTGTGCCCTGATCCGACGCAAGTTGGGCATGAAGCTCGGAAAATTCGCGCCGTCGATCGAGCGCGTCACCGTTCGTGTGACCGATACCAACGGGCCGCGCGGCGGAATCGATCAGCTGTGCAACGTGAAGGTGGTCCTCAGCGGGCTCCCGAGCGTGGTGGTCGAGCGCCGCGACGTGACACTGCACGCGGCCATCGACGTCGCGATGCGCGCGACGGAACAGGCGGTCCGGCGAAGTGTCGGTCGCAGGCGCATGAAGCCGCTTCGCCGCAGGAATTCAGCGACGTGGGCAACTCCATAGTGAACGAGGGGTGCCTATCTGCCTCGTCACCCCTCGCGCCTCGTCGAAGGAGGAATGTTTTGACAAACCCGCTTCGAATCCTGTGTGCTGCTAAGCGCGCTCGACGAAGCGGTTCTCGGTTGGGCGGCGTAGCAACTCGCGTCAGATTCGCCTGAGGCTACTGACTAGATTGTAAAACCCGAAGAGAATCCCGACGACGAATCCGATCAGCAGAAAACGTGGGGACGTGCCTGCCCACCAGTCAACGCCGTAACCAATTCCGCCGAGCAAGAGGATTGCTCCGATCAGAGCGTAGCTAGCCAGGATGCGCGGCTCATTTCTTTGAAGACTGTCCTCGAGCGCCTCGTTTGCGCCACCTGCGTCCGATAGGTATTTGTTCGACATAATCCTTCACCTTATGCCAAGCCCGCACGCACAACAGCATGAGTCCGCACTAGATCGGAGCGAGCCGGCTGTAATGCAACAAGTCGGCCCGCCAGCCGCCGTAACCGGCGCCGATGTCGTCATAGCTGGCGATTAACTCCATCGAGCGGATCCACTTCACCATCTTGTACCCGAGCTGGTTCTCCAACCGTAGCCGCAGCGGCGCACCGAATGCCGTTGGCAGGGGCTGCCCGTTCATGTCGTACGCGAGCAGCGTTTGAGGCACACGCGCGAGATCAAGATCGATGACGCAGTAGTACTCGCCGTGTCCAGGCTCTTCCCACTTGTCGTCGAACGTGCGGAAGAGGATGTAGCGAGCCTGCGGAGTCGGCCGACAACGGTCGAGCAGGGCTTTCAACGGGACGCCTTGCCACGCCGCGATATAGCTCCATCCCTGGATGCATTTGTGGAGCGTGACCTGGTGCTCTGGCTCCACGCGCCGCAGTTCGTCCAGGCTCAATGACAGTCGCTGCTCGACCAAGCCGCTGATGTCGAAACGCCAGCCGCTGAAGCCGCGTTCGACGAATTCGCGATATCGCTCGTGGCGCGGCGGACGGCCGTTCGGCCGAGGATCCGCCGTGATGCTCTCCGGTTGGTAGCGTTGCCGGGAGATCAACGGCTGAAGCAGGCGCGCTTGCACTGGATCCACGATGCGCTGCAAGGCATCCCGCATGGCGCGCGGCTTCCGCAGCGAGCGTCGGGTTGCCCAGATATGCAGCACGATCAATGCAGCCAGGAACGCGAGCGCAATCGCAACGGCGACGGCCTGTTGCGCAGCGGTTGGTGCTTCAACACCAAGTACGATCGCGGCCAGCCCGTCGCGCAAGCCATGCGCGATGACCAGCGCGATGTGATGAACCGTGAACGCCACGAAGGCCATCAATCCGAGAAAGTGCACGCTGCGGGCGGCCTGCCGTCCGCCGAACAGACGCGGAAACCAAGGGAAACGGCCGGCGAGCGCCGGTGACATCGCCAGACCCGTCGAGATCTGCAACGGTGTGAGTACGAAGACGACAGCGAAGTAGGTCAACTGTTGGAGCGCGTTGTACGGATGACCCGCTCGCGGGATGTCCAGACGCAGATACGCAATCGCGGCTTCCCACGCGTGGCGCAACACGTCCCATGAGGTCGGGACAAGCCGCTGCCACTGCTCGCTGGTGGTTAGCACCAGGAGGTAGATCACCCCGGTGACCAACCAGCCGACGACCGCCACGAAGTGCCAGAAGCGGCCCAGCCCGAGGTTGTCTCGGCCCGGCAATGCCACCCACGGTGTGTATGGCTGCTTCTCGTCCTCGGCGGTCCATCGTTGGTTTCGAAACATGCGCTTGCTCGTGAAGCGGATCCACTCGCTCCCCGGCCGGCAGTGATCGTTGAAGTACAGCATCGGATGCCCGCCAAGAATCTCGATGCCACTGCGGACGAGCAATGTCAGAAAGACGAGGTTGAACGCGTGCGTCAGGCGAATGCCGAGAGGGAAGCCGAGTTCGACCAGCGGCAATGGCGGCGTCATGTCGCCTCGTCGTCGTCAGTGCGCCACCACTGATCGAGCATTCCGGGACGCACCCGAATGATATACAGCGCGAGGACCGCGCCATATGCAAGGCAATACGACAGAATCCCGTTCCAGAACTGCGTCGAGAGATCGAGTCGACCTGTCAGTTCAGGAGCAATGACAGGCAGGACCGCGAGAAAATTGATCTCCCACACTGTCACGCCGAACAACATTCCATAGAGAACCATCAGCGGCGGCCTGGCGCTGAGCTGAAACGTCAGCGCCAAGGCTCCAAGGAAGGCCACGCCGAATACGATTGAGAGCAGCACGTGGAGTACGGTGCCCAACGCCAGCGATGCGGCAAGAGGAAACGACGGTACCAGCGCCTCCGGTCCGACGATGAGGGCCGCAGCGAAATCGAACGGCAACCAGGGGTCGGCGCGCAGTATGGTGCTTGCGCCGATCTCCACGACACCGAGCGCGATGCCCGCGAGGAGCCCGGCGCGCGTTCCGTGCATTGCTAGTTCCCACGCGTCGCGACGCTCAACCGGCACCCCCACACGGGGCGGCGCCCACGGCGTCGCGTCGCTGGACCGCGGATTCGAGCTGTTGTTCATCAGGCTGGCCTATCGTTCTCGCCCGACGTCAGCGGGCTGTGTCCAATGCCCCGCTCTTTGCCAGGCCGTCGAGCAGTAGATGGAAATACAGCAGGCCGGCAAAAGGCTGCCATTTCTCGACGACCCTGCTTACGCCGGCGTAATCCAACGGAGCCGACCGACCGAGCCACCGAGCCAGACTCTTCTGTGCCCCGACGTCGTCGCCGGGGAAGACATGGAGACGGCCAAGACCTCGTAGCAGTACGTATTCGGCCGTCCATCGGCCGACGCCGCGCAGTTCACGAAGCCGCGCGGATGCCCTCTGATCGTCGTCAAGTGCCAGTTGTTCGACGTCGATCTCGCCGTGGTCGATTCCACGAGCGAGGGTTAGCAGTGCGTGGACCTTCTGCTGACTAAACCCGATCGCTTGATAGCTGGCGGGCTCGATTCGTGCTACATCGCGCGCTGATGGAAACGCGTACTGTGCGCCCTCGCCGGTTCCATGTCTCACGTCGCAGACCGCGGCCAGTCGATTGAGCAGCTCGAGACCGACGACTAACGACAGCTGCTGGCAGGCGAAGGCGTTTACCAGCGTCTCGAACACCGTCGGGAACCGCGGTGGCTTCACACCTCTGAACCGATCGGCGAGCATCCGAAGGCGATGGTGTCCTTCGGCCAGTCGGTACCAATCACACAGATCGATGCGTAGCCCCAGTAATCGATCAATGACCGACCGAACGAACTGTCGCTCTGAAGACGTGCGCAGCGACGGCGTCGCCGCCACAATCAGACGCGGTCCAGTCAACGGACCCTCCTGACGTATCGCGAGTTCGGTCGACCGTCCGCAGACAGCGATTACACGCCGGTACGTCACGCCGTCCCATCGATCGATCTTGTTGCGCGGTCTCCGGCGTAGAGCCCATACGGTGAGGTCGAGACGAAACGGCGGATTGGGCCGAACGATCGACGCAAACGCTGTGTCGTCTGGCACCGCGTTATCTCCGCGCTTGTCGAACTCGATCCGATGCGATCGATTCGATGGACGGGCGGCGTCCGCGCTGCCTCGCAAGTAGGTATTCCTTTAGCGCGACAGCATTGTTGTGCTGCTCGTCATGCGAGCTGTATACGAGCGTCACGGTGTGCCCTCTGGCTGCTGAGAGGATCGGCCGCCACGACTCCGGACGCGAGTCGAGCTCTCGAAAGTACCGCGCGCGAAACTGCGACCACTTCTCCGGGTCGTGACCGAACCACTCTCTGAGCTCGGTGGTTGGTCCGACCTCCTTCAGCCATGCATCAAGGCGCAGCTTCGCTTTTGTAAGGCCGCGAGGCCAAAGCCGTTCCACGAGGAAGCGTCTGCCGTCCGCTCTCGACACCGGTTCGTAGGCGCGCTTCAGTTTGAGCATCGACTCCCCCTTTTGTCATGCGCGGGGATGACGTGGCCGTCTGTCACCAGCACGTGGCGACGCGGCAAGCTCGAGGTTTTCCAGCACGTTCAGGCTGGAGGCGCGTGTTGCGGTCACGTCAACGCTGACGCGCGACGGCCCCTTTAAGAACGCAAACGCAAGCGTCGATCCAGCAGCGAATTTCGAATGCCAAGCAGAACGGCGTGAATTGAGAAGGATTTCGAGCCGGGCGGCGCCAGCATGTAAGCGCCCCTCTTCGGCGGCCATTTCATTGTGAAAGTCTGAAGAACATTGTGAAAGCGGCGCATAGCCTGCCGGTATCAGACGAGTCAGGCCGAATGAGCGGTGGCGTTATGGGCCAGGCCATAGGCCTTCATCTTGCGCCACAGCGTAACAGTGCTGATCTTCAAGGCCTCGGCCGCTTCGCGCCGATTGCCACGAAACCTCTCGAGCGCCCGAGCGATCATCGCGTGCTCCTGTGCCTGCAGGTCGAGACTATCGTCAGTAACGACCGGTCGAGCGCTCTGCGAGATCTCGGGCGGCAGTTCGCGGATCCGAATGCTGGATCCGCGTGCAACGATGACGGCGCGTTCAATAGCGTGCTCGAGCTCGCGGACATTGCCGGGCCACCGATAGTTCATCAGGGCGGTCATCGCCTCAGGGGACACGGTTTCAACATCTTTTTTCACGCGGATCGCGGCACGACGAACGAAGTCATGCACCATCGCCGGAATATCCTCGCGTCGTTCGCGCAGGGGCGGAACCGTGATGACGAAGGCGCCGAGTCGAAAATAGAGATCCTCTCGAAATGTGCCCGCGGCCACCGCAGCTCGGAGGTCTCGATTGGTCGCGGCCACTACTCGGGCATTGACTTTGATCGTACGCTCACCGCCAACCCTCCGGATCTCACGCTCCTGAAGCGCTCGTAAGAGCTTGGCCTGGACTGCTGGCGAGACTTCGCCGATTTCGTCCAAGAAAATCGTACCGTTGCCCGCCACTTCGAATAGGCCCGCTTTGTCTCGAACGGCCCCGGTGAATGCGCCGCGGACATGGCCGAACAGCTCAGATTCGAGCAGCGTTTCGGTCAGCGCGGCGCAGTTGATCGACAGAAACGGCCCTGTGGCCCGTGGGCTCTGATCGTGGATCATCCGCACGATGAATTCTTTCCCGGTACCAGTCTCACCATAGACCTGGACCGTCGTGTCCAGAGGCGCAACTCGGGCCGCGTTCTCGAGTACTTCCTGCATCGCTGCGCTTCCCGCGACGAAGTGCTTGGCGGCGGCGAGACGTGAAACCCGTTCGCGCAACAGATTCAGCTCGCGCTCCCGTTTCTCCACTAGTCGTTCGCGGCGATCGAGATCCCGAAGCCGCTTGTGAGCAGCCACCCGAAGGCGCTCCACCTCTTGACGAAGGCCGACGCCTTGAAAGTCGATGCGAAGTTGCTCGAGGGCGTCTCCCCAGCTCGCTGCGTCCCTCCCTTCAGCCGAGCATGTGTGGGCGCCTTGCGCCGCACACTCACACTCACGGAAGTAGATTTCCTGTCCCAAGAATGCACTCGCGTACCCGCTCGAGTAACCCGCTAAAGACCAACAGACCGGCACATCACTTCTGCCATAGTGGTGTACGTGCTGTTCGGCGACATATGAGTCATGCCATACAACTTTTTCCTCGAACCGCCCGTACGCGGCGTCGTGCTCAATCTTGACAATCTCAGCGCGCGCGAGCCCTTCTAGCCTGTGTAGGGCGACGCCTGCTCGCAGTCCTTCGATCGGGCTCGGCCATTGGGAGCGGTCGCGCATGCTTACGGCATCGTGGTATCCGTCCGCATACCCAAATCGAAGAAACAGTCGCCTAGCGGTCTCACGTCCCAACGTGTCGATGAGTTCTTTCCGCAGCAGCCCCATTGCAGCGGCGCTTAGGATGACAACCCGCTGCTCATGCAGGCGGATGATCCCCTGGCCGGGACGGAAATCGAGGAGTTCAGTGAGATCGAGATGGTCCGGATCCATCGCGTCCGAAACTGCGACTCTGGCGTTTATGCATGGCCGCATTCTTAGACCTCCAAGCAACGGACGCGATCTGCCATCCCGATCAAATTGACTCGCATGCGACGCCGGCTCATTCAAATGCTTCGAGCGACCGGTTCAACAGCCGGATCAGCGTCGGTGCACGAGGGAGAAAGTCGGCAAGCGTGTGAGCGTCGAGCACGTCGAGGAACGCGCGTTGCGCGCTCTGTAGCGCCCCCTTGAGTTCGCAGGCACCGTCAATCGGGCATGTGTTCCTGACACCGTCGAAGCATTCGACTAGGTCCCAGCCCGGTTCGGTCCGCCGAATCAGTCGGCCCACGTTGATCCCCTTCGGTGGCTTATTCAGGCGCAAGCCGCCGTTTCGCCCGCGGACACTGACAATGAGTTCCTGCTCAGTCAGAAGCTGCACGACTTTGACCAGGATATGTGGCGATACCCGATAGGCCCGGCTAATTTCGCCGACTGAAACCAGGCGATCCTGATGCAGCCCGAGGTAGATCAGGAGGCGCAGGGAGTGATCCGTGAACTTTGTTAAGGTCAACGTGTCTCCTAGGTGTGGCGATTCTAGCGTGAAACATGTATTTAGAATATATATTTATTGGGCACACTGCTACCGCCGATCGCTCTTCTGTGTCGCATGAGCGGCGTAGCGGTCAACTTGGCGGCATGATGAGCCACGTGCGTTCCGCACTCGCGGAACAGCATCATTGATGCACTTTGTTTTGAATGTTCAGAACGAGCGCCAAATCAGAGAGCAGGCGACGTCATTCGATGCAGACCAGATAATCGGTGCCTTCCCATCGGTCCGCCTCCGGCCAATAGAACGTCAGATCGATTCGCGCGTCTGGGCAGAGGTGCGTCGTTGCCAGATCCGCCACGTGCACGCCCAGGGTCGTGTCCCGCGTAGCCTCGTCGTGCGCCGTATGCCAACCGTCGACGCTCCAATGCACGAGGGCGGCCGCAAGCGTTTCGACTCGGAGGACCTTCCCTGAGAGCATCGCGCGAACCTTGTTATTGAAGCGCCAGGTCACGCGGTTCGAGTTCGTCTTGGTTCGGAGATACCGTTCGACGGTCTGAGGCGGGCGATCGAAGATCTCGCCGTCTCGAAGAGATCGGCACAGCTTCACGTACTCCGCGTGCGCCCATGCGAGCGGCATCGCCGAGCCGGACGGGTGTCCGATGAAGAGCTCTCGATCGGGAATGTCGGCGCTGTCCCAGACCTGTTCGGGGAGGAGCCCGCTCTCGCCGGCGAGGTTTTCCATCGCCCGCGCGAGCTGCTCGGCTACGTCCGCGCGTCCGGCGGCGAGCTCGTAATGGGCTCGCTCGCCGGTCAGTAACGGCCACGCACGACCGACGCCGGTGCCATTGTACGGTTCGCCGTCGGGGTGTTCGCCGTATGCATCGCCTTGATAGCGATGCCAAACCGGCCCGCGCGGCGTGTTGACCTTGAGCATGGCATCGATGACCTTCACCGTGTTCACGATGCGCGGGTCATCCGGCGCGCGGAGCCCGAAACGCACGAACGCGAGCGAGTCGAGGCTGACTATCAGCGCGGCCGGGCCCGTGACCTGGTCCGGTGGGCGGTTCTTGATCGGCACGAAACCGTGGCAGGGCGACGACGCATCGGCATGATCCGGCTGCGCCACGCGCACGTAATAGCCATCAACGTTGTGCAACGCCGCCAATTCGGTTCCGGCAACGTACAGCCATCGTTCGATACTGGCGTTCCAGGCGTCGGCCGTTTCGCGCAGGTACTCGGCGGCGACACTATTCGACGTCGCATCGGCGAGGTCGGCTGCTACCAGGAGCGCCGCGATCTCAGTCGCGATGGTGAACGGCGCGTAACCAGGCTGTTCCTCCCAGCGATCCTGCGGACTTACAGGGCCATTCCGCACGAGAAAGACCGCCGCCCTGCGTACCATCGGCCACAGGGCGTTTTTCCCCATCGCGTCGAGTACGCCTTTCCGCGCGGCGAGATCCACCAGAAGAATTGGAAGGGCCGTTTCATCCATCTGAATGCCCTGCCAATACGGACGGCCGTCGAGCCACATGTTCTGCGACCAGTGACCGTCGGGTTCCTGAGTGACCTGGAGATACCGCAACACGCGCCTCACGTGCTCGTCAGCGCCCATCGCAATGAACCCGCCAGCGATCTCTACGAGGTCTCGCGGCCAGGCCAAGTGATAGCCGCCCAGGTCGTCGTCAGGTTTGGAGAAGCCCCATGGGATCGAAAGGCTGGCGATGATCCCGCCCTCGACGCGTTTGGATTCGTGCGTCCGCAGTACGGCAGCGCTGATCTGATACAGCGGCGTCCGCGCCGTCGGGACCACGCCGCCCTTGAGTCTTGCGTGCCAGGCCCGCCACGCTCTGACGTACTCCGTTTGCGTCTCGTCGAAATCTTCGAGAAGGCTAATGAGCGCGTGCTGGCCCGCTTCCATCGCGGTGGGCCCGAACCCAAGCGCCAGCACGAACGTTCCGTCCGACGCTGCAAGATCGATCTCACCGGTGAGCGCGACGTTCCCGTTTTCAGCGCGCATGTACGTCCGGAGCAATCGTTTGTTCGCGCGGAGTTCCTGCCATCCATCCGACGCGCCAACGAATCCGGCCGACCGGGCGACCCAAGGCGCGGAGGATGCAAGCGCGAGCGCGCAGTGCTCACGCTCGGCTAACAGCATGGGCGTGTCCTTGTAGTCGCCGACCCAGCCTGTGTTTCCGCTGCCTCGATTGGCAAGGTGCGGCGCGAGCAGTACGTGTAAACGGAAATCAGTTAGCGAACCCTCGAGCGGTACGAAACGGATGCGCTGGAGAACCACGTCGCGCCAGGGATCGGTCAGGATCTCTTTCTCGATCCGGTAGCGACCATCGGCGGCGGTATTCCGAATTCGATACGCGGGAACGCCGGCCTGCACCTGGGAGATCTCGGAGCGAGCGTCCCGCTTTTCCTCCGAGAAGTACGTCTGCCCATCGGTCACGATGAAGCCGAGATCGCGAGTGCAGGCGTTGTCGACGCGCGGGTAATAGATCTCGTTCAGAATCCCGTGGCTCAGCGTGAACCAGACACGGCTCTCTCGACTGACGGACGTGCCCACGCCACTCTTTGCGCTCGACGTCCAGCGAGCGGGAAGCCCCGGCCAGCCAGGAGCGAACGTCTCCGAGTTTTCAGCCACGCGCGACCTCCCACTGGGCGGAGTGCGTTCCTCACTCGGCCATCGGTTAACAGAGTTGTCACACTCGCCTTCACCGCCGGACGGGACGCGCAGAGATACGCGAAATCTCCCTTCGTGCCTGCGGGAATAGAGGCAAGGCATGCGCCGACTGGTTGCGGCGTCGTGGGAGTCCCGGGAACTAGTCCGCACAACGAGTTGCGGCGGCGGCCGCCGAAGGGCGCGGAGTTGGCGGTCGAGGCTACGCTTTCACAATGAAAGCTGGACGTTCATTGCGAAACGTCTTCTCGTCGTGCCTGCAATAGTGTTTTCGCGGTCTCGACGATCTGCTCGGGGCTGAAACCGAGCTCGCGCATGACGACCGGCCCTGGGGCAGACGCGCCGAAACGATTTGCGCCGAGGATTGCGCCTTCTAATCCGACGTAACGTTCCCATCCGAATGGTGACGCTGCCTCGATGCTCACCCGAGCACGGACACTTGGCGGAAGCACAGCATCGCGGTAGACCTGCGTTCGTCGACTCCGGCGGCCGCTCGAGTCGACTCCGGCTGCGCCTCGACGGAGTTACGCATCGGACATCGACTTTCTACGACCGGCGAGATGGTGTGTGCGCGACGACGTGGTTTGACGACTGAGCGAGCTCTTGGGCCGTGACGACGACCGCATCCGTCGCCGCTCGTCGGGTTCTGTGGGGTGGGAGTCTCTCTTTAGGATGAATGCGAGCGGCAGCTCGTCGGCGTCGAAAGCGTCCTGAAGATCAGGAAAAGAACCCATCAGAAGCTGGAGTTCTGCCAATAGCTGGCGAAACCTGAATGCCGCCCGACGCCTTGTGAGTTGCACCGTAGGGAATGAGTGTTTATGCATATGAAGACCTCTTGGCTCAAACGAGCGGCCGCACATCATCGCGAGTCGGCGTGTCGTGCGCCAGCCTCGCGGCGTCGCGATCTGCCCACCAGATCACCGTTCCGGTTCCCAGTCGGACCCCAGCCGCCTGATACCTAGTGCTCCCCAATCGAACATTTCAGGCTCCATGAGGGTGTCGAAGAAGCAGGCGCTCCATCGCCAGCGCGAATCCTTCATTCGCATTCGACGAAGTCACGAACGTCGCGGCACGTTGCACCTCCGCGCTCGCGTTTGCCATGGCGATGCTCGTCCCACTTCGCGCAAACATCAGGACATCATTCGGCATGTCACCGATGGTGGCGATCTGCCTCATTGGAATATCCAGCAGTTCCGAAAGAACGCTGACGACCTCGCCCTTGTTCGCGTCAGGATGTGTGACGTCGAGGTAGTACGGCTGCGATCGTGCCGCCGATACCCTCCGGCCGAGGGACCGCCGCAACTCTTCAGTACAACGGACCATTGCGTCAGGATCGTCGCTCACACCGACAATCTTGACGATGCGATCGAGGACACCCTCGAACGTCGGCACGACGCTCGGCGCGAACTTGACCGTCCACTCTTCGCGATCGACGTGGGGACCGCGGCGCGAGCGGACGCGCCAATCTGTACCGGTGTAAATCCAGACGTCGAGCCCGCTGCTAGTCAGGATATCGATGACCGATGGGACCGCGTCGCTTGGGATCAGGCGTTCGCGGATGACCGCGAGATTGGGCCGTACGAACAGCCCGCCATTGAAGGCGGTGATGGGCTGCTGAAGGCTAAGGTCGTCGATCAACATCTTCATGCCGCGCGGCGGTCGCCCACTCGTGATGGTGAAAGCGATGCCGCCTTCACCGAGCGCGTGAACGGCAGCACGCGCTCGCGGTGTCAAGACCTTCTCGGGCGTGACGAGAGTGCCATCGACGTCGGCCACGACCAGGCGCACATCCGCCAATGTGTCGCGTGTGGGAGTTGATTCAGTCATGTCGCCCTCGTGTGCACTTTTAGATCGCGCGCAAGAGCGCTGTACGGAGCGCGCTCAGTCCGCTATCGACGTCGGGGCCGAGATGCACGCGAAGCGCGCGACGTTTACGTTCGACCAAGACTGTGAAGTCGCCACGCGCCTCTGCAGCCTTGACGACACCGAACGAATACCTCTGACCTGGAACCGAGATGTCCTTCGCATCGTCACAGGTGACCTGGAGAAAGACACCGCTGTTCGGCCCTCCCTTATAGGCCTGCCCGGTGGAATGCAGGAACCGCGGGCCGAATCCGAGTGAGGTGGCGACATGCTTGTGGTCACGGACCATGTGACGCATCACCTGCAGAGGTTCTCGGTGCGGCTGGTTCGCCGCGAGATACGCGAGGATCGCGAAGTAGTCGCCCTGCTCGAGTCGATTCAAGTGCGCACGCAAATACCCGACGAGCGATCGATCGCCGCCAAGCGCCTCGTGCAACGCATCAGCGTTACTGGCGTCCGTGAACAGACTGATGCCGGACTCCTCATAGATCGCGGCATCGGCGGGCAATGATCCCGTGTGTTCGAATGCCGATGTCAACGCGCGGGTTGCAACCTTGCTCGCTTCGACATCAGGCTGGTCGAATGGATTGACGGCCATGATCGAGCTGGCAACCGCGACAGCCATTTCCCAGCGAAAGAACTCTTGACCGATGTCGTAGATGTCGCGGATATCAATCCTCACCACCGGGTGTCCGGCATGCTGCAATGCGTCGATGGCGGCATCCTGCGAGGAATCTGGGTCTGAATCCAAGCGCATGTAGATGAAGAGGCGATCGTCGCCATAGACATCTGGAGGGCCGACCTCCTCGCCGTGTATCGGAATCACTCCTTTGCCCTGCTTGCCGGTGGATTCGGCAATCAGCTGCTCGAGCCACGCGCCGATACTCGAAATACGCGGAGACGTGATGATCGTCGCCTTGTCACGGCCGGCGCCGGCGAGCGTCCCGATGATGACACCGAGGATGACGGCGGGATTCTGCTCTGCCGGAACGCTTGCCGTGCACGAATGGACCATCAGCTCAGTGCGCTCGAGCAGCCGTTCGACATCAACACCCATCACTGCCGCTGGTACCAGCCCGAAGTTCGAGAGCACGGAATAGCGGCCGCCGATGTCCGGCGCGCCAGAGAAGACCTGTCGAAACCGCCCGCCCTCGGCGATGTGCTGAAGAGGCGTGCCCGGATCGGTGATGGCAATGAAGTGGCCGCCGGCCAGAGGCTCGCCGACGGTGTGGCGCATGCGCTCCATGAAGTACTGCAGCAGGATGTTGGGCTCAAGTGTCGTGCCCGACTTGCTAGACACGATCAACAGTGTCCGCCTGAGATTCACAGTGTTTTCCATCGCTGCGATCTGTGCCGGATCGATGGAGTCCAACACGTGTAACTCGGGAAAGCCTTTGATGGTGCCGAACGTTTCGCGCATCACCGCCGCACCAAGGCTCGAGCCACCCATGCCTAGGAGCACCGCGTGCAGAACACCGGAGTTGGCAACCTCCCGGGCAGCCTCTGTCAATGGCGCAAGGTGCGCCAACCGGTCATCGGTGACATCCAGCCATCCCAGCCAGCTCTTTTCGTCGTTACCAGTCCAGAGATTGGCGTCTCTCGTCCATAGGCGGCGGATCTTTCCCGACTTCTGCCAATCCGCTACGACTTGGGAAACGTCGGCCGCGAGAGTTCGCGGCAGTGTGTAGCACTGCCGGTCGAGGACGGATGTGATCTCGCTGCGCCGACCCAGGTCCACGGCTGCGAGCAGGCTATCGAACGCCTTGCGGAAGAGAGTGACGCCGTCTTCGAGCAGCCTGTCCGTCACGTCGCTGAGGGAGATACCCATGCGCTCGAGGGCGGCGGTCGTCGCACGCGCGTCGTCGATGTCGTCTTCAAGGCTTGCGCGAAGTCGGCCGTGATCGCGGAACGCTTCGAGCGTCGCTGGCGTAATCGTGTTGACCGTGTTACGACCGATCAGCTCCTCGACGTAGCGAACGTCCCGATATCCTGGATTCTTGGCACTAGTGCTGGCCCACAGGAGACGTTGTGGATGCGCTCCCTTGGCCGCCAGTTGCTGCCACTCGGCGGTGCGGCAGAGCGCCAAGTAGCGCTGATAGGCGAGCTTCGCGTTGGCAATGGCAACTGTTCCAAGGAGAGCTGTCAGTGAAGTGCGAAGGCCGGCATCGGTGACGGTCGCCAGTCGGGTCGCAATCATGTCATCGACCATGGTATCGATGCGGCTCACGAAGAAGCTGGCCACGCTACACACCCGGGCGGGGTCCCCGCCGTTTCGAACAAACGTCGAGAGCCCCTCCATGTACGCTCGCGCGACCGCTTCATAGCGCTCGATGCCGAAGAGCAGGGTGATGTTGACGTTGATCCCTTCGCTGGTCAGTTCGGAAATTGCGGGCAGCCCCTCGATGGTCGCCGGCACTTTGATCATCACGTTGTCGCGAGCGACGGCCTTCCAGAGGCGCCGCGCTTCATCGATCGTCGCACCGGTGTCGTGCGCGAGGTAGGGTGACACTTCCAGGCTGACGTACCCGTCCGCGCGTGCGGTACTGTCATACACGGGGCGAAGGAGATCCGCCGCGTCGCGGATATCCCCAATCGCGAGCGCCTCGTACAGGCCCATCGGCTCCATATCGCCGCGCCGCTCGATGTCTTGAAGTGCATTGAGGTAGTCGGTGCTGCCGGCGATGGCCTTCTCGAAAATTGAAGGATTCGACGTGACCCCGCGGAGGCCGTCTTCTGCAATCAGCCGTGCGAATTCACCACTCGTGAATAGGCTGCGGCGCAAGTCGTCCAGCCAGACCGATTGGCCAAACGTCTGCAGAGCGCGGATGGAATTCGTGGGCTCGGCCTGTGGCGCTGAGTGCCGTTCCAATTGCGCAGCCAACGCATCGAGTGAGGGATGGTTCATATCTGAGCTCCACTGAGGCGGCTTTCTATCAGGCTACGCAGGTCCACGCTTTCGTCGCGAAGCTGGCGGGGATCTACAGTTGCACGGGCCTTGATTAGCGGCATGACGCGGCGGACGTCCTTCCCGCGATTCAATGCGACGACGGCATCGATGCGCCCGTGAGTCAGATAGAACGCGATGAGATTCCTGGCGTCGAGATTGCCACGCACGACGACTTGGTCCCACTTCTGTTGGAACCCCGCATATTGCAGGTTGATGCCGTACTGATCCGACCAGAACCAGTGGACTGCGTCGTATGGCTTCGCTTTTCCGAGCATGCTCCTGGCCGCGGCGGCACCCTGCTGCATCGCGTTCTGCCAGTGCTCGACGCGCAACCGTTTTCGAACGACTGGGTGATAGTGATTGGCCACGTCGCCCGCGGCGTAAATGTCCAGAACGTTGGTGCGGCAGTACTCGTCCACCAGGATCCCGTTGCTGCTCTCCACGCGGCTGTCGGCGACGAACTCGATAACTGGCTCCACGCCCACACCGACGACCGCGAAATCACAATCGATGCGCCGATCGCGTTTGGTGATCACCCGTTCGACGCGCCCGTCTCCCTCAAAGCGCGTCACCACGTCCTCGAAGACCGTTTCGACGCCATGATCGCGCTGAATCGTGGAGATGACCTGCCCTAGCTGTTCGCCGAGGACGCGAAACAATGGTGTCGGTGATGGGTCGATACACACGACGTCAACGCCTTTCTGTCGCAGCGACGCGGCAACCTCGCACCCGATGAATCCCATCCCAATGACGACTGCCTTGCGGCCTGGACGAATCTCCGCGCGGAGGGCATCCGCATCGGCGACCGAGCGGAGATCGAAGACGTTCTGGAGGTGCAGTCCAGGGATCGGTGGGCGACGGTTGCGTACCCCAGTCGCGATCAACAGCTTGTCGTAGTGCACCGATTCGCCGGTAGCGAGATCGACTTTCCGATCAGCAGGGTCCAGCCGCGTCGCAGCGACTCCGAACCGCGTATCGATCCGGTTTTCCTCGTAAAAGCCGCTAGGCCGAACCAGCGCTTTTGCGAAGGACATCTCGCCGCGCAGATATTGCTTGGAGAGCGGTGGGCGCTCGTACGGAAGGTGCGCTTCCTCACCGATGAGGATGATGTCCCCATCGAAGCCCTCCTGCCGAAGAGTGGCCGCGGCCGTCCCACCAGCCAGACTCGCGCCGACGATCACGAACGTCGGAGGCATTTCAAACCTCGACTACGAGGTTGCCCTGGTCGACGTGGAGAGGATAGGCCTTGACCGGCTCTGGCGCCGGTGGCGCGAGGACGGCGCCGGTCGTCACGTCGAACTGGGCACCGTGACACCCACATGTGACGACGGTGCCCTCAAGCGTCCCTTCTGTCGCGAGCGAGCACTGCTCGTGCGTGCATGTATCGTCGATCGCGAAGAAGCGCCCAGCGACATTAGCGACAGCGATACGGACGCACTCCACTTCGAATGCCGCGAGCTCGCCAGGCTGGATATCAGCCGTCTGGGCAATGGTCACGAATCGTGTCGTCATCATGAGTGCTCCTTCGATTGGCGCGGGGCGCGTCTAGGTGCAGCCGCACGTGATCCCCGTCCGTTAGAGAGCCTGCCAGGATGGACGTGACAGGCTGCAAAGCGCCGTTGACCATAGAGGCAAGGGCCGGGCCGCGCCCGTCTGGACTCGCGGGTTACGGCATTCGCGGTGTTTTCAGGGCTTTCCGCTGGCCGACGCAATCCGAGACGACGGCCAACATTCAAAATGAAAGGTTCTGCCTTCAATCTGAATGGAGCCTAGATCCGCCCGGTGCGCCAGCGCACCTCACGGCCACGCCACGCCATTGGTGTCCCTAGCAGTCTGAACTTGTTCATGAAGACGTTGACGCGAGGACGCGTCGTCCCGATCATCGAGCGGGCCCGGCGCCTCGGCACGACTGCGGCGCCCTATGCTTGCGAAACGCCGCGCACCGTCAGCACTGGACACGCCGCGCTGCGCACGACCTGCTGCGTTGTCGATCCAAACAGAGCGAGTCCCACACCACCCCTGCCCTGCGCTCCCATGACAATGAGGTCTGCCGATCTTGCTTCCGCCGCCCGAAGAATCTCGCGATGCGCGCGGCCCGATACGATCACGTCGTCGATCTCGCACCATGCCGGCGATTCCGCGGCGGCGAGTGAGCGCAGGCGCTGCTTGGTGTCATTGACCAGATAGCGTCGAAATTCCGGGACGTTGAAGTGTGCCGAGGTGCGCGGTTCGTCCTCTGGGAGCCACTCGATGACGTGCAGCAGCGTGACACGCCCATCAGCTTGTCGTGCGAGATCCAACGCGAACCCGAGGGCCTGTAAGGCCGACGGGGAGAAGTCGATCGGGCAGAGAATTCGCTTGAACGTCACGACGTCTGAACTCGAGGCTCCGGTATGCGGCGACACAGTGAGGACCGGACACGGAGCTTCATGCAACACCGTCTCGGTGACTGAACCCAAAAGCAGCCGCTTGAACCCGCGACGTCCGTGCGTGCCGATCACGATCAGGTCCGCCCTCGTCGTTAGCGCCTGATCGACGATTGTCGTTGACGCATCTCCTGCTTGGGCGATCAGGTGTGCGTCCAGCGACACACCAGCGCGGTCGAGAAGCTGCTGCATCTCTCGGAGGACTTCCTCGCGCGGCATGGGGTTCACGATCTGAACGGGAGAGCCGAGTTCGGTTCGAACCTGAACTGAGTCGAATGTGGAGACGACATGCAGCACCGTCAACTCCGCCTCGTACCACCGCGCCAGGGCGGCCGCATGAGCAAGCGAACGAGTCGATGACTCGCTGAAATCGACCGGACAGAGAACGCGTTTGAACTCGACCATTTGTCGCTCCATTCATCGGCTATCTCGGCAGGCCAAGGCACTACAAGGACAGTCGCCACAGCGCTTCAGAGCAACGAGTGAACCATCCGCGCCAGTGCGACGACAACGCGATTTTCGCGGGTGAGCTGAATTCAGCCTTTCAGTTTGAAACGACCGGTTTCGTCCTGAAGCGTCGCACACGCGCCCGCGCCATAAATGCGTCTGTACCGATTTCGATTCATGGCGTGGCACGTGCACTTCTTTGAATGATCCATAGGTGCCCGCTCCAACGTGTTCGACAGATGCTCCCGCGGCAACCTAGTGGGCGACTAGGTGTTGCGGAAGTTCCGCTCAGGGGGAGGCGGCCGCATGAAACTGTCCGTTCTGGCATTGGACTACGATGGGACGTTTACGCGCGACGACCGTCCGAATGCGTCCGTGCTCGCTGCGGTAGCGGACGCGCGGCGGCGCAACGTCACCGTCGTCCTGGTGACGGGCCGCATACTGAATGACCTCCGGCGCGTTGCCGGCAATCTCCACTTCGCCGACGCCGTGGTCGCCGAGAACGGCGCCGTGATCCACTTTCCCGCCACTGGTCACACAACGATCCTGGCGCCACCCATCCCACAGGCCTTTGTGGAGCGGGTCGGGGAACTGGGTATTCCAGTCCGCGCAGGACAGTGCCTGGCCGATGCGGACGCCGATTCAGCACACCAGTTACTCAACGTGATTCGCGAACTCGAGCAGCCGATCGTGCTGTCGTTCAACCGTAGTCGTGTGATGGCGGTGGCGCAAGGCGTGAGTAAGGCCACTGGACTTGGCGCCGTCCTCGCCGTGCTTCGCGCGTCCGCGCGCAATACGGTCGCCATCGGCGATGCGGAGAACGATCATGAACTGCTTCGATTTGCCGAGGTTGGTGCGGCGGTCGAGTGGGGTAGCCAATCGCTGCAGGCGGCGGCAGACATCGTGATCACCGGCAACGACCCCTCGGCGGTCGCGGAGTTTATTGAACGCGTCGTAGCAAGCGGTCGGGTCCCGACTCCGGTGCGGGCTCGGCGCCGCCTCCTCATCGGGCACACGGAAGACGATCGTGAGTTCTCGCTGGCCGTTCGCGGGCGCAACGTGCTGATTCTCGGCGAGACGAATTCCGGCAAGTCCTGGCTGGCCGGATTACTGTGCGAGCGCTTGATCCTCCACGGATACAGCCTCTGCGTGATCGATCCAGAAGGCGACTACCGGACGCTGAACGTGTTGCCCGGCGTGACAGTGCTCGGCGGTGAAGAGGCTCCACCTACTCTGCGCGCGCTCCTTCATGCGCTGCGATATCCGGATCGCAGCGTGGTGATCGATCTGTCGTGCCTCGAACACAACGCAAAACTCGAGTACATCCGGTCGGTGTTGCCGGCGTTGAACGTGATGCGACGCCGTACCGGCACGCCGCACCGGATCGTCGTCGACGAAGGGCACTACTTCCTGCATGACGCGATCAAGCGCGGATTACTGGATCTCGACTTCAACGGTTACACCGTCGTCACCTACTGGCCATCGCAGCTACCGAAGGCTCTCGTCGCCGCGTCCGAGGTCATCCTCGTCACGAGAGAATCCAACCCCGACGAGATCGCAGCGCTCAGGAAGCACTGCGAAGCATGTGGGCGTCTCGATTCGTCAGCTTGGCAGCTGCTACCTAACCTCCGCATCGACGAAGCAGTCGCACTGCCTGTGACGGACGAGGCAGGTACCGAGCTACGACGGTTCATCATCGGCGAGCGTCTGACTCCGCATGTGCGGCATCGACAAAAGTATGTGGACGTGCCGGTGTCGGATGAGCGTGCCTTCGTGTTTGGATCCAAGGGCCGCGTGCGAACTCGCGCACATACGCTCCGCGAGTTCGTCTCAGTCGTCGGGGAACTCGACGAAACCGAGGCTGGCGGATACCTCCGCCGCGGCGACTTCTCACGATGGATTAGTGACGTGTTTGGAGATCATGCGCTCGCGCGTGAACTCCAAGGTTACGAGCAGCGATACGCGAACGAGAGATACGCTGAGGCACTCGAGCAGGTCGTCTCGGCGATCAGCTCGCGCTACGACCTGACAGACTCAAGGGCGGTCGAAATCGCTGTAGGAGAGCACCTAAGTTGAGCATGAGGAGTGGCCTTGGACGAAGCGCTCTTAGCGTGTTCACCTTGAGGCCAAAGGGCACTGAAGTGCAGATTCTGACGGTGGTCCATTCCTCAATACCGCTGTTCCTGGACCCAACACTCCTAGTCGCCGCGGCGCACATGGAGCAGACCCTCGAACTGCGACGAGATGCCCCGGCGCTGGTCGAAGCGGCCAGCAAGATCATTCGCGATGCCGATTCTGGCATCCGCGTGACAACGAAGATCATCCGGCGGTAGAAGCGACCAGCAAAGCGGGCCGTAGCGCCATCATCACTTCCCAAGAGGCGCATCACGGGTTTCGCCTCCGGGCGACTATGGTCCAGGGGACAGCGGCGGCGTTGTCCAGAGGCATGGCAGTCCTACCGGAACATCGACGAGGCGCGGCTCGCCGCACAGAAGATGATGCGAAATCATCGCGTCTTGCGCGTCGCAATTGTCGAAGATCGCATTCCTCTGCAGTTCGTTGAATGGGTCGGGGGATAACCGCGGACCCGGTCGATGTCAGCGTTGCCACACAATCTTCCGCTTCGCATACCCGATCTGAAGTTGAAGGAACGTGCGGCGGCGCCGTTGGACGCCCTGCTGCGACCGGAGGTGCCAAACTCCGGTCAGACTTCGGAAAACGTGGTGAGTCTAAATTTCGCGAGTTGGAACCACATCCAGGAATGGCTCAGACGGATCGAGACGCTTCGGAGGGCTGCATGAGAGAGATTCCGTAGGACACTGCCAATCGAGCGCCGCCCTCATTAGTGTCACTACGGTTCGAGGGTGACCTTTAAGCGATCAGCAATGCGCCGGACCGTGTTCTCAAATGGTTTTCCACGCGAATCATCGAGGGCGGAACCGAGGATCGATTGCGCGCGACCAATCCGAGGGACATGAAGCTTGAGTCATCGGAAATATCGGCGCGCAAATGCCCGCCCTGAACCGGACTTCAAATACAGCTCGAAGGTCTGCGCCCTCTCGACGTTTGAGAACTCGATCGTCGTGACGAGTTTCCAGGGTCGACCACTGGCAGTGTGCTTCGACAGGCCGGCGTTGTGCGCATCGAGTCGGGCCTGAACATTGGATGTCAGTCCGGTGTAGTACCGATTCGGATGTACCGTGCTCAGAAGGACGTAGACGAATCGTTGATCGCTCACGCGGCAGATGAAGCAAGCCAAGCGCCGAGATGATTCAGTCTCGCTGTCGAGGCAACTCGGCACGAGGCACAGTCGACGTCGCAGAACGTGCCACGCTTTGGAGGGTGAAATGGCGCAGATTCTGCGACTACGCCGCGCATCTGCAGGGCGAAGCCAGCCGGAGCTCGTTCAAAACGCGAGGAGGTCCGCCTACGCGCTTCCGAATTCTGAGCGCTACGGCGGACAGCCTTCGCGTGCATTCATGAGCGAAGGCTGGTGAGCCGGGGGGGAATCGAACCCCCAACCCGCAGATTAAGAGTCTGCTGCTCTGCCAATTGAGCTACCGGCCCCAGAACTACTGATTGTAGTTTAGATCGGGGCGACGGTCACGTCCTGGTATACGGACGGCCGATGAAGGTGTGCGATCGCGTTGACGTCGACGTGAAGATGCGCGTGGTCAGCGAGTCGAGGACTGGATCGGCAGCGTGAAGTCTCGGTACGAGGGCGACGACGTGATCGTGACGACGACCTCCTGCGGCGTGTACCCAAGTTTCGAAGCGCGCAGCGTCACTGTGTCGCGTACTGACAGGCCATACGATCCGTCGGTATGCGTGGTGGCGGTTCGTCCGGCATAAGGCCCAGTCAACACGTGCACCGTCGCGTCGCGCACCGGAGCGCCCGATGGGCTTTCGCGCACGGTGCCGAAAAGCGAGTAGGTGAGACGCTCGATGGTCACGTCCTGCCGCGGCTCGCCGGCGATCATCACCGGCAGCTCCTGAGGAAAGAAGTCGTTCTTCTCCACACGAAGGCGCTGCGTGAAGCCGCACTGGAGTCCGTCGAGCCGGTACGAGCCGATCGCATCCGTGCTGGCCGTGACGATCGCGGGCGCCGAGTAGCCGCCGGGCTCGTTCACGATCTTCACTGTGGCGCCGGCCGATACTGCGCCGCCCGGTGATTCGCGCACGACCCCGGTGACCGCGCATCCGCGAACGACGGTGAGATCCAGCGTCGTATTCGAATCGAGCGTCACGCTGCGCTCTATTCGAACGTAGCCACTCTTGCTGGCTCGCAGTTGAAACACGCTGGGTGCAAGATCCGACAGCGTGTACCGTCCATTCACATCGGTCGTCGCCGCTCGTCCAGCATTCGGGCCGTCCATCACCTCGATGCGCAGATCCGCGACCGCACCGCCGTTCAGTGGTGCTTCACCGACGGTGCCCGACAGCGTGTAGCTCGCGGTCGCAGCCGATGGGGACGAGAGTTCACGTGCGTGGTCACCGCACGCGACGACGACGAGCAGTGTCGCGGCTGCGACACCGGGAGCAGCGAGACGAACGACGATACCTGTGCGCATCGACGCAGGCATCGCGAGGCAAGAACTGCACCAGCAGTAGACCGCCAGCCAAACTCAGAGACTGTGTATCTGTTGGGTGCGCAGTGTGGCCCGCACGCAGCACACATTGATGCGTACGCGACACGAGATCGGTTTTCGAGGGACGCGAGATCCGCTTACACGCTGCTGCCAGCAGTGGACGCGTCGTTCACGATGGCCGCGAGCGTGCGAGCGTCGATCGGTTTCACCAGATGATGATCGAAGCCGGCTTCAGTCGACTTCTGCCGATCGACATCCTGTCCCCAGCCAGTGATCGCGACGAGCAGCATCGACTTGCCCCACAGCTGCTCGCGGATGCTGCGGCATGTCTCGAAGCCGTCGACGAGCGGCAGACCGAGATCGAGCAGCACGACTTCTGGACGCAGTCGTTCCGCAGCCGACAGCGCTTCTGGACCGTCGTGCGCGCAGTGCACATCGTGACCGTCGATCGAGAGCAGCATGGCCAGCGAGTCGGCGTGATCGACGTTGTCGTCGACGATGAGAATGCGGCGAGCGCGAACGGTCGGCGCGGCACCGCCCGAGGCACTCGCGTTGGGCGCAGCGATCGATGTCGAGGCGGGCAGCGCGGGCAGGCGGACGGTGAATCGACAGCCGCGGTCGAGTCCGTCGCTGTACGCGTCCACCGACCCGCCGTGCATCTCGACCAGTCGTTTCACGAGATGAAGTCCGATGCCCAATCCGCCGCGCGGACGATTGAGGCCGCGATCGACCTGCGAGAACATGTCGAAGATGCTGGTCTGCATGTCGGTGGGAATGCCGATGCCGGTGTCGGCGATTGTGACTACAGCGGTGTCGCCCTCGCGCGCCAGCGTCACCGAAATGCGGCCGTTCCGTTCGGTGTACTTGCAGGCGTTGTTGAGCAGATTGCCGAACACCTGGCCGAGACGCGCGGGATCGGCCTCGACCGCGATCGGCTCTCGCGCGACGAACGCCAGGTCGTGCTCGTACTGCTGGACCAGCGGCCGGCACATCTCGATCGCGTCGCGAAGCACCTGCGTGAGGTCGACGCGTTCTTTGCGGAGCTCCAACTTGTCGCTGGTGATGCGGCCGATATCCAGCAGATCGTCGAGCAGGCGAGCCATCACCAGGACCTGCCGTTCGATCACCGTGGAAGCTCGCGCGATCACGCGCTGATCCGGCGTCTTCAACTTCATGAGCTCGACGGCGGTGCGCAGCGGAGCCAACGGATTGCGGAGCTCGTGGGCGAGCGTGGCGATGAATTCGTTCTTGAGCCGATCGGCCTCGCGCAGCGACTCGACGAGTTGAATCTCCGCCTGACGTCTGGCCTTGGCTTGCTTGCTGATCGTGGCTGCCGCCCACCACAGCAGCGCCGATAGCAAGGCGATCTCTGCCATCGTGCGCGCCGCAGTACCTTGTGGAAGATCGTACAGGCCGCCCTGTTCGCCCCAGAGTCGAAGCAGGCCCAGCACGATCGGCACGACGATGACGGCCGGCAGCATTCGACGCACCACTGCGCCCGTCGGGCTGGCGTCGCTCACGATGCGCATCGGCGCGCGATCGGGAACGATGATCGTGACGCCAATCGAGATGGCGAGGATGAACGTTGATGTTTGCAGGGCGATGATGCTGACGAGCGGTACCGTGTAGAGCGCCGTGACGCCATAGAGATAGCCGAGCAGCGTCAGGCTGGCGATGCTCATGGCGCAGAGCGCCAACGCCGGCGCAGCGGCCCCCGGCCATCGTCGGGTCGAGGGGAACGATGCAAACAGCATCGCGAGGCCGAGCATGGTCCACGAGATGGCACCCGGCGGACCCATGCGACCCGGCGCGATCACCCCGCCTTGTCCCCAACTGCGATCGAACAGCAAGAGCGTATCGATGCCGAAGTCGATGCCGGTGGCATATTCGATCAGCACCGTGGCCCCGATCAGCGCGACGAACACACCGATCGCACCGGCCACGCGGCGAAAGCCGAACCGAAACAGGAACAGGGCGATCGCAGCGGCGATCACGGCGATCGCGGCATTCGGCTGGATGGAGATGCCCGAGCCAAGCCAGTCGGCGAGTCGTGGCACATCGGCGTACCACCCGATGAACGAGCTCGCTCCACCGACGAGGGCGTACAACGCCACCAGCAACAGCGCGAGCGATCCGGGACGTTGAGCGGTGACCTCGGGCATCGACAATTTCGCGACGCCTATTTTGCGTCAGAGATGTGGCGATGTGGATCGGTCCGACAGAGGTTGTAGCCGACGCTCGCTCAGGGCATTCGACGTATCACTGGCCCGCCATGAGCGAGCCTGCGGCTCGCCGAAGGGCGGGACGCAGGCGAGTCGAATGGCGCGCCCGGCAGGGCTCGAACCTGCAACCCCCGGCTCCGGAGGCCGGTACTCTATCCAATTGAGCTACGGGCGCTTGCGCTTCGCGCAAGGTCAAAGGTCAAATGTCAAAGGTCAAAGGTGAAGTGCAGAAGTGTCGAAGGGCACCACCTTTGACTTTTGCCCTTTGACCTTTGACCCAGCTCGCGTCAGCGAGCAAGTGCGCCCGGAGGGACTCGAACCCCCGGCCTACTGGTTCGAAGCCAGTCGCTCTATCCAGCTGAGCTACGGGCGCGAAAGCGTTCATCATATCATCTGGGCCGTAGCGTTCCCCGCCATACAAAGGAGAGAACACTCATGCGAGTACGCCTGTGTCTCGCTGGCGTCATGCTGGCCGTGTCCGCCCCTGTGTTCGCGCAGGGAAATCCGCAACCGCCCGCGTCACAGAAACCCGCGGACCAGGATCAACCGATCAAGTTCGAAGAGCAGGTCATCGTGTCGGCCTCGCGATCGGAAGAGGCGCTCGTGAACGCGCCCGCTGCGGTCAGCGTGATTCCGACGGCAATGATCGAGAGCTCGCCGGCCACCAACATCGGCGATCTGCTGCGCGCGGTGCCGGGGATGAACGTGACGCAGGTGTCGGCCCGCGACGTCAACATCACCACGCGAGGGGCGACGTCCACGCTGGCCACCTCGCAGCTCGCGCTCGTCGACGGACGAAGCGTCTATCTCGATTTCTTCGGGATGGTGATGTGGGATCTGGTGCCGTCCAATCCGCACGAGATCAAGCAGATCGAAGTGGTGCGCGGTCCGGCATCCGCGGTCTGGGGCGCCAACGCGATGACCGGCGTCGTGAACGTCATCACCAAGTCGCCGCGCGAGCTCGCCAAGGAAGGCGGCGACTCGGTGACGATCGGTGCCGGCGTGTTCGGTCGCAATGTGACCGGCCGCGACGAGGACAATGGCTCGCTGTTCTACGTCAACGGCTCGCACGCCGAAGCGGTGAACGATCGCTGGGCCTATCGTCTGTCGGCCGGCTATTTCTCACAGGACCCGCTGCCGCGACCGGCAGGCACGATTCCCAACGCGTTCAACACGCCCTATCCATCGTTCACCAATACCGGCACCTCGCAGCCGAAGTTCGACATGCGCGTCGATCGCGAGCTCACCGACGGCGCGCGTCTGACGTTCGCCGGCGGCGTCAATTGGACGGAAGGGCTGATCTACACGGGCATCGGCCCGTTCGACGTCGACAACTCGTCGCGTCTCGGCTACTTCACCGGGCGCTACACGAAGGGCGGCCGTCACGTCGCGTTCTTCACCAACCTGCTGAACGGCGACGCCGCCAACCTGCTCACCGTCGGACCGAATCGGCAGCCGATTGGGCTGGCATTCGATACCAAGACCTTCGACATCGAAGCCTCCGACGTGCACGCGATCGGCACGCATCACGCGTTGACCTATGGCGGTAACTATCGCCACAACAGCTTCGACATCACCCTCGCGCCCAACGCCGAGAACCGCAACGAAGGCGGCGCGTTCGTGCAAGACGAGATCTTCCTGTCGAATCGTTTCCGCTGGGTCGTTGGCGGCCGCCTCGACAAGTTCTCATCGATCGACAACGCCGTGTTCTCACCGCGAACGACGTTCATGTACAAGCCGGCGGCGGATCAGACGTTCCGCGTGTCGTTCAATCGAGCGTTCCGCGCGCCGTCGCTGATCAATAACCATCTCGACGTCACCATCCTCACACCGGTCACGCTGCCGGTGGTGGGTCTGTTTGCGTTTCCGACGCGTGCGGTTGGCAATCCGAGCCTCGAACAGGAAACGCTCACCGCTTTCGAGCTGGGCTACACGGGTGTGGTGGGCAGACGGACGACGGTGACCGCGTCCGTGTATTGGAACAGCACCGATGGCTTGATCGGCTTCACGCCGGTCACCTTCTTCTCGTCGGCGGCGCCGCCACCGGGATGGCCGCTGCCGCCCGCGTTCGTGCCGGCCAACACGCTGCCATCGAGCTACACGTACTTGAACCTCGGCACGGAGAAGGACAAAGGGATCGAGCTCGGAGCCGATACGGCGGTGAACCGGTTCCTGAGCATCTTCGCCAACTACTCGTACCAGTGGATGCCGGAAGTCGAGGATCTGCCTCCGGGAATCACGATCAACGACTTCAACTGGCCGGCGAAAAACCGTTTCAACGTCGGCTTTGCCGCCAACTACCAGCGCTATCTGGGCAACCTCTCGGTGAGCTACACCGACAAGGCGTATTGGCAGGACGTGCTCGACGTGCGCTATGCGGGCATCACCGACGCGTATACGCTGGTCAACGGGTCGTTCGGCGTGAAGTGGCTGGGCGAGAAGATCGTCACCAGCATCAAGGTGACGAACCTGGCCAACCAGGAGATCCAGCAGCACATCTTCGGCGACATTCTGCGGCGGCAGATCGTCGGCGAAGCTCGGTTGAACTTCTGATCGGGGACAGGGCAGGGACAGGGCAGGGACAGGCCTCGCCCCGTCCCCGCCGGTGACGATTCAGCGCGGTATCTCGTCTGTCGGAGAGGTACCAATGGCATCGCCGATTGATCGCGACGCGCTCGAGCGGGCCCTGACCGTGGTGGCCGAGGAAAGCTTCTTCACCATGGTCGATCCGGTGCCGGATTCGCTTCCGCCCGCGCAGGACTCGTGTGTCGCGGCGTGCGTCGATTTCTCCGGCCCCCTCGCCGGCCGAATGTGCTGCCGCATGACCCGCGCGCTGGCGCACGACTTGACCAGCGCATTCACGGGACACAGACCCGAGGACGTCGCCGTAGACGGCCCCGAAGTGACCGACCTCGCCGGCGAATTCGTCAACATGGTCTGCGGCCGGTGGTTGACCGACGTGGCGCCTCGGGCTCTCTTCACGCTCGCGCGTCCGACGGTCGAACCGGCGCCGTGGCCGCAGGCCCGGCCGATGGCGGTGCTGAACGATCAGCCGATCTGGCTCGACGTCGCGCTCGACTCCTGAGCCGCCGTTGCGCACGCCTTCACAGCGTTCAACATCTGGGGTGTCCGGTCGATTACTTCAGAGGACATGGACACCCCTGCCCGGCGCCTGGCGCACGATCTCAACAACGTCGCGTTCGTGATTACCGGCTACGCGCAGCGGCTCGAAGAGTCGATCCCCGAATCCGATCCACGTCGCGAGGACGTCACGGCGATTTTGCAGGCGGCGCCGCGTCTCGTCGAGATCGTGGCGCGCATTCGCGCGCTTGGCTCGGCCGCATCCGATGATGCCGGGCGGAAACTGCGCATCCTCCTGGTGGAAGACGAACCCGCGGTGCGCGAGCTGCTGAAGGCGGTGCTCACGCGTCGTGGCTATCACGTCGACGTCGGCTGCACGGGCGATGAGGGGCTTGCGCTGTGCGACTCGCTCGAGCCCCCCGATCTGCTCATCACCGATCTGATCATGCCGGGTGCAACTGGGCCGGTGATCGCCGAGCGTCTGCGTCGGCGCGTGCCGAATGCGAAGGTGCTGCTGATGTCGGGCTATGCCGATCACCCGTTGCTCGAGGCCGCGCACAAGGCCGGCGAGCCCTGTCTCGTGAAGCCGTTCGAGATGTCGCAGTTCAGCGCCACCGTGCAGCAGTTGATCGGCAAGGTCGCCTAATCATTTCGATGTGCCCGGCGCGCGCTCGAACGACGTCGGGTTCTTCATCATCCGCTCGTACACCGCCGGATCCATGTTGTTCTCGGCGCACGAGTACTCGCGCAGCCGTGCGCCCTCGCGCAGCATCAGCGTGCTGCGCTGCGTGAACGGCTTGGTCAGCACCTTCGGATCCTCGATGGTGACCTCGTAGGTGATCTGATCCTTGTCGACGCGCGTATAGCGCTCGACGAGATGCAGCGCGTCGCTGGTGACGAGTCCGCCGGTCAGCCATCCACCCGGCTTGAAGCCGGTGACGTCCACCACGAACGTATTGCCGTCCCATCGCCCGACCGAGTCGCCGATGAAGCTCGGTGACAGATCGTCAGGGTGCGTGCCGCCGATCGGAATGACGCGGAACTCATACAGATACTCGTACAGGATGATCATCTGCGTCGGCGTCTGCACGAACTGGACGGGGAAGAGCCCGACGTTGGTGATTCGCGGCGAGGCGACGAACAGGCAGTGACCGGTGGGGTCGTCGATGCTGCGCCGCTTGAGGATCTCCTGCGCGCGGGCCCGCGCTTCGGGTCGGAACGGAATCGGTTCCTGCGGGGCGGTGCCGACGACAATGGGACTGCGCTGCGCGGGCACGCCCGGTTCGTCGCCTGGCGCTTCGGCATCCCATCCGCCGCGCCTCGGGCTCGCTTGATACACACCGGTGAAATCGGGCTTGCCGTCAGCGGTGCGCGGGGTGGGCGGCGCCTTCGGTTGCGCCGCTACCGGCTTGGTTTGCGCAGTGATCGTTTGCGCGGCCGCCATCGAAACGATGAGGACGCACGGGATCAGGATCGGCACTGCTCGCATGTGACCTCCTCGATTACCGCACGCTCGCGGGACCTTCGCCGGTTCCCGCAGGTGGACCGAAGAACAGCCGCTTGCCATCAGCCAACGTGGCCTCGCGCAGATGTGCGTACGGTGATCCGTCGCGCGCCGGCCATCCGTAGAACTTGATCGCGTCGCCCACCTTGACGGTGACGTCTTTCTTCCAGCCCGTGCGCTCGAGCACGTTCGGTGGATAGCCCTCGAGTCTCCAGTTCACCACTTTGCCGCTGGCATCCTTCACGTCGACGTAGAGATGGGTGTGCGGGTTGGTCCAGTCGATTCTGGTGATGGTGCCGGACAGCGTGACGGTCTTGGTGGCATCGAAGGCGACGCCGAACGAATGGTGAGCAGACAGCGTTGCGGCGCTCGACAACACGGCGAGCGCGATGACCCATCGCATGGTGGGAACCTCCTCGAACGCTGATATGGTACACCCGAGGGCGCTCGTGCTTCGCACTCGCGTGGGGCGGACGCCTTCGGCGTCCGTGGGGCGCGGCCTTAGGCCGCGTGGTTGTGAATGCTTTCTTACGCGCTGCGAAGCAGCGCGCCCTACGCGAGCCATCAGGCGAGCGCCGCACCGGCGCGGAGCGCCGGCCCCACGCGCCGCGTAAGCGGCGCGCCCCAAA